>Ga0157373_10002166_pt1 | contig 14871 bp, 13 predicted proteins | sample C65metaG_FD_113460 | JGI IMG/M metagenome (GOLD analysis project Ga0157373, IMG submission 113460) | Corn rhizosphere microbial communities from Kellogg Biological Station, Michigan, USA - C6-5 metaG | ecosystem: Host-associated > Plants > Roots > Rhizosphere > Soil | place: USA: Michigan... | reverse complement strand
GTCGCCCGACTCAGCGACTGCGTGGCATGCCACAGCGTGCCGGGCGGTGCGCCGTTCGCTGGCGGTCTGGAAATGGCCACACCGCTGGGCTCAATCCATGCGACCAATATCACCCCGGACACGGAATCCGGCATCGGCCACTACAGCCTGGCGGACTTCGACCGCGCCGTGCGCCACGGCGTGGCGCCCGACAGTCGCCGTCTGTACCCGGCGATGCCCTACCCGTCCTACGCCAAGCTCAGTGATGACGATGTGCGTGCGCTGTATGCGTTCTTCATGAAAGGCGTGGCGCCCGTGAAACAGGCGAACATCCCCAGCGCGATTCCGTTTCCGCTGAACCTGCGCTGGCCGATTGCGCTGTGGAATGGCGTGTTTGTCGACGCCGAGCCTTATGCGGCCAAACCTTCGCAGGATGAACGCTGGAACCGTGGCGCTTACCTCGTTCAAGGCGCCGGGCATTGCGGCAGTTGCCACACGCCGCGCGGTTTGGCGTTCAACGAGAAGGCACTGGATGAGGCCGGCAAGCCGTATCTCGCTGGTGCGTTGCTCGATGGCTGGTACGCACCGAGCCTGCGTGATGATCACAACACCGGGCTGGGCCGCTGGAGCGAACCGGAGATCGTCCAGTTCCTCAAGACCGGTCGCAACCAACATGCGGTGGTCTACGGCTCGATGACCGAAGCATTCAACAACTCCACGCAGTTCATGAGCGATGAAGACCTGACCGCGATTGCCCACTACCTGAAGTCCTTGCCTGGCGACCGCCAGCGCGATGGCGAGCCTTGGCAGTATCAAGCGGTTTCGGCGGCGCAACGTCTGGACTCGCCTGGTGCTCATACCTACGTGACGCGCTGCGCTTCCTGCCATGGCCTGGACGGCAAGGGCCAGTCCGAATGGATGCCGCCGCTGGCCGGCGCGACTTCTGCACTGGCCAAGGAAAGCGCTTCGGCGATCAACATCACCCTGAATGGTTCGCAACGCGTGGTGGCGGCCGGCGTGCCGGACGCGTATCGCATGCCGGCCTTCCGCGAACAGTTGTCGGATCAGCAGATCGCCGAAGTGCTGACCTTCATGCGCAGCACCTGGGGCAACCAAAGCACTGCGGTTGATGCGCAGACGGTGGGCAAACTGCGTGAACACACCGATCCGGCCAGCAGCAGCCCGATCATTCTGCAGATGCGCTAAGAGGAGACACTGATGGAAAGCATCGACTTGCTGGTCCTGCGCACAGCGCGGGACTGGCTTGCCGCTGGCGAGCGTGTGTTGCTCGCCACGGTGGCGCGCACCTGGGGCTCTTCACCGCGTCCGACCGGTTCGATGATGGCTTTGCGTGACGACGGTCGCGTGGTGGGCAGCGTGTCCGGCGGCTGCATCGAGGACGATCTGATCCATCGCTATACCACGGCCCATGGCGGCAGCGCTTTCAGTGGCAGCACGCCAGAAGTGGTGCGTTATGGCGTCAGTGCCGATGAAGCGCATCGCTTTGGCTTGCCGTGCGGTGGCACGCTTGAACTGATCCTTGAGTTCAACCCGGCGTGGCAGTCTCTTGATCAGCTGCTGAGGCAACTGGACGCCGGGCAACTGGTTCGCCGTCGCCTGGCGTTGGAGTCTGGTCAGGTGATGCTCGAACCGACCGCAACGCCGGAACAGTTCAGCTTCGATGGCGTGCAGATGCTCAACACCTTGGGGCCGGGCTATCGAATGCTGATGATCGGTGCCGGCGCGCTGGCCGAATATCTGGCGACCATGGCCTTGTTCAACGGTTTCAAGGTGGCAGTGTGCGATCCGCGTCCCGAGTACATCGAGACTTGGGCGGTAGACGGTGTGGAGCGCATTGTCGGCATGCCGGACGACGTGGTCCGCGACTTCGCGGTCGATCTGCGCACCTGCATCGTCGCCCTGAGTCATGACCCCAAACTCGACGATCTGGCCTTGCTCGAAGCGCTCCACAGCCCGGCGTTCTACATCGGCGCCATCGGCTCGCGGCGCAACAGCCAGCTGCGCCGCGAACGCCTGATCGAGCATTTTGGCGAGACCGAGGCGTCGCTCGCGCGTCTACACGGGCCGATCGGTCTGTACATTGGCAGCAAGACGCCTGCGGAAATCGCCGTCAGCGTGATGGCCGAGATTCTTGCGGCGAAGAATGGCGCACAGCTGCCGCAAGCGTTTTCCATCGTCAGGGCCAAAGCGCTCGCCGAATGAGCCGCGCTGCTACTCTGCGACGGCGTTTTCGGTCGGCAACGAAGCGAGCATTTCTACGCGGCATACCTCAAGAATCTCGTCTGCCAGCGCGGAATCATCCGGGCAGGCACGCGACAGGATAATCGCGCCGACGGCCCGCGACAGCAGGTCGATCATCTTCCTGCGCCCCTCACCCGCCTCGGCATCCGGCCCGCTCGGGTACTTCTCGCCCAGGGTTTGCAGGGTGTGCTCAATGCCCTCGGCAAACGTCGCTTTCACCTCATCCGACTGACGCGCCGCGTCGCCGCCCAACGCGGCCATGGTGCAACCGTCGCCGCGTCCGTCGCGATGTTCTCTGTTCACATAAACGTTGATGAAGCCCGGAACATCCAGTGCCTGGGCGGCTGTCAGCGATTTGGCCAGACTGCACGCCGAGGCTTCGGCCATCAGGTCGGCCTTCGACCCGAAATGTTTGTAGAAACCACCATGGGTAAAACCGGCGGCCGCCATGAGGTCCGCCACGCCGACGCCGTCAAAGCCGCGCTCACGGAACAGCTCTGAAGCGGTTTCAACGATGTGCTCTCGATTGGCCTGCGCCTGGGCCTTGGTCACTCTCACGTGCAATACCTCGTGTTTCCGGGGAAATCCTGCGTCCGATGATACATAGATGTTGGCCATAATCAAAACCGTTGACAGTTTAGATTTAGATCATCATCCTAATTGCTCGCAACAACGATCTTCATCAACGGGCACGGAACAACATCAATCGCCGCTGGCTGAATCAAGCATCAGCGCAAGCTAAGCGCGTTCTGTTTCTCACACCCTCAAAGAGAGATAAACCATGAGCACTCGCCCTACTGTTCTGATCACTGGCGCCTCCACCGGCATCGGCGCGGTCTACGCCGAACGCTTTGCGCAACGCGGCCACGATCTGGTGCTGGTCGCCCGTGATCAGGCGCGCCTGGATGCACTGGCTGCGCGCTTGCGCAGCGAACACGACGTCGCCGTCGATGTGATCCCGGCGGACCTGACCCAACTCGGCGATCTGACCACTGTTGAAAACCGCCTGCGCGACGATGCCCGCATCGGCATTCTCGTCAATAACGCCGGCGCGGCGCTGTCTGGCCATTTCGTCGAGCAAAGCACCGACAAAGTGGCGCAACTGGTCGCCCTCAACACCACCGCACTGGTGCGGCTTGCCAGCGCCATCGCTCCACGCCTGGCCAAGGCCGGTGACGGTGCGATCATCAACATCGGTTCGGTGGTGGGCCTCGCACCGGAGTTCGGCATGACGGTCTACGGCGCGACCAAGGCTTTTGTGCTGTTCCTGTCTCAGGGTCTGAGCCTGGAACTGTCGCCTCAGGGCGTCTACGTGCAGGCCGTGTTGCCGGCCGCCACACGCACGGAAATCTGGGATCGTTCCGGCGTCGACATCAACACCTTAAGCGAAATCATGGAGGTGGGTGATCTGGTGGATGCTGCGCTCGTCGGCTTCGATCGTCGCGAACCGGTGACCATTCCGCCGCTGCACGAAGCAGAGCGCTGGGATGCCCTGCAGGGCGCACGGCTGGGCCTGATCGGGCAAATCCGCCAATCTGAGGTTGCCCAGCGCTACCAGACGCCAGAGTGATCTTCAGCTAGCGCACATGCTCGGCGCATTCGATGCAGTCACAAGGCGCTGCATCGAATCCGCAACGCACCGACTACCATCCGTACACCGACAAGAGCCGCCCTCCGATGAAAGCATTTTTGATTGATCGCTATGGCAAACACACCGGGCGCATCGGCGAAGCGCCCGTCCCGGCAATCGGTCCTCACGACGTCTTGATCGAGGTCCATGCCAGCAGCGTCAACGTGCTGGACTCGAAGATCAGCACCGGCGAATTCAAGTTGATCCTGCCCTACGCGTTTCCATTGATTCTGGGCAACGATCTGGCAGGCGTGGTGACTGAAGTCGGCACGCAAGTGACACGCTTCAAACCGGGAGACGAGGTGTACGCCCGCCCACCGGAAACACGAATCGGTACCTTCGCCGAGTTGATCGCCGTGAACGAAAACGCGATTGCCCTGAAACCGGCCAATACCAGCATGGCACAGGCGGCTTCCCTGCCCTTGGTGGCACTGACTGCCTGGCAAGTGCTGGTCGACACCGCCCAGCTGAAAAAAGGCCAGAAAGTACTGATTCACGCCGGTTCCGGCGGCGTCGGCACCGTCGCCATTCAGCTTGCCAAACACCTCGGTGCCTTTGTCGCCACAACCACCAGCACCGCGAATGTCGAATGGGTCAAGGCGCTAGGGGCTGACGTGGTCATCGACTACAAACAGCAGAACTTCGACAGTGTCCTGCACGACTACGACGTGGTGTTGAACAGCCTCGGCGCCGATGTCCTGGAGAAATCACTCAAGGTGCTCAAGCCCGGTGGCCAGCTGATTTCCATCTCTGGGCCACCCACCGCGCAATTCGCACAGGAGCAAGGTTTGTCCTGGCCCTTGCAGCAGGTCATGCGCTTGCTGAGCTTCGCTATTCGGCGCAAGGCCCGCAAGCGTGACGTCAATTACGCGTTCGTGTTCATGCGCGCCAACGGCGCCCAACTGCAACAAATCAGCTCGCTGGTTGCGGCCGGCATCATCAAACCGGTGATTGATCGAACGTTCCCCTTTGAATCAACGGCCGAGGCGTTGAGTTACGTCGAGCAGGGCCGCGCGAAGGGCAAGGTCGTCGTTTTGATCAAGTGAAGATTCCGGCTATTGCTGAATTATCCGTAGAAACCAGCTCACTGCGTTCTTCGACAGGTCATAGAACCCCTCCCGGCAAGAAGGGTCTGCTCTCTTATAACCTCTCAGGAATCCCCCCATGTCCGCGCAACGCAACCTTGTCCTCCTCGCTCGGGGAGGCTATGCCGCCCGAGGAATGCTTTATCTGATCATCGGTATCTTTGCGTTGCTGGCAGCCCAGGATTCGACTAAACCGAAGGACAGCCACAAGAGTCTGGAAGCCTTGCTGGCCCAGCCATTCGGCTATTTTCTGGTTGGACTTGTCGTGGCGGGACTGCTCGCATTTGCCGCCTGGCGTGTTCTGCAGGCAACGCGTGATGTCGATCATCACGGCACAAAACTCAAAGGTCTGGTGATCCGCACAGGGTTGTTTGTGGGCGGTCTGGTCAACGGTGCTCTGGCGTTCTTTGCATTGGGCCTGCTCATCAGCGGGATTAAAAGCTCTGGCAACTCCGCAGGACAAACCAAAGACTGGCTGGCGCATCTTCTGTCCTGGGAACACTCGAACTGGCTGGTGTACCTGATCGCCCTCGTGCCGCTCGGTGTAGGCATTGCTCACATCATCAAGGGCTGGAAAGCGTCGTTCGAGAAGTATTTCGAGGCCGACGAAGAGGTCATGCGCTACGTCCGCCCGGTCTCGCGGTTTGGTCTGATCGCGCGCGGCGTCGTGTTTATCGAGATCGCATTGCTGCTGGCAATCAGCGGCTCTACCTATCAAGCCATGGATCCACCGGGCATGAAGGAAGCGCTCGATGCACTGCAGAATCTACCCGCTGGCTGGCTGATCTTGATGGTAATAGCCTTGGGGCTGATGGCGTTCTCGGTCTACAGTCTGTCGGAAGCTTGCTGGCGCAAGATCAATATGGATGTGCCAGGCGTATCGAGCACATAGCGTCTAACGTCTTTGGCGATGATCACCCGGGCGCTGCATCGGTGAGCGAACCTTTCCCCCGAAAACAACGTCCGAGCTAAAGCGTTAACGCTTACCGCTCGCCACGAGGTTTCCGTTTGAAAGCTGCCATCGTCAGAAAATACCGATTGATCATCAAAACGCTGGGCTACGTCGGCTGGGCCTTGTTCTGGCTGTTGCTCTGGGACATCGCTGTCACTGTCGACTTCATGTTGTTTCTCAACACCAAGCTGAATTTACCCCTCATGCCCCTGACTCTATTGGGTTCGGCGTTGATTGTGTTGATCAGTTTCCGCAACAGCAGCGCCTACAACCGCTGGTGGGAAGCACGGACGCTGTGGGGGGCGATGATCAACAACTCGCGCAGTTTCGCCCGGCAGGTGCTGACGTTGCTGGATGACGCTGACAACGAGGTCAATCCGGTCAAGTCGACTCTATTACGCCGCCACGTCGCCTATGTGAATTGCCTCGCAGCGCATCTGCAAGGCCAGCCTTGCCCTGAGGAAGTCCGCGCGTTTATTCCCGCCGAGGAGTTCGCCCGCAGCGGCACCACCAATAACTTTGCCAACGATATCCTCACCGGCTCGGCGACTTTGCTCGCGCGGGAATACAAGGCCGGGCGCCTGGACAGCATTCGCCTGGCGCGGTTGGAATCGACGCTGGTGGACCTGTCCAACAGCCAGGGTGGCATGGAGCGGATTGCCAATACGCCGCTGCCCTACCCTTATGTGTATTTCCCACGGCTGTTTATCTCGCTGTTCTGCCTGATCGTCCCGGTCGGTCTGGTGGAGTCGCTGGGCTGGTTCACGCCGCTGGCGTCGACCGTGGTGGGCTTTATGCTGCTGGCCATCGAGCGCATCGGCACCGACCTGCAAAGTCCGTTTCGCCACAGCGAGCATCAGATTCAGATGGAAGCGCTGTGCGAAACCATCGAGAAGAATCTGCAATCGATGCAGCGTGACTCCCTGGGTGACGTGCGCAGGCTTGCAGAGAACGTTTGAGGTGCAGCAATCGGGAACCGTCAGGATGTCTGACGGTTTCCAAATCAATCAGAACGCCGCACAACATCGCTTGTTATCGCGCCGCGCTCCTGCTTCTGCCGTAGCGCTCACTGTCATCCCCCCTTCCCGCTCCTCGCGCCACCTCACATTTTCCGATGTGAGGTTTTCGCATCTGCATAAAAAAGATTGCCGATTCATTGTCAGGTGATTTTTTTCAGCCTATCTTCAATAAAACCTATACAAAGCACTTCATCGCGTACAACTCTTTCGCTATGGATTGGCCCCACGCACTGCACTGCCGCGAGCACCTTGAATGAACCCACTATTAGCCAGCCATTACCGTGAAATTCTCGTCGGCGTCGGTGAAAACCCCGAGCGCGAAGGTCTGTTGGACACACCCCAGCGCGCCGCCAAAGCGATGCAGTATCTGTGCAATGGCTACACGATGAGCCTGGAAGACGTCACCAACGGTGCCCTGTTCGAGTCGCAGAGCGATGAAATGGTGATCGTCAGCGACATCGAGCTGTATTCCTTGTGCGAGCACCACATGCTGCCCTTTATCGGCAAGGCACATGTCGCGTACATCCCCACCGGCCGGGTGCTGGGGCTGTCGAAGGTCGCGCGGGTGGTAGACATGTTCGCGCGGCGCCTGCAGATCCAGGAAAACCTCACGCGGCAGATTGCCGACGCCATTCAGCAGATCACCGATGCCGCCGGTGTCGCGGTGGTCATTGAAGCCCGGCACATGTGCATGATGATGCGCGGCGTTGAGAAGCAGAATTCGGTCATGACCTCCTCCGTGATGCTGGGTGCTTTTCGGGACAGTTCGACGACACGGCAGGAATTCCTGCAACTGATCGGGCGGCGATAAAGCTATACAGGAGACAGTCACTGTACAAGCCGCCAGTTCGAATCTCACCCTCTTCACTCGTGCGTTTCAGGGAGTTAGGCAATGACCCGATTTCTGCTGTTACTGACACTGGCACTCAGCGTCGCAAGCTGCGGCAGCGTGGATGTTGCCCGTTATGCCGAGCAACAACCGGCCTTGGACCTGCAGCGTTTTTTCAGCCAGCCCGTCAAAGCCTGGGGAATGTTTCAGAAGCGCAGCGGTGAGGTGGCCAAACGTTTTCAGGTCAACATCGTCAGCCGGCGTGAGGGTAACAACCTGATTCTCGACGAGCGCTTCCTGTACAGCGACGGCACCCGCCAACGTCGCGTCTGGACCCTCACGCCCGAAGGCCAGGGGCGTTGGAGCGGTCGCGCGGCTGACGTAGTGGGTGTCGCCGAGGGCCAGGTCGCGGGCAATACGCTGCACTGGCGTTATCGCCTGAACCTGCCGGTCGACGACTCGACCTACGAAATGAGCATGGACGACTGGATGTACTTGATGGACGAGGACACGTTGATCAACCGCACCAGCATGTCCAAGTTCGGTGTAGAGGTCGGCCAAGTGACACTGTTCTTCCGTCGCCAAGGCGCGGGAGTCAGCGAGTGAACCGCGCATTGACCCTGGCCTCGTTTGGCGATGGTTACCGCGCGCTGGTGATCGGCGCCAGTGGCGCCCTCGGCACAGCCTTTTGCCAACTGCTGAAACAGGATCCGCGCTGTGCCGGCGTTCGCGCGCTGGGGCGCCGTACCCTCCCCGCGCTCGACCTTGAACGACCTGAAACGATTGTCAGCGCCGCCGCCGAACTGGCAGGCGAAGCGCCGTATCAACTGATCATCCACGCGGCCGGTCTGCTCCATCGTGACGGGATCAAGCCGGAAAAAAGCTTCAGCGCGATCGAGCCGGAGGCGCTGCAAGCCGTGTTTCAAGTGAACACGCTGGGTCCGGCATTGGTGTTGCGTCATTTCCTGCCACTGCTCGATCCTCGGGGAGCGATGGCGATGCTTTCGGCCAAGGTCGGAAGCATTGGCGACAACCGATTGGGCGGCTGGTACGCCTACCGCGCCTCCAAGGCTGCGCTGAACATGCTGATCAAGACCGCCGCCATCGAACTGGCACGCACGCGCCCGCAGAGTCGCTTGCTCAGTCTGCACCCGGGCACGGTGGTGTCGGGGTTGTCGCAACCTTTTCGCGGCGCCTCCAGCGCCCGTCCGGCAGACGTTGCCGCTGAACAGTTACTGACCTTGATTGACCAGTTGACGCCGGCCGACAGCGGCCATTTCTTTGCCTACGATGGAGAACGCCTACCCTGGTAGGCAAGGAGTGAAGCATGAACCTGCAAGCCCTCACCGAACGTGCGGCCAACAGTGAAATACGCGAACTGGAGCTGCTGTCACTCGAAGGTGGTTTTTATCTGGCGCGGATCCGCCTGGATCACGGCCAGTTCACCTTGCTGGATGACGCGGCCAAGCCGATGCACCTGCGCTTGATCACCCACCTGCGGGACTTGCTACAGACCGTGCCGGCCTTTCCCTGCGTACTGGTGCAGCAATGCGTGCACGACGAAATGTGCGGGCGCGATTCAGGGCCTGTCGAAGAGCTGCGCATTCCGTTTTCGCTCACCACGCCGGCATGAGTCGGACACTGTCGTTCAACTCGCAATCAGCGCTGGCGGCCAGACGGATTCCCACGCTGGCCTGACGTGACCTGTCATCTGTGGATACGCCCCAATACCGTGAAGCCGTAGGTACGCCGGGCGTATGAGCTGATCTGGAGCCGTCAGGCGCGTGGCGCATTTCCCGCCAGGCGCGGCTTCATTCAATCCAGGCAACCCAGACCTGCCAGCGTTGCTTCGACAGCCTCATCCAGCGGCGTGTGCGGCTCACGACCCAATGTCGCCAGCAAGCGCGCGCCGCTCAAACGCACCGGCTCGTTCCACAGGTAGCGCATCTCCTGCATTTCGCGAAAGGTTTCGACAACGGGTGACAGCACGCTGATCAACCACCACGGGAAGGCTTTGATCTTCGGTGCCTTGCCGCTGCGTTTTACGACAACGCGGCGGATGGCTTCGGCCATTTGCCGACCGTCCGCATCCCAATGACCCGCCATATGAAAGGTTGCAAAAGGATCAAGGATCTGGCGACGCTCCAGCAGTTGCACCATGGTGTTGGCGACATCGGGCAAATAGGCCCACTGGTTGCCGATGCCCCTGGCACTCGGCAGGAACACGCGGGCCACCGTCCTGCCCGGTTTGATCAAGCCTTGGGAAAACCAGTTATTGCCCGGTACCGGCCCGAAAAAATTGCCGGCGCGCACAATGATCACGCGGCAGCCTTGAGTGCTGGCGGCGCGCAGTCGTCGCTCAAGTTCCACTCGCAAGGCGCCTTTGCGGGTCAAAGGTTGTTGGGGCGAATCCTCGTGCAGCAGTGGAAAGGCATCCGGCCCGTAGTTGTAAACGGTGCCCGGCAGGACAATCGTCGCGCCTTGGGCAATGGCGGCGGCGATGGTGTTGTCGAGCATGGGCAACACCTGCTGGTCCCAGCCACGATACCCCGGCGGATTGACCGCATGGACGATGGCCGAGCATCCCTGCGCAGCGGCCATGACCTGCTGACGATTCATCGCGTCACCGTCGAACCAAGTAATGCCTTCCAACCCTTGGTTTCGCGGACGGCCACCGCGACGCAATGCACACACTTCCCAACCGGATTCGCGCAACTTGCGCGCCACCTCACCGCCAATGCCACCGGTTGCACCCAAAACCAAAACGCGCCGACTTGTGATCATGTTACCGCCCTCTCGATGGAATGAGAGAAGTCTGAAGGCGCTCATCACTCTATGAAATTGCCTAATTTCGGCGACCCGCTATACATTTATGCATGGACAATAACATTAGCTGGGAACTGTACCGCTCCTACCTGAGCGTGTTGCAGGAAGGATCATTGTCGGCCGCCGCGCGGGCACTGGGTGTTGCCCAGCCCACGGTCGGGCGCCACATCGATACGCTCGAGCAGCAACTGGGCGTAAGCCTGTTTACTCGGTCACAACAAGGCCTGTTGGCGACAGAAGCTGCGCTGGCACTCAAGCCTTTCGCCGAAGCTATGCGCGCCAATGCCGCTGCACTGTTGCGCGCCGCCGAGGCACAAGGGAGCGCAGTCAGAGGAACGGTGCGCATCAGCACCAGCGAGGTGGTCGGCGCAGAAGTGCTGCCCCCGGTGATTGCCGGACTGCAAAGCCGCTACCCGGAACTGAAGGTGGAGCTGGTGCTGACCAATCGCGTGCAAGACCTGTTGCATCGTGAGGCCGATATCGCCGTGCGCATGGTCGCCCCCGAACAGGGCTCGCTCATTGCCCGACGGATCGGCGACATCGAACTGGGCCTGCATGCCCACCGTCGCTACCTCGATGCGCGCGGCACTCCGCAGACACTGGAAGCACTCACCGATCACGCACTGATCGGGTTCGACCAGGAAACGCCCTTTCTGCGCAGCGCCAGGCACTGGTTGCCACAATGGCGGCGCGAACACTTCACCTTGCGCACTGACAGTGATCTGGCCCAACTGGCGATGATCCGCGCTGGTGTGGGCATCGGCGTGTGCCAGGTGCGAGTGGCGCAACGTGACCCCGAACTGGTGCGCGTACTCGCCCAAGCCTTCAAACCCCGACTGACCACCTGGCTGACCATGCACGAAGATTTACGCAGCAGCCCGCGCTGCAGAGTGACCTTCGAAGCCCTGCTCGCAGGACTTGAGCTATATGTGGGCTAAGCTGGTTTTAATGCCGTGGGTCGGCTGATCTTTAAGGCCAGGTTGAACACGGCACAACGAAAGAGCTGTCATAACCGGCATTTTTTCTGACACAAATGCGTTTTTTGCAGACATTCAAAAGCTCAGCTGAACCCCATGAGACTGCCAGTTTCGGCCCAAGCGGGTTATCAAAAATCCAACAACGCTTTATTACTGAATTAGTGATTTAACTAGGTAGTTACCTAACTATATAATGCCCTCCTCATTTCAACGGGACATTCAACGTGAAGCAGAGTCAACGCCTCTCGGGCATATCAAAATTCATTCTGGTCGGACTGGGCGTCGTCATCGCCCTGCTCGGCTTGGCGCTGGCTGCGGGCGGCGTGAAGTTGGTCAGCCTGGGAGGCTCGTGGTACTTCCTGGTGGGTGGCTTGGTCATGGCCGTTTCCGGTCTGCTGATCGCGCGCTACAAGCCAGCCGGTGCGTGGTTGTTTGCCGCGTTCCTGGTTGGAACAGCGATTTGGGCAGTGAGCGATGCCGGGCTGGTGTTCTGGCCAGTGTTCTCGCGACTGTTCATGTTCAGCGTGATCGGCCTGGTCGTGGCGCTGGTTTATCCTCTGCTCAAGCGTGCCAACGGTGGCGTTGCGGGTCGCGGCGCTTACGCTGTGGCTGCGGTGCTGGCGGTCGGCGTGGTTGTGGCGGCTGGCAACATGTTCGTCGCGCACCCGACCGTTGCCGCCACCGGCACTGGCCCGGGCCTGACCCCGGTCGAGCCGGACAAGGCGCAAAAGGACTGGGCGCACTACGGTAATACCGAAGGTGGCAGCCGCTTCGCCGCGCTGGACCAGATCAACCGCAACAACGTCGACAAGCTGAAAGTCGCGTGTACCTACCACACCGGTGACGTCGCCGAGAGCGATGGCAATGGCGCTGAAGACCAGCTCACCCCGCTGCAGGTTGGCAACAAGGTGTTCATCTGCACCCCGCACAACAACCTGATCGCCCTTGATGCCGACACCGGTAAAGAGCTGTGGAAGAACGCGATCAACGCCCAGTCGAAAGTCTGGCAGCGTTGCCGTGGCATGGCCTATTTCGACGCCAGCGCTGCCATTGCTCAGCCGGCCAGTTCGAAAATCATCGAAGCCAAACCGGCGCCGGCCGCCAACTGCCAGCGCCGTCTGCTGACCAACACCATCGATGCCCGTTTGGTCGCGGTTGATGCTGACACTGGCGAGTTCTGCCAGGGTTTCGGCAACAACGGCCAGGTCGATCTGAAGGCCGGTCTGGGTGATGTTCCGGACAGCTACTATCAGTTGTCGTCCGCTCCGCTGATGGCCGGCACCACCGTGGTGGTTGGCGGTCGCGTGGCTGACAACGTGCAGACCGACATGCCCGGCGGCGTGATCCGTGGTTTTGACGTGATGACTGGTGCCATGCGCTGGGCCTTCGACCCGGGCAACCCGCAGGATAAAAAAGCGCCGGCAGACGGCAGCACCTATGTGCGCAGCACGCCGAACAGCTGGGCACCGATGTCCTACGACCCGGCGACCAACACCGTGTTCCTGCCAATGGGCAGTTCGTCCACCGACATCTATGGTGTCGAGCGCAGCAAACTCGATCACACCTACGGCGCTTCGATCCTCGCGCTGGACGCCACCAGCGGTGAAGAGCGCTGGGTATTCCAGACCGTGCACAACGATCTGTGGGACTTCGACCTGCCGATGCAGCCGAGCCTGATCGACTTCACCAAGGACGGCAAAACCGTACCGGCCGTGGTCATCGGCACCAAGGCCGGGCAGATCTACGTGCTCGACCGCGCCACCGGCAAACCGCTGACCGATGTGAAAGAAGTACCGGTGAAAGCGGCGAACATCCCGAACGAACCGTACTCGCCTACTCAGCCGAAATCGCTGGGCATGCCGCAGATCGGCGCACAGCACCTGACCGAATCGGATATGTGGGGCGCTACTCCGTACGATCAGTTGCTCTGCCGCATCGACTTCAAAGGCATGCGTTACGATGGCCTGTACACCGCGCCGGGCACCGATAAATCGCTGAGTTTCCCGGGTTCGCTAGGCGGCATGAACTGGGGCAGCCTCTCCACTGACCCGGTACACGGTTTCATCTTCGTCAACGACATGCGTCTGGGCCTGTGGATCCAGATGATCCCGTCGCAGAACCAGGGCAAGGCCGCTGGCGGTGGCGAAGCGCTGAACACCGGCATGGGCGCCGTGCCGTTGAAAGGTACGCCGTACGCGGTGAACAAAAACCGCTTCCTGTCGGTAGCCGGCATTCCGTGCCAAGCACCACCGTTCGGCACACTGACCGCGATCGACACGAAGACCCAGAAAGTCGCCTGGCAGGTTCCGGTCGGTACCGTTGAAGACACCGGTCCACTGGGCATCCGCATGCACCTGCCGATCAAGATTGGTCTGCCAACGCTCGGCGGCACCCTGTCGACCCAAGGTGGTTTGATCTTCATCGCCGGCACCCAGGACTTCTACCTGCGCGCGTTCAACAGCGGCAACGGTGAAGAAGTCTGGAAAGCACGTCTGCCGGTCGGCAGCCAAGGTGGCCCGATGACCTATGTTTCGCCGAAAACCGGCAAGCAATACATCGTTATCACCGCCGGTGGCGCGCGTCAGTCGACCGATCGCGGCGACTACGTGATGGCTTACGCCCTGCCGTAAACCACGGTGTTCACGTAAAGCGCGGCACCTTCGGGTGCCGCGCTGCTTTCCCCCTATTGCTCATGTTTTTTGCAGGAAGATTTACATGCTATCGGCTGTTGGTTTTTCCCGTTCCGACCTGTTCAAAAGCCTGTTGCTGGGCCTGACGTGCACCACCGCTCTCCCCGCGCTGGCCGACATCGATTCCGATTTGTTGACCCGCAGCACCCTCACTGGTGACTGGGGTGGCTTGCGTCACCAGATGGATGAACAGGGCATCAAGTTCACTGGCGACTACAGCGGCGAAATGGCTTACAACGCCGACGGTGGCTTGCATCGCTCGGCGCGTTACTCGCAGAACATCAAGCTCGGCGTGCAGTTCGACCTGAGCAAACTGTACGGCGTCGACAATGCCGGCAAGGTCCAGTTGACCATCAACGATCGTCGCGGCAACAGCGCCTCGGAAGATCTGGTCGGCAACCGTCTGCCGATCCAAGAAAACTACGGTGGCCTGTACACGCGCCTGACCGAACTGAGTTACGAGCGCACGCTGTTCACTCCAGCGCTCAATGTGAAACTCGGCTACATGGCCATGGGCAACGACCTCGGCGGCCTCGACAGCGGCATTCTGTGCAACTTCATGAACGCCGGTTTCTGCGGCCATCCGCTGAACATGTCCGGCGGCAGCGGCTGGACCAACTAC
>Ga0157373_10002165_pt1 | contig 14871 bp, 9 predicted proteins | sample C65metaG_FD_113460 | JGI IMG/M metagenome (GOLD analysis project Ga0157373, IMG submission 113460) | Corn rhizosphere microbial communities from Kellogg Biological Station, Michigan, USA - C6-5 metaG | ecosystem: Host-associated > Plants > Roots > Rhizosphere > Soil | place: USA: Michigan... | reverse complement strand
TAACTTCTAAACTTGAACCTTTAAACTGCTGAAACTATCATCAACAGTACAAGTGTGCGACGAAACGAAAGCTACATCTATGTTTCTGCAGTTGGGCTCATAAAAAATTTACTGCGGATTCGGTGCAAGTGATATTCTTATTTGCAACCCTGCTCTTGTATTGGTTATTGGTGCAGAAGTAGAGATGTATGGCTTGATTCGCTGCTGATCGAAATAAAATTTTAGATCCACACGATTGCTCACAACATAATCAATGGACGGTTGAATGCTGATAACTTTTTGCCCGCCGGTACTGTATGCATTAGCCTGATCGAGGCGGCTGTTGCTTTGAATATCGTCACGCATTGAAAGATCAAGATTGATGTTGATGTCGTTGCCCTCGTCCGTTTCTTTTATAAACGGAAGTTTAAAAGGAAGTTTCACACCATGTTGCCTGTAACTTCCGCCAAATGTCCACTCCGTGCTTCTAACTTCTGATAATTGATAATCGATCAAACTTAAACTTAGCTGCCTGCTCTTCTTAAATTCAAAGCGCATATTTGTTTGACTGCTTGTCGTTACATCAATTCCAAATAAAGGAGCAAACTGTTCTTGTATAGTTAAGTTGGGCACAAGGAAGAAAGGAACATAATTACCGGAAATTGTATCACGAAAAGCGGGAACACCATAATGGTAAGGGTCTAAAAAATTCAATGCACTTGTAAACGAATTCATACTTAAGGTTGAGCTGTATGCATGCGTTAACGTGATATTGGTGAACACTTTTGCAATCGCCGGAATTTTTGAAAGACCCGTGTAAGTGATGCGCCAGTTCGGCAATGCTTTTATTCCACTGAAAGGATTCGATTTAATATTTGGATTTGACTGGCTGATTAAGGAAACCGTGTTAGGATCTTTATTTGTATATGCTGCAATGAAAGCAGGTATCAAAACATCTTGTGCGTAACGACCATAACCTTGCGGGAATCCATCGGATGTTTCAGGTGAGCCGCTTTGCTTATAATAAGGATTTGATTGCGATAATCGTTTTGCAATGGTATAACGATAATCCTGAAACCTGTTGAATGTTTCTGAAACTTCTGTTGGTTTATATTTTTTGAACAATGTTTGGAAGGAGATGTATGAAACACTAAATCCGCCACCAGCATACGGACTGAGATGACCAAAAGCATTGCCCGTTCCTGTTGTATCTTTAAATAATTCGGAATAATCTTTCATATATGTTTTATCAATATTGAGATCGATCACAAATTCTTTTATCGGCTCTAATTGTGCGGTAAGGCTAAGCCGTTGAGAATAATCCTGTGTATATAATAAATTGAAAGTGCTGTCTTTTGTGATAACACCCTTTCTTGCTTTTTCATTCAGCCATGTTGTATCGGGCTGTCTTCCGAAAACATAATCGAGACCCGGTTGCATGGTGCTCCAGTTTTGTCCAAGAATTTTTGTACTGTCCGTATAACCGGGAACACGGCTATTATAGATCTCACTATAATTTACAGAAACTCTTTTAAGCATTGTAACCACTTGCACCGCAGCTTTTACAGCGCCGCTTGGTCCAGTTACTTCTTTGTTCTTTCTTTTTTGCTGACGCGCCAATCTTTTTTGTTGCCGCCATTTTCTCAATGCCTCTTTTTTTGCATGACCTTTCAAACCTTTGACAACTTCCGATCTTGGTTTTATCACAATTGTTGTATCGCCTTTACCACTTTTATTTGCATTATTTAAGTTGCTATCGGCGGGTTCATTTGAAGGCTGGCTTACTTTGCTTAACCATTTTGATTTGTTGTATAATTTATTCAGATCAAACTCACCATTTATTGCACTTTGTTTGCTGTTCTCAATGGTATTTCCAAGATTGTATGCAAGCAAACTTGCACCGATCCAGTTATAGGTGGTAGTGTAATTATATCTTGCATTGATCCAATCAGTCAAAGGAAGTTTTGCCGTTGGAAGATTGTAACTAAACACCGCATTTTGTTGATACAATGTGTTTCGTCCGCCGCTCCAGAAATTTTTCCATACAGTATCACGTTTTGATTTTGTATCAAGCAAACCATAAGGCTCATCCACCCTTGCAAAATTTGTTGCATTAAAATCGAGATTGAAGCTTTTGGTTATATCCCATCGAAAATTATAATACCTGTCGAACGTGAAATATTTATCGTAGGTGGTATCAACTTTTTCAACTTTGTTATCATAAGTGTTTACAATACGCGGAGTGAATTTTCCAAACTGGCGATTAATATCAGCTCTGAAACTTAACAAAGAGGGGAGAGGATTGATATTAAAATCGCGAACCAATGCAAGCCACGGCGATCTGTTTTTTATTAGATTTTTAAAAGGCTCATAATATTTTGAAGTGGTAGTATATGTGTACCCGAGTCCCGCTCTGTGTTTATTAATTACATTCAACAGAATCAAAGGATTGGTTTGTTCGTATTGCGTAAAGGAATAACTGAAATCAAAATTACTTGGGCTCCATAGTTTTGGATTTGCGGAAGTTTGTCCGAACCGCACATTCGTAAAATTGATGGTTTTAATGGTTGTTTCATCTAACGCTACATTCTTTATTGAGTCCCGTTTATTTCCTGCCGTGTTTAATTTATAATCATATTTTACATCAAGATCATAGGGATCATATTCAGGAGTAAGAATTGTCTTGTTGATACTTGCGTACATAGGAATGGTGATGCCTGAATTCTTTGGAAGCATTTTTCCAAGATCAAGTGTAAGTGCCGCATCGTATTGCAACATACTATTTCTTGCACGTTGATTAGCGCTTTGCTCTATCGTTCCAAAACCTTGCGTATAAGTATTTGCTGAGAGTGATAAGGTTCCCAAATCAGCCAATTGCATATCCACTCTGCCCAAGGCAGCCCATCCTCCTTTTTCATCAATGTGTGAAAGACGCAATTCATTCACCCATACTTCCGTATTTAAAGTTTTATTGGTTGTCGCATTTTCAATTCCAACTAAAATTCCCTGAACTTCACCAAGATTCGGATTACCTAATAATGAAATTGTTTTATTACCGAGTTTCTCCCGATATATTGTACTGATGGATGCACCGGAGCTATTTCGCCGAAGTTTTAACTGAACAAGATCATTCAACACGATATCAAGATTGTTTACTTCGGGCCAAATAATGTTAGGATCTGAAGTACCCCAGGGAGTAACCTTCAAAGGAATTTTTATTTCATAATAGTTATTCAAAAAGTCTTGACCGATTCTTATAACTGCATTCAAATCACTATCCTGAACAAGTGTGGGACTACCGGCAGATTCAGCGTGAATAAACATTGAAAGTTCACCGTATTGCCTTAGATCAAGATTCAGTGTTTTAAAAACTGCTTGTGACTTATGCGGCGCTAAATCATTCAGCTTAAGACTCATTGCCTGCTCGTTCTGCAAAAGATTCACGCCGTTATTTCCCAATAATTGTACACGCTCGATGCCGGGAGGAATCTTATACGGAATGGGTTCACGTGCACTGTTTTCTTCAATGTTTACAGCAAGCAGATTTATTTTTGGAGTGATCGGAGTATAACTGCCGGTCGTATCAAGTTCATAGGTGAATGACCTCCACTGATTGCGAACAAGATCAAGTGTTGCAAAACGCATCACAACGGAATCTTCAAAACCAGTGAGGTACATTCTTATAAAGCGAATTGATTTAAAGTCCGGTATCTGTCCGACTTTAGTGGTATAGTTTCTTATGGGGATTCTGAAGAGATACCAATTTTCCTGGGAAGTTGTTCCGTCAGCAAGCCTTGCAGTAACAGTGCGAATGTCCGTTATATAAGGAGAAGTTTGCTGATCCATCCCCCGTTTCAAATTGATGTCGTATTCATAGTATTCTTCTGTTTCATTTAACGTGTTATCACGATTCAAATCTTCATTATCAGGATACAAAGTTGCGGCGGGAGAAAACTCTGAATTGCCTGTAGCAATGGGAGAATTGCCTTGTGGATTGTTGTAATCTTTGTATCTCGCCAAAATATCTGCATGCACTTTGTCGTAACTCGGATCTCTGAACCATTTGTAATCATCATGTGACGGGTCATTATCGGCTTTCTCATAAACCGGTGATGATGTTCCAAAATTTGTTGCTAATCCCGCTAAATAAGGAGCTTGTTTTATTTTTTCGCTGTCATCATTTAAGCCATCAAATCCAAGATCCTGGTAAGGTCTGTCTGCAGGATCATTGCTGAATGCCTGTGTTATTTGAATTGGATTCACCGGAGTTTTCCCCCAAACAGTTGTTGTATCAACAGCAGCAGGCTGGGTTGGTGTATTTAACCCATTTTCATAAAAGCGACGACCATCTTTTAAGACATCTTCACTTATATTTCCAAGATTGATAACAAGTTTTCCTCCTTTACTTAAAGTATCTTTTATGAAGGGATCCTGCACCCAAAATTCAAGGAATTCAATGTTAGCTGTTTCAAAATCTGTTTGATCAATAGACCGCATGATTCCACCCCATCTTTTCTGGGGATTGATAAGTTTTCCATCTGGAGAAATATCAGCGCGGTCATTGGTAAAGTTATACGGACCAAGTTCAGTAGGATAATAAGCAAGATCAAAAGTGCCGCTTAAAACGTCTGTAACATTGGTCGTCCTTTGCGGAAATAATTCATTTGTATAAACAGCTCGTACTCTTGGATCACTCAGTGCAGCTAAATCATTTTTCAGAGGATTGTTCGGACTGCTTTTATCCTGCAAAGTGGGCTCAATATTATACCATGCAAGTTTTGCCCTGTTCTTTCCGTAAGCAAGATCATTTGTTAAAGTTGCTTCGGGAAATTGCGGAGTTCCTTGTGGCGTGCTTGCAAGTACCCACGATACAAATGGAAAACGCAGATCAATATTACTTGTTGTTCCTTCAAAGTCATCTATATAAACCAAACCTTCATTGCCTTTACCGATCTGGCTTGGGTGACCGGGTTTTAAAACGGCAGCCTCGCCATATGCATTGATCGTACTCACTGCTTTGGTACTGTAATTAGGCAACTTATTCAACCATCTTGTCACTGCAGGAAGTTCAGAATGGTAGTTGAAATCAAAACCAAGCATTGTATTTTGAATAGGGTCTTCTCCGTAATTCACTTTTGTAAAGAAAGGACGCTCCGTAAGTCTTTGCATTGTTGCGCCCAATGTCAATTTCTTATTAGCAAGATAATCCAATCGAAGCCCCATGAATGTTCTTTGCTGAACCCCATACGTTGCGTTGTTTTCGTATTGCACATTTACAGGAACACCCGAATTGATAATAGCCTGGTTGATGACTTTCATCGTACCAAGATTGTAATCAATCACGTAATCTATGTTTTCCTGTAGTACTTGCCCTCCCGCAGTAACGGTGACCGATCCCGGTGGAATATTAAATCCTCCCAAATAAATATCTGTAGTAGAGCTTCCTTTTATCGTTCCCTGTATATAAAAGCGATCAAGGTTAGCATACGTTTGGGCAATTGCCTTTATTGAATCATACAACTGGTAATAAATAAAAGAATCTTTTATGCTTGTAGGTTCGTCTTTAAAAGCTGTTGAATCAAGATAGTTACCGAATGGTTCCAGTACCGGAAATATAATTTTTCCTTGCTGTGATAGCACGGTAAAGCTGTCAACAAAATCATATTGTCCATCAGGAATAGGATCATTCCTGTTGTTCAGTCTATCCACCTTTAGTATCGAGATCAAAGGCCTGCCTGAATAAGCATCATTTGTTACGGGCAGGTAGCGTTTCAAACCACCACTTGGTTCGGAATAGTAAACATTGAGATTAAATCCGTCAGCTTGAACGCCTGTTACATCTAATGAGTAAATATTTTTCATCATCAAATGCCAGATAGGAAGAAGCGGTCTTTGCGAGGTTGCTTTTAATAATTTCAGGAACAAAACTTTCTGCACGCCCTGTGTTGAATCAACCGTCACATCCTGCGAAAACTCACCCACCTGGTAAACTTTTCCATTGTATGTATATTGATAAGCCACAGCGAGTACATCGTCGGGTTGTAATTGCTGATTGAGAGATAAGAAACCAACCTGCGGATTAAAATAATATTCACTGGGATCGAGTTTTCTTGCAAATGTTTTTTCAAAATCATTTACCGGTGTTAACCCTTTTGCTAACAAAAGGGTGTTAATGAGAGCCGGGTTACGATTGTTTGGGTTATTTAGTAAAAACGAATAAAGGTCATTCGTTCCGTTATCCGGCAATGGATTTGTCGTTAATGGATGAATATTAGAATTAGATGTGCTAATTTCTCCCAGATCCGCCATACCTACAATGCCTCTTGTATTTGTTGTGGTGCCATTTCTGTTGGTAACCCAAACTTCCATTCTTAAAATCTGTACCTGGCTTTGAATAACAGGCAATGTGCTCATTGCTTTTTCATAGTTGTTCCTGAAATATTGACCTAACAAAAAGTGTTTGTTCTCATCATAGTCATCAAGTCTTTTGTTGATCACCTGGTTAAGTCCTCCGCCCTGCAATGTCAATGATTGCCTTTGTGAGCGTTGGTTCGCAATAGCCGCGGTCACAAATAATTTTCCAAACTGCAATGTCGTTTTCAATCCAAATAAACTTTGCACACTCGACATTAAAGTTCCTTTAGACTGCCATGAAATAGTTCCCGCTTCAACTGATTTTATTATTTCATCATCCATTCCTTTATAGTCAAGCTTCAACTGGTTTTCAAAATCAAAATTGGCTTGAGTATTATAACTGATAGGCAGTTTAAGTTTATCGCCAATGTTTCCCATGACATTTACATTGGCATCCATGTTGAAATCAAATCCGCCATTTTTTCTTGCAGATTCCGGCAGAGTGGGATTGGCAATGTTTTGCCCCTGGTAACCGAGGGTGAGATCAACATTTCCTTCGGGTTTGATATCTACTTTTAATCCTCCCGGCTGAACACCAAAGATCCTGTCAAACAATTTCTCAGTTACCTGTGGTCTTGGGCGAAACGTTTTTCTATTAAGATCAAACAATGTTCTTGAGCGTGAACTAAAATAATCATCTTCAGCCTGCTGCGATTGCAGTTTCATGAATTCATCAAAAGTTAGAGAAGTAGGGTTGCGGAAATAAGTATTACCAATTTTTTCTACAATGTAATATTGTTTGGTTTTGGGATCATACTCGATATCACGTTTAATTATGGAAGTATCACTAAGATCAAAAGGATTATCGTAATGCCACGTGAAAGGATCACCGCGCCTGTCTCTGAGCGGAAAGCGCAGTGAATCTGTCTTTGATGCCGGTATCGAATCTTTTTTTTGTGCAAAGATGTCGCTGCAAAATGCACCAAGAATAACAGACAGAACTAATAAGGAAAATGGTAAACTCCTAATCAATTTTCAGTAAGCTGTGGTTAAGTAGAAGTGTAAGCGATAGGTCAAAGGTTTTTTAAAGCTTGTTTGATAATATCTTCCAAAGAAAGTGCTTCTTTATCAGATTCAGAAACTTTTTTTACCGCTGCTTCTGCTACAGGCTTTGCTATTCCTAAACCTACCAGCGCATTCACAGCGTCTCTCAATTTTAAAACATCGGTGTTCACTCCGGTTGCAACAAATTCCGTTGGTATTTTTCCAAGTTTATCTTTCAATTCCACCACCAATCTTTCCGCTGTTTTGCGACCAATTCCTTTAACGCTTTCAAGCTGTTTGGTATTGCCTTGCACGATGGCTTTTATTATGTCATCCGGTTTCATGCCACTTAGCATCATTCGAGCGGTAGATGCGCCCACTCCCGATACGCTTATCAACTGCAAAAAAAGTTCTTTTTCTTCAAGGCTGTAAAACCCGAATAAAGTTTGCCCGTTCTCCGTAATGTGCAAATAAGTATGCAATTGTCCTTCGTCTTTGCTGCTGATAAAACTGTAAGTATTTAAACTTATCTGCAACTCATAGCCAACTCCGTTTACGTCCACAACAATCTGCGATGGAGTTTTACGGGCAAATTTTCCTCTTACAAATGCGATCATAAACCCAAAGTTTCGGATGTATTAAGAGTTCAAATATCGCGGTAAAATAAAATGATTTTTATGTGTGTGGAGAAGTTTTATTTTTTGTTGGCGTAGAATCTCTGTTGTTTTTATTTTTCTCTAAAGTTTGCGTGTTGACAAGCTCATTTAGCTTTCTTATATAATCCCACCAATTCTCCTGATGCAAGAATGTGTCCTTTCATTGCTGCTTCTAATGCGGCTTTGTCAGTTGCTTCCTGCAGATTCAATTTTGCATCAAGTGCATAAACACGGAAATGATAATGATGTGTACCTGTCGGCGGACAAGGACCAATATACTTGTTACTGCCTGCACCATTTTTTCCTTGTGCTCCCGGTGCATTGTTTTCGTTGATCGTTCCTGAAGGATTAATGTTCCAAATTACCCAATGAACAAAACCACCATTTGGCGCATCGGGATCATCTAATATTAACGCAAGACTTTTTGCCTGTTGTGGAATATTTTTTACAGAAATAGCAGGATTGATATTTTGTCCTTCGCAGGTATATTTTTGAGGGATCATACTATTCTCTTTAAATGAAGGACTACTCACCTGCAAAGTAGTTGCCGTAACAGCAGCAAACACGAAAAGAATAAACGCATTCATAACGATTGTTTTATTTGTTCAATCAAAAAATGATGCCAATGTATTAAGCTACAGAAAGAGTAGAACAGGAACATAAGTAAAAATTGTATTCTTCTTTGCGAAATTCTTTATGCCTTTTGTGGTTAAATTTTTCCAATACATTTGTCCAACATGAATCATCACATATGCTCAAGCATTTTCATAACATTATACTGCCCGCAATTTTTTCAATTACATTTTTTCCAGCAACCGCACAAGTAAATGAGCCGAAAGCAACAAACCCTGATTGGAGTAAACCTTATCCGCCATTCAGGATCGCGGGAAATTTATATTATGTGGGCACTTACGATCTTGCATGTTATCTTATCACAACAACACAGGGAAACATACTCATTAATACCGGACTTGCATCATCTGCGGACCAGTTAAAAAAGAATATTGAAACGCTTGGTTTTAAATTTCGCGACACTAAAATTTTTTTGACGACACAAGTGCATTATGATCATGTGGGCGCAATAGCAGAAATAAAAAAGGAAACAGGCGCACAGGTAATCGTTGATGAAAAAGATGCTCCGGTACTTGCCGAAGGCGGCAGTTCTGATTATGCATTTGGTGGTAACGGCATGATATTTCAACCTGTAAAACCGGATCGCTTGTTGCGTAATGGCGATACCATTCAACTCGGCAACATGCAAGTAATTATGTTGCATCATCCCGGACATACAAAAGGTTCATGCAGTTTTTTGTTTACCGTGAACGATGAAAAAAGATCTTATCGTGTGCTTATTGCCAATATGCCAACGATCATAACAAATAAACGATTTGCTGATGTTACAACTTACGCCGACATTTCAAAAGACTATGCCTATACATTACATGCAATGAAGAACATCCGCTTTGATATATGGCTTGCATCGCATGCGAGCCAGTTTAATTTGCATGATAAACACAAACCCGGTGATGCTTACAATCCTGGAGGTTTTAAAGATCAGCAGGGCTATGATGCTGCATTAACCGATCTGCAAAAACAATATGATGAAAAGATGCGAAAGGAATAAATGTTTGATGTAGTTTATAGCGGTTTTATTTCTCGGCTAAACTTTGCGGACAAAGATGACATCATCCGAAATAAACAGCATAATATTTCAATTATTGATTAATACTTTCTCAATGGAAAAAACAATAACTAAAAGACCAAATATTTTTATTGCGTCCTCAAAAGAAGCGTTGAAAATTGCGCAGGCAGTAAAAAGTAATTTCGATAATGAAGCCGATGTGGATATTTGGAGTGAGAATATTTTTAAAGTTAACCGCGGATATCTTGAAACACTTTTAAATCGTGCAAGCTTTTACGATTTTGTAATTGCAATCTTCACGGGAGATGATGAAGCGATTATAAGAGAGAAACAAGTGAAAGTAACCAGGGATAATGTAATTTTTGAATTTGGTCTTTTTCTGGGAAGGATCGGTCCAAACAGAACTTTTATGATCATGGAAGAAGATGTTGAACTTTTTTCAGATTGGAATGGAATTGCTGTGGCTAAATTCAGAATGAGAGAGAATCTTGTCGCGGCCGTAGGAAACGCATGCAATGAGATAAGAAATGAAATGGAAGTTGCAAACAAACTGGAACATTTCACTTTGCTGCCATCAACTTCCCTTGCGATAGGTTATTATAATAATTTTTTGCGCCGTGTATTTGAGGCATTCGATAATTCAGAGAAAATAACAATTTGCGAAAAAGATGCGCTGGGAAATAAAATCGAAAAGGATTTCGATCTGAATGATGATTATCCAACTATCGAAATACAAATGCCGCAAAACCTCGCTGAACTTGAACAAGAGCTTTTAAAAAGAAAAACCAAAGGTTTCAAACAAATTATTGTTGAAACAAAGATTCGTCCTTTTCCTTTTTATATAGAAGGAGATTTTATAAACGGAAAAGATTTTGTTCTGTTTGATATACCCACCACCATGTACGCCTCTTATCTGTCAATTAAAAAAATTTTTTCTGAAGAATTTTTAGCAAGAGAGAACAACTTGAAATTTATACAGAGTAAAGAAATAGAAAATTTTGAAAGAACACTCAGGATAATGGTACCGGACTACATTGAAAAAAAATATTTTAAATTTTCCATTTTGAAATAATATTACGCTAATCGATAATAATTCGCTTCATCCGTGTAAGGAAATCATTCTTTGCCGCTGACCGCTTTTGTCATTCAATCAATAGCTGCTCCCGGATTTAGTTTTAATTTGCCGCATTATTTCCACACAAGAAGATATGGAACAAGAGCAAAAGGATTATAGCAGCATAAGCCCATCGGCAAAGTCATTATTGCTCCTGAAAGGCTATACAAATATTCCGTACGCCAAACAAACCGCAGCCCTGATGAAGGGTCCTGAGGTTTTTGATCTGAGTTTTGACGATAAGGATTTCTGGTTCTGGATCAGGGTGATGCATTTTGAAAACCGCTATTGGAGTATTAACCGGTTGTTACAACAAACTGATAGTACTAATATACTTGAGCTGTCTTCCGGATATTCATTTCGTGGATTGGATCTCTGCAATAAAAACGAACGCATACACTATATAGACACCGATCTGCCCGCGGTGGTAAAACTGAAACAAGACATGATTTTCCGGCTGCATCTTGATAAAGAGATAAAAGGAAAATTCGAACTGCTGCCTTTGAATGCAATGGACGAGCACGCATTGAATGCCATTGTGCAGAGATTTGACAGCGGTGCGTTCACCATAGTGAATGAAGGTTTGTTGATGTACCTCAATGTCGAAGAGAAGGAGCGCCTTTGCAAAACGATACACAATGTATTGTTGCAAAAAGGTGGCTACTGGATCACTGCTGATGTGTATGTGAAGCGTCCTGAAAATTTGCGTGCAAATTTGCCTCAAAGCAAAAGTGAGGCTGCTTTTTTTGAGCAACATAACATAGAAGAGAACAAATTTGAAAGTTATGACAATGCAAAGTTGTTTTTCGAAGAGCAGGGATTTGAGCTTGTAAAAGAAGCTATGCCTGATTACCAGTCATTGAGTGTCTTGCCACAATTGATGAAAGTATTACCTGAGGAAGTACGTAACAGCAAAGAGCCGCCACCGAAAATACAGGCTACATGGATGCTAAAAGCAATATGAGTCTCTTGTGTTGTTTATAGTCTTGTTTAGCACAAAGACCAACATAGTTGAAACCGCTACTACTGTTATAATAGCGGTTTTTATTTCAATAATTCAACAAATATTAGCTGTCTTTATACTAGTTTTTCGGTTGAAGAAATTTATCAGAAGCAGGATCACCCTCAATGGTCATCACGGCACGCACTTCTACATTACCTGTTCCTGAAAGAAGAGCGGGACAACTCTTTGCTAACTCTGTTGCTTCTTCAAGTGTATTTGCTTTTACAATAAGATACCCACCTACCATTTCTTTTGCTTCAATGAAAGGGCCATCTGTGATCATGCTGTTTGCTTTTAAAGTTTTGCCTTCAGAAAGTAAACGATTGGTGCCACTGAATTTTCCTTGTGCAGCAATACTCTTTATCCATTGTTGCCATTGTTTTAAAACTGCCTGCATTTGTTCAGCAGAAGGAGCGGGACCTTCATTTTTTTCACTTCTGAAGATCATCATAAATTCTTTCATAGTGTATGTTTTTAACTGTGAGGAATGTTTGTTGAATTACTACGACGAGCAGCAGTATTAAACTGGGACAAAATAATAAATCTTTTTTTTAAAGATCGTCAAATGATGCCCTGAAAAGATACAGCATAAGTGCGAGGCAACCGAAGCATTATAGCAGCAATGCAGTTGGGTACACAAAAAGTCGTAAGTGGTAAATCGCTCGGAAATCACTTTCTTGCTGAAGATTGAAGCACCGGTTTCAGTAGAGCACTGCTTAACGATGATTTTATTGCAATAAAATTTTTCTTCCTTCCCTCGCTGATTTTCGCGCAGCGTCTAATATGCGTACAACGATAAGATTTCTTTCCAATGAAAGCATTTCAATGTTATCGGGCGCTCCATTCTTTAATACGTCCGTTAAATATTCCACGTCATCTTTATACTCCGGTGTTGAAATTGTTTCATTACTGCTTGTTGAATCTTTTTTTACCTGCAATTGCGGAGTATTGAACTGCGACGCATGCAGGTAGCCATCACTGCCGGAAACTTCAACGTCCATAATAGTGTAAGGCCAATTCCATGACGCTTCAACTATGCCGGTGGCATCTTCATATTCCAAAATAATTGTAGCGGCATCATCTGCTTTGGGATACATTGTTGGTTTAAAATGCCTTGTTGTTGCATATACTGATACAGGTAATTTTCCATGCATGAGATCTGTCATGATAAGTGCGCCATAGCAACCAAAATCAATCAGAGCACCGCCACCGTTTTTTGTTGAATCGGTAAGCCAGTTTAAAAATGCTGCGCTGCATCCAACTTCTATTGGTCCGCGGTGACCGCCTCTCATCACCATTTTATTTATCGTACCCGCTTCGTTTGATCTTTTTAAAAGCTCAATAAAACTGCTGTACCATATTGAGGGAAAATTAGTATACACTTTCGTATTATATTTTTCTGATAAGGTTTTTATTCTTGCCGCATCTTCATTGCTAAAAGCAAGTGGCTTTTCAATCAATACAGGAATGTGTAGCGGCATGCATATTTCAACTACACTCAAATGCTCTGCCGGTGCTTCATACACCATTACCAAATCAGGATGTTTGTTTTGTAAGGCTGATTTTAAGTCTTTGAAAAAAATTGAATCCGGCAGTTGATAATCTTTTTTCTTCTTTTCACATAATTGAAGATCAGGTTCCGCAATACCGATAATTTCTATTTGCCCGGCTTTTTGTTTGTCAAATATCGGGTTTACATGGTCGTGGCTAAGCCCCGCTAAAACAACTTTTAATTTTTGCTGCGCAGAGCAAAAATGATGAATACTTGCGATGAAAATTATCAGCAGGAACAGTTTATATTTCATCTGTATAATTTTAGTTTTTTTGATCGCGGGATAGAAATTAAGGCATTCCGGATAAAAGTTACAACTTTAAGATAAATAGTGCGAAGTTGTAAAGTTCACCGGATTAGGAATAATATTTTTTTGTAACCGGCTTTTGTAATTCTATTTAGCTTCTGTTGTGTCACTCACTTATACGTTCTGAATATTATTCAGCAGTTTATATTTTGTTGCTGGCTTAAGATTGAGGCGAAGGTTTTTGAGCGTTGCCATCTTAAGCTTTTCGTTTTAAAGCGCTACCTGATTATTATCAGATTATTGTTTTATTCGTACCATGTTCGGACATAGGCGGCCTGGATGGGTATAGTCAGTGTACACTTCAACCGCTTTTAAGAAGCAGGTAAAAAGCAGGCTCAACCGAACGTGATACGAACATGGTACGAACGTGGTACGAACATGATACGAACAAGACCCATCCGGGAAAAGCTGTCCTGTACTGAAAAAACTTTACAGTGAAATGGGTTTTCATATCGATGCCGTACTTCACAGTCTGAACGCGCAGTTCTGAGAATGGCGAAATAAGCGTTCAAAATAAAACCTTCTCTTGCGGAGAATTCGTTATCGTAAGAAAGAAATCATCAATTTTTTGTAAGTTTGAGGTGACTTGTAAAAAACACTTTCCTATGTCAAAAAGAAATTATCTCTCCTTCGTTTTAATTTTCGGGTTTTTGCTGTTCATTACCCAATTTAGTTTTGCCCAATCGATGATATTGTCAAAGGGTTCAACAGCACCCATGTTCACGGCAAAAGCCAGCCAGTCGGGCAATGAATTTGATTTTTCATTAAAAGAAGCCCTTGCCAAGGGACCGGTGGTAGTATATTTCTATCCTTCTGCTTACACAGGTGGCTGCGATCTGGAAGCGCATACTTTCGCTCAACTCATGGATACATTTACGGCAGCAGGAGCTACCATTATCGGGGTATCAGCAGATGATATTGAGCGATTGAAGTCGTTCTCGTCCAGTCCGGAATACTGTGCAGGAAAATTCCCGGTGGCTTCTGACCCTGAAGGTAAAATCGCAGCATCTTATGGACTGAATTTGAAACCTGCACAAGCCGGCGCTAAAGATGTACGCGGCGTGGAGATTACGCATGGCTTCATCCCACGTACAACATTCGTTATTGATAAAGATCAAAAAATTGTAGCTGTCTTTTCATCGGAAACCGATCATATAGCGCCTGATGAGCATGTAAAAAAATCATTGGCAATTATAAAGGGATTGTAGTAGTAGTAAGTC
>Ga0157373_10002162_pt1 | contig 14880 bp, 4 predicted proteins | sample C65metaG_FD_113460 | JGI IMG/M metagenome (GOLD analysis project Ga0157373, IMG submission 113460) | Corn rhizosphere microbial communities from Kellogg Biological Station, Michigan, USA - C6-5 metaG | ecosystem: Host-associated > Plants > Roots > Rhizosphere > Soil | place: USA: Michigan... | reverse complement strand
TGTTTCTAGCGAATGGCGAGAGTCTTCGTGGCGGCTCGCCCTCCATTTGTACGTCTTGCAGCTGTTCGGCGAAGTCCTTGAGGGTTTGCTCGTCGACCTCGTTGCCGTAATTGTCGAGCCAGGCGCGACTGAACAACTCCTGCGGCGTGAGCTGGTCCAGCTCGATCAGCGCGCTGCCGTCCTCGGCGCCGTCAGCGCCCCGGTTGCCGGCGTATTCGGCGGCGATTCGCACCAGTCGCACAGCCTTGCCTTGCAGGGCGCTTTCGACCTGATGGCGCAGATCCGGTTGCGGCTCGTCGAGGCGCACCCGCACTTCCAGCCACGGTTGGCGCTGGGTTTCGGCCAGCAGGTCGATGTTCGGCAGGTCGGCCAGTTGCAGCAGGATTTCGGCCAGCGGCGCAGGGCCGAGGCGCTGCAAGTTTACGGAGCGGGGGATCAGCATAGGCTCGACGCTGACCAGGGTTTCGCCTTCCAGAACGACGTCGAGAACCTGGTGCTGATAACTGATTTCTGAAAACGACAACGGAATCGGCGAGCCGCTGTAGCGAATCCGCTCTTCACCGTTGACCTTCTGCGGCTTGTGCAAATGGCCGAGCGCGACATAGCTGATGCTCGGCCCGAACAGGCTGGCAGGCAGGGCTTCGGCGCTGCCGATGATCAAGCTGCGCTCGGAGTCTTCCGACACCGAGCCGCCGGCCATGTGCGCGTGGCTGATGGCGACCAATGCCTGACCCGGCTGACGCTTGGCATTGGCCGCTTCGATCAGCCATTCATGCACCTGGCCAATGCCGCGCAGGTAGTTGTCGCCCAGATGCGCGCCTGTCACTTCGGCAGGCCGCAGGAACGGCAGCGCCAGGCACCATGCAGCGATTTCACCGGTGGCGTCCGGCAGCGGCAACAGCAGGCGTTCCGCATCCAGCTGCCCGTCGTCCAGCCACAGCACCCGACCCAGCGCATGGGTGCGCAAACGCCGCATCAGCGGCGCGGGCAGTTCGATTCGTGAGCCGGAATCGTGGTTGCCGGCGATCATCACGATGGTCAGCAACGGCTGCTGCTCGTGGGCGCTGACGATGAAATCGTAGAGGCGTTCCTGGGCTTTGACCGGCGGGTTCACCGTATCGAAGATGTCGCCGGCGATCAGCAGCACGTCCGGCTGCGCCAGCTTCAATTGGCGCAGCAGCCACTCGAGAAAACAGGCGTGCTCGAAATCGCGCTCCTGGCCGTGCAGGTTCTGCCCAAGGTGCCAGTCGGAGGTGTGAAACAGACGCAAGGCTGACTCCGCAATATAAAGAGGTGATGGCCGCCGGGATGAGAGGGCGGCGAAAGAGGGGAGAGTTTACAGATTATTGCGCCAGGAGGGCTGACCGGGGCCGGGGACGTCAGCTAACGAGTATGTGACGGGGTCATGACCGTTCGTCGGCAACGCTGGAGTGTTGCAACCATTAATTGACGCCAAAATAGTGGCCATCTAATATCGCGCCACTAATTTGATATCAGTGTGCCGCTGCGAGGGAACGAACAGGCTTTCATGGCTTTTGCCGTGATCGTCCGGGCAACGCTTGATCGCATTGCGCAACTTTCTCCCTATTCGATTTTGCTCTGACGGGCGCCATTAGCAACCCCGTCGGAATCGTCGCGCCTGCCTTCAAATCGCCCATCCTGCCTGTGCATTGAGACCTTTACATGGACGTTCGTCAGTTCGCCTTTCTCGCTCGCCTGCCATCTGCCGCCGTAAAAAGCCGTGATCAGTTCTGCGGTATGCCCAAGCGCGGACTGGCGTTTTTGCTGGCCAACGTGATGTTCTGGCAACCAATGTGGGCACAGGCCGACGGCATTGTGGTGGCCAACCCTGGCACTACGCTCGACCGCGCCGGCAACGGCGTGCAGATCATCAATATCGCCACGCCCAACGGGGCGGGTCTGGCGCACAACCAGTTTCATGACTACAACGTCAGCGCGCAGGGCGTCATCCTCAACAACGGCTCCAACCAGGCTTCATCCACTCAATTGGGTGGCTACATCATTGACAACCCGCACCTGAAGAACAGTGGTTCGGCGCAGGCGATTCTCAACGAAGTCATCGGTGGCAGCCCGAGCCAGTTGCGCGGCTACACCGAAGTGGCGGGGCAGTCGGCGCGGGTGATCGTCGCCAACCCGTACGGCATCAGTTGCAATGGTTGCGGTTTCATCAACACGCCCCGCGTCACCCTCACCACCGGCAAACCGGTGCTGGATGGCAGCGGTCGACTGGATCGTTTCCAGGTCGATCAGGGCTCGGTCGCCATCGAAGGTGCCGGGCTTAATGCAACCAATGTCGACCGCTTCGAAATCATCACCCGCAGCGCGAAGATCAACGCCGAGATCCAGGCGAAAAACCTGACCATCGTTGCCGGGCGCAATGACGTCAACGCCGAATCGCTCAACGCCACGGCCCGCGCCGACGACGGCAGCGCCAAACCGCAACTGGCCATCGACTCTTCGGCACTGGGCGGCATGTACGCCGGGGCGATCAAACTGGTCGGCACCGAGGCCGGGGTGGGGGTGAAACTCGACGGCAAACTGATCGCCAGTGGCGGTGACATCCAGCTCGACGCCAACGGCCAGTTGAGCCTGGCCGAGACTTCGGCCACCGGCGCGGTCAACGTCAAGGCCGCCAGCCTGGAGACCCGCTCGGCGGTGTACGCCGGCACCTCGCTGAACGTGCAGACTCAGGGCGACCTGACCAACCGGCAGACGCTTGCGGCGCGGGACAGCATCAGCCTCAGTGCGGGTGGTCAGTTGACCAACGCCGGGGCGATCGAAGCCGGGGTTAATGCTGACGGCGGTCGTAATGCCAATGGTGATCTGAGCCTGAGTGCGCAAAACATCGACAACCGTGGCAGGAGCCTGGTGGCCAGCCGCAATCTGGCGGTGAATGCCGCACAGGTGCTGAGCAACCAGGGCGGCACGCTGAGCGCCGCGCAGATCGCAAGCATCGTTGCAGGCACGCTGGACAACCAGAATGACGGACGTGTGCTGAGCAAAGGCGCGCTGAACGTGACCGCCAATCAAGTGCTCAACAGCCAGGGTTTGATCGACGCAAAGGGTAGCCTGACGGCCACGATCGGTCAGTTGAACAACAGCAACGGCCAGGTTTCGAGTTCCGCTATCACTCGACTCAGCGGGACCTCCGTCAACAACCTCGGCGGCCAGATCCTGGGTGATCTGGGGCTCAATATTGATCTCAGCGCGGCGCTGGACAATCGCGACGGCGTGCTCGGTTCCGGCGTTGCTCTCGATCTCAAGGCCGGCAGCCTTGATAACCGGGACGCCGGGGTCGTGGTCAGCGATGGCGGTCTCGTAGTGCGGGTCAGCGGTCTGCTCGACAACCGCAACAAAGGCGAAATCACCGCCAGGGGCGCCATTGACGCGCAGGCCGGTCATCTCGACAACCGTGACGGCAAGGTCATCGGCAAAGGCACGCTGGCCTTGCGCAGTGATTCGGCAGACAACCGTGGCGGCGCTCTGCAAGGCGACGGGCAACTGACGCTGAACGTCGATCGACTGGATAACCGCGACAACGGTCTGATCATCGGCAAGGCTGGCGTTACCTACGCGGGCACGCGACTGGACAACAGCAATGGTCTGGTCAGCGCTGTCGGTCCTGTCGGTATCAAGGCCGGCGAGGTGCAGAACGCCAAAGGGCGGATCTCCAGCCAGGGCGATCTGACCGCGACCATCGGCCTGCTGCAACAGCAGGGCGGCGCACTGGTCGCACAGGGCAATCTGAGCCTGACCGGCACCACACTCGACAACCGTAACGGCGGGCTGATCGGCACTAAAAAAGCGCTGACTCTCGCGGTCGATGACATCGATAACCGAGCGGGCGAGCTATCTGGCAGCCTGTTGCTCAACATCAAGGGCCAGCGTCTGGACAACAGCGACGGCGGCAAAATTCTCGCCGCCAGCGATCTGGAACTGGCGGTTACCCGGTTGATCAACCAGAACAAAGGCATGATCGTCGCCAGTGGTGCGACGAAACTGACCGGCAGCACGCTGGATAACACCGGTGGCTCGTTCGATAGCTTGAAGGGCCTGGTCATCACACTGGACGATGCACTGCTCAACGGCCAGGGGCTCATCAGCAGCGAAGGCACGTTGACCATCGATGCCGGCCGTGTCGATAACAATGCCGGCAACCTGACCAGCGCCGGCGCCCTGGCGTTGACCAGTCTTGGCACGCTGCTCAATCAGGGTGGCTCCATCAGCACCGACAGCACTCTGAAACTCAAGAGCGCCAGTCTCGACAATAGCCAGAAAGGTCTGATCTCCGGCAAGGACAACAGCCGGATCGACAGCGGCGATGTCGACAACAGCCAGGGCGGGCGCCTGATCAGCGGTGGAACGCTGGACTTCACGGCGGGGCAGGTCAACAACGCTGCAGGCCGCATCGCCAGTCAGCAAGCCATGACCATGTCGGTCACCGGCCTCGATCAGCAGGGCGGTGAACTGTTCAGCAAGACCAGCCTGAGTCTTGATTTGAACAATGGCCAGTTGAACAACCAGAACGGTTTGATCAATGCGCCCGGCGAATTGCTGCTCAAGCAACTCAATGGCGTGAACAACCAGGGCGGCGAAATCTCCAGCCAGCAAGCCTTCGCACTGACCGCCCATGACCTGGACAACAGCAACGGCAAACTGCTAAGCCAACAGGGTCTGACCGTGCGTATTGCGCAGGCGCTGAACAACACCAAAGGCGTTATTTCCGGTACATCGCTGGACAGTCACAGCGCCAGCCTCGACAACCAGGAAGGCTTGATCAGCAGCCGTGGCCCGCTGACGCTGACGACCGACAACACCCTGGATAACCAGCTTGGTACGGTGATTGCCGACGGCAAACTCGACCTGACCACACAGACGCTGGACAACCGTGGCGGCAGCATCGCCGGCAAGTCGGATGCCACCGTACAGGCGAAAAAGCTCGATAACCAGGACGGCCAGTTGATCGCCACCGGCGTCCTCAAACTCGATGCCGACCTGCTCGACAACCGTCAGGGCGGACTGCTCGGCTCGACCAAGGCGATGACCTTGAACGTCGACGACGTGGATAACCGCGGCGGTGAAATCAGCACCAACAGCGACCTGCAGGTGATTGGCAAAAAACTCGACAACAGTGACGCCGGCAAGATCTTCACCGGTCAGTCGTTGACGCTGACCGTTGAGCAACTGATCAACCGCAACAAGGGCCTGATCAGTGCCAGCACTTCGCTCGACCTGCACGGCGATTCACTGGACAACAGTGGTGGCGAGTTGCTCAGTCAGCAGGCCATGGCTCTGACGCTGGGCGGTGCATTCGACAACAGCCAGGGCAAGGTCAGCAGCGAAAGCGTGCTGACGGTCAAAACCTCGCAACTGACCAACATCAAGGGCAGCCTTTCCAGCGCTGCGGACCTGACAATCGAGAGTCGCGGCAGCGTTGATAACCAGGGCGGTGCGATGGTTACCGATGGGGCGCTGGTGCTCGACAGCACCCGTCTCGACAACCGTCAGGCAGGCACACTCAGCGCCAAGGGCGCGGCCAGCGTTACCACAGGCGACTTCGACAACAGCACCGGCAAGCTCAGCAGCGCCGACACCCTCAACCTTGTTGCAGGGAAGGTCACCAACCGCGATGGCGGGCAGATTGGCAGCCAGGGCGCTCTGACGGCGTCGGTCACCGGGCTCGAGCAACAGGGCGGCAAGCTGTTCAGCAACACTCGCCTGAGCCTGGACATGAACAATGGCCAGCTCAATAACCAGAATGGCTTGATCAATGCCCCCGGTACGTTGCTGCTCAAGCAGCTCAATGGCGTGAACAACCAGGGCGGAGAAATTTCCAGCGGTGAAGCCTTTACCGTGGCGGCGCAAAATCTGGACAACGGCAATGGCAAATTGCTGAGCACCCAGAGCCTGACGCTGCGCATCGCCCAGGCACTGGACAACGTCAAAGGCATGATCGGTGCAGCATCGATCGATGCCCGGGCCCGCAGTCTTAACAACAGCGGCGGCAGCCTGATCAGCCGTGCCGACCTTGACCTGACCGCAGACGGTTTGCTGCGCAATGACAACGACGGTCTGATCAGCGCAGCGCAAGCGTTGCGCATTGGCAGCGCCGACCTGAACAACCAGGGCGGTGTTTTGCAGGGCATCGGCAGCGTCACACTCAATGCCATGGCCCTGAACAACCGCGACAAAGGCTTGATCAACAGCCAGGGCAGTCTGTCGCTGACGGCGACAGCGCTGGACTCCAGCAATGGCGGTGAAGTCTCTGCCGGCGGCGACATCGACCTGACCTTGACCTCCCTGACCCAGAACGGCGGGCGTCTGCTGGGCGACAAAGCTGTCACCGTGGATTTTGCCAATGGCGACCTCGACAACACCAATGGTTTATTGACGGCCAAGGGGCCGTTGACCCTCAAGCGCTTGCGCGACCTGAACAACCAGAGCGGTGAAATCTCCAGCAGCCTGGGTTTCGACGTCATTGCCCGGGCGTTGAACAACAATGCCGGCAAGATCATCAGCGGCGAGAAACTGAAGCTCAGCGGTACGACCCTGACCAACCAGAACGGCTTGCTCTCGGGCTGGCAGCAGTTGAGCGTCAGTGGCGACAGTCTGGACAACCGCGCCAACGGCACGCTCTCAAGCCGCAACGGCGATGTGTCGGTCGATCTCAAGGGCGCTCTGCTCAACAGCGGTAACGGCGCTCTGGTTTCGCAAGGCAATCTGACCGTCAATGCCGCCAGCCTCGACAACAGCGACAAAGGCATCCTCAGCAGTGCGGCAGGGCAGACCCTCACGCTCAAAGGCGCACTCAACAACAATCAGGGCGGCCTGCTCAACAGTGGCGCCGCACTGGACATCACCAGTACTGCACTGACCAACGCAGGCGGTTCCATCAACGCGCTACAGGCGCTCACTGCCAACGCTACGAGCCTGGATAACAGCGGGGGCAAATTCGCGGCCAACGGCGCGATCAACCTGAATCTGTCGGGACAGCTGAACAACAACGCCGGCAAACTGGCGGGCACCGGTCCGGTCGTGATCAAAGGCGTCAGCGATCTGAGCAACAGCAACGGGCAACTCGCCAGTCAAGGCTCGCTGCAACTGCTGACCGGCTCGCTGGACAACGGCAGCAAAGGCACCATTGCGGCCAAGGATGACTTGCAGATTACCGCCAGCGCCGCCGTGCGCAACGATGCCGACGGCTTGATCTACAGCCAGACCGGCAGCCTGCAACTCAAGGCAGCAAGCCTGGCTAACGGCAAAGGTTCAATCCAGAGCCAGACCGGCCTGACGCTCGACGTTACCGGCGATCTCGATAACCAGAGCGGAAAAATCATCGCTCAGGAAGGCGACGTGACGATCGGCGCGGCCAGCATCGATAACCGCGGCGGAATTCTGTCCAGCATCAAGGGCGCGCTTGAGGCGCGTACCGTCGGTGTCCTGCGCAATGGCTTCGACCTGAACAACAATCGCCAGGGCGGTGTCATTCAGGCTCAGGGCCTGAAGCTTTCGGCACTGGCCGGTCTGGACAACAACGGTGGGCGCATCTCGGCGCAAGGCTCTGATGCGAATATCACCACCGCTGCATTCGATAACCGCAATGGCGTGATCTACGCCAAAGGGCTGGTTGGCGTAAGCGGCACGAGTCTGGACAACGGTGCCGGGCAGATCGCCGCCGAGCGCATCGATTTTGGCTTGAGTGGTGTGCTGAACAACGGCGCGGGTGTCATTGAAAGCAACAGCCAAATGACCGTCAAAGCGGCCAGCGTCAATAACCAGAATGGCCGACTGCGTTCGCTGGGCACCTCTGGCAAGACCGAGTTCCAGATCGGCGGCCTGCTGGATAACCGCAATGGCGTGCTGGAAACCGCGAACACCGACATGACCCTGGCCGTCGGCAGCTTCCTCAACGGTGGCGGGCAGCTCAACCACGTCGGCCGTGGCCGACTCGATCTCTCCACGGCCAACGTGATCGGCGCCGGCGGCAGCATTACCACCGGTGGCCTCCTGGACCTGACGGCCGACACCTGGAACAACTCCAGCGTGATTCAGGCCGGGCGATTGAATGTGAACGTCCGCCAGTTCAGCCAGACCGCCAGCGGCAAGCTGCTGGCCTCCGATCTTCTGCAGATACGTGGGGGCAACTGGACCAACGACGGCCTGCTCGCCAGTGATGGCCTGATCGATATGCAACTGACCGGTGCCTATGGCGGCAATGGGCGGATGTCGAGTCAGCGTGGTCTGAACCTGAGTGCAGCGCAAGTCAACATCGGCAGTGCCGGCAGCATCGCCGCTGGCGGATCGTCGACGATCAGTACCGGTGGATCGCTCGTCAACTCGGGCCGCATCACCTCCAGTGAAGATCTGACCGTGAACGCCGGCAGTGTCGCCAACTACGGCACGTTGGGTGCGGCGCAGAACCTGAACATCAACACCCCTTCGTTGCTCAATGACCGCGGGCTGATCTTCAGCGGCAAGGACATGACGCTGAGTGTTGGCAATCTGACCAACCAGCACGGTGATTTCTACGGATTGGGCAACGTGACCATCAAAGGTTACGGTGGAGCCGCGCGGGCGGCGGGCGTCTACAACATTTCCGGCTCGATGGAGAGCGGGAGCGGGTTCACTATCAACGCCGATGTTTTCGAGAACCGTACCGAAGGGCCGGTGATGTCGGGTGACCGCAAATTGGTATCGGGCTATATCGCCAATATTTGCAATGACTGCCAGGGTGACAATTACGTCTTCACGCTGATGGCCAAAGAGTTTTATCAAAGTACGGACGCTGATAGCAGCCCCTCGGCAGTGCTCAATGTCGGCAAGGATTTTGTTTTCCAGGGAGGTACGTTTCTCAATAGCAAAAGCACCGTCGCTGCTGGCGGCAATATCAATATCACCGCAGACAGTCTCAAAAACATCGGGGCGAAAAGCGGCACCATCGAACGCACAAGTACTTACGTACTCAGCATGACCGACGGTGGTACCAAACGGTTCTTTGACAGTGTCGTGTTGCCTTACAACCAGCGCAATAACCCTGACTTTCCATTTGTTTATTACATCGGAGCGGGAGGCAGCATACGTAAGGCCATTCCCACGTCCACGCGTATCAGAGAAGGGGGGCGCGACGGTGAGTGGTTTGACGTTGTAACACTCAAGGACAGCGAAACCGGCGCGGTCGTCAGTAAGCTGCGTGGATGGGGCAACGCGATACCAGACGTGAACTACGGCTTTGAAACCACAACCCCCTCCCTGTATGACCCGAACAACCTGGTCGAACTTCCTGGCCAGTTGACCCAGTACCAACCGGAGTCCGTCACTGAGGTTGCCGTTGACAGCACCGGTGCCGCCAGCACCAACACGGGTCGCAATGCCGTCATCCAGGCGGGTGGCAACGTCTCGATCATTGCCGCCCAGAATCTGGAAAACAGCGTTATCCATCAGGACTACGGTTCGACGGGAGGTACCAACAAGGTCGGTAACACCAACGTCGGCAATTCCGGCACAGCCGTCATCCGAATTAACAGCCAACTGCCACCAGACCTCGCCCAACAGCAAGTCAATCCACTGTCGCTGCCAGGCTTCTCCCTGCCAACCGGGGAAAACGGTTTGTTCCGTCTGAGCGGTCAAGGCGCGGCTGACACCGCACCCGTTGGCACAACCGGCCCGGCACCGACCTGGACGATGGGGGGGCAGGTTGTCGCTACCGAGGGGCATGTCGTGGCTGGCAGCAGTGGTGGCCCGCGTAATCTTTTCATTGATGCACCGCCCGCAGTCTCCGATAGCACGCGCGCGGTTGACACATTCCATCGGTCCCCGAGCGTGGTCACGGCGGTGGCCAGTACGGTCGATGTCAACGTGCCGGTGAAGTCAGCCGGTCCCGGCATGAAAGACCGCGGCAATGATGCCAGAGAGTCGATCGACACCCGTCCGGTGACTCGCGTTGCCGGTCTGCCGGACACGAAGGCGCCGTCCAACGCGCACAAATACCTGATCGAAACCAACCCGGCACTGACCAACCTCAAGTCCTTCATGAGTTCGGACTACCTGCTCGGCAAACTCGGTTACGACCCGGATCAGAGCGCCAAGCGCCTCGGTGACGGCCTCTTTGAACAGCGTCTGGTACCGCAAGCCGTGACCGCGCGTACCGGCCAGGCCTTCATCGATGGCCGAAGCAACAACGAGGACATGTTCCGCTACCTGATGGACAACGCCATCGCCAGCAAGGACGCCCTCAACCTGTCGATGGGCGTGGGCCTCACGGCCGAACAAGTGGCGGCGCTGACCCACGACATCGTCTGGCTCGAAGAGCACGAAGTGAATGGCGAGAAGGTGCTGGTACCGGTGCTGTACCTGGCCCAGGCCAACGGCCGTCTCGGCCCGACCGGCGCGCTGATTGCCGGTAACGATGTGTCGCTGATTGCCGGCGGCAATCTGGACAACGTCGGGACGTTGAAGGCGACGAACAACCTGTCGGCGACGGCGGGCAAGGATCTGGTCAATAGCGGATTGATTGAGGCGGGTAATCGTCTGGATCTGCTGGCGACGAACAACATCATCAACAAGTCCGGCGGCATCATCACCGGGCGCGATGTGAACCTGACCACTCGCACCGGGGACGTGATCAATGAACGCACGATCACGTCCTCCGACAACAGCACCCGGTTTGGCACCCAGCATCATGACTACGCCGACAACGCGGCAAGGATCGAAGCGGCCAATGACCTGACCGTCAACGCGGCCAAAGACATCAACATCGCCGGTGGCGTGATGAAAAGCGGCCAGGACACCGTCCTGAATGCCGGGCGCGACATCAACGTTTCATCCGTCCAGGTCAACAACAGCGTCTTCCACGACGACCGCCACAACAGCAGCGACGTCACCCAACTGGGTGCAGAGATCGACGCTGGTCGTGACTTCAAGGCTGACGCCAAGCGCGATATCAACGTCATCGCCAGTCAGATCGATGCCAAGCGTGATGTTGCTATCAAGGCAACCGGAGATGTGGTCATCACGTCTGCGGCGGATGAAACCCACTCACTGTCCAAGAGCAAGAAACTCACCGTTCAGGAGGACCATGTCAGCCAGGTCATGTCCTGCATTTCGGCAGGCGGCGACGTCAGACTGGATGCGGGTATAGACCTCAGTGTGATTTCCAGCCGTATCACTGCCGGCGACGAGGCCTATCTGGTTGCGGGTGACAACCTCGATATTCTTGCTGCGCAGGATTCCGATTACTCGCTCTACGACAAGAAGAAAAAGGGCAGTTTCGGCAAGCTCAAGTTGAAGCGCGATGAGGTGACCGATATCAAGCATATCGGCTCCGAAATCAAGGCGGGCGGTGATTTGACGCTGTCCAGCAAGGGCGATCAGCTTTATCAGGTTGCCAAACTGGAAAGCGGAAACAACATCACGCTGGACAGTGGTGGCGCGATCACGTTTGAAGGGGTCAAGGACTTTCATGACGAAAGCCATACCAAGACCAACAACAGCGCGGCATGGGTATCATCCAAAGGTCGAGGCAATACCGACGAGACCCTGCGTCAGACCCAGATGATTGCCAAGGGCAACGTGGTGATCAAAGCCGTTGATGGGCTGAAGATCGATATCAAGGACGTTAACCAGGAGTCCGTCAGCCAGACCATCGACGCTATGGTCAAGGCAGATCCGCAGTTGGCCTGGCTGAAAGATGCCGAGTCTCGTGGAGACGTCGATTGGCGACGCGTCAAGGAAATCCACGAGTCGTTCAAATATGAAAACTCTGGTGTGGGCCCGGCAGCACAAATAGCCATCGCGATCATGATGTCGTTTGTCATGGGGCCCGGAGGATTGGCATTGACCAGTGGTGGCTTCGGCGGCGCAATTGCCACCTCTTTGGCCACCACCGCAGTGACCAGCACCATCAGCAACAAGGGCAACCTGGGCGCTGCTTTAAAGGACACCTTCAGCGCCGACAGCCTCAAGAGCGCGGCCATCGCCGGGTTTACGGCGGGCGTGCTCAACTATGCAGACGCCAACTGGTTTGCGGGTGGAACAAGCAAAACTGCAAACATCCTGACGAGCAGCAACTTTACCGACGTCGCTATCCGGACGACCGGTCGGGCGATCATCACCAGTGGCATTTCGACCGCCATTGGCGGCGGCAGCTTTGGTGACAACTTTGGTGCGGCACTGGTGGGGCAGGCGGGTAGCGTCGCCATGGCAACCGGGTTCAATTGGGTTGGTGACACCATCAAGTTTCCAGAGGGCAGTCTTGAAAAGACTGTCGCGCATGCGCTGATGGGAGGCTTGCTTTCGAAGGCAACCGGTGGTGATTTTGCCACTGGCGCGGCAGCCGCAGGGCTCAACGAAGCGTTGACGAATCAACTGGTTAACTTTGCGAATGGCAATGATCAGTTGCACTTGATGATGTCGCAACTAACCGGGCTGCTTGCCGCCGCGGCAGTAGGTGGGAATCTTGAGCAGGGAGCCGAAATTGCGAGGAACGCTACGCAGTACAACTGGCTGCTACACAGAGAAGTTGTACAAGCGGATAACGCTCGAGCGGCTTGCGGTTCGGGAGATGGGGCTCAAGCGTGTCGGGACAATATCACCCGGGCGGTAGCCGCATTGGATGGCGAAAGACAGCGTGATATGGAGGAGTTCGGACGTAAGATTCAACTGCAGGCACTACAAGAAGGATGGACGCAAGAGGAATACAACGCCGCCAAGGCCATTTACTTTGCAGGCGTTGACCCAAAAGAAGTTACAAGTGTTTACCCTCCATCGATGGACCCCGGATTTCTGGCCAGAGAAGGATGGACAGTGGTCCAGAATAAGGTTGTTGAGTGGCCAGGAGGTGTGGCTAACGATGCGAAATCGTTCTGGAATGCCGTTTCGTCACCTTTCGACACCTTGGGTGCAATCGCAGGTGGTATTGGCGGGTTAGCACTCGGGTTCAAGGACTGGATTACCAGCCCGATCCCTTCGCATACTCTGGAAAAGCAGTTCGATAAAGTAGGGACCGCCTCCGCCCAAGAGCTAGGAGGCATGGCTTTCGATGCGGCCACAGGGCTTATCACCGCTTATGTTGGTGGGAGAGCTGTTGAGTGGATTGGGGGGAAATGGGTTGATACGAAGGGTGGTTCGATAACTGATGGTGCAAAAGTAACTCCACCAAAAACTCAAGCATCGACCGGCGCCATTGCTGATAACGAAGCAGGAGGGTTTTCTTATTACGACCAGTTTAAGAAAGCTGACGGTAGTTGGGATTGGCCGAAAGAATTAGGTTTCTCTGGTAATCCTATTAAGAATACATTGCCAGTTGGTACTAAATTGGACCGTTATGGTGGCCCTGAAGGTTCCTTCTTATCCCCTCAAGGTGTTCCGTTTGATCAAAGAGCATTGGCGCCTGGCTCAAGAGCCGGAGGATACTATCAGTATGAGGTGCTCAAGCCATTGCCGGTCGTTCAGGGGGAGATTGCTCCTGCATTTGGTCAGCCTGGAGGCGGGACTCAAATTTTACCTGACCTTTCTGAAAGGTTTAATGTTGATCGATTAGTGAAAGAAGGTTACCTGAGGAGAACTAATTAATATGAGCTCAGTCATTGAAGAAATACAAAAGGCCATTTACTCGCTGGGTGAGCGAATTGGTGCTCCAAGGTCTCTTTTGATTGTTAAAAGCAGTTCGCCAGAAGATGGAAGCCCCCATGTGGAGGTTAAGTCGGACGAGTTTAATTATGTATGCTCTGAGAGGGGTTTTGAAATATACAGAAGACGCACAACCTCTTTGGATGAGTTGCTGTATTGGATAATTAGTGGTGTGGCCTTTAAATTGGCTTCAGACTACGAATTGGCTAATAGAGTTGTTGGTGTCGACTCGCGGAGGCTGCTTTTTTCACAATATGTATCAATTCTTGGGCGGATCAGTGATGAGTGGAAAAAAAGGGCTTCTGATGAGGTGGAGTTAATATTGATCAACGCCCCGTACTTGGATGTATAAGAAAAAAAGGGGGACAGATTTATTTGATTAAATAAATCTGTCCCCTTTGTAGTAAAGAAGGGCGTGACACCGACGTAGGCGGGCATGCTCAAGGATGTGCACAAGGTGTGACTTGCCACAAATACAATCTGTTACCACAGGACAAGAATTTCAATAACTCGGCTTACAAAGTGTTTTATGAGGATAGAGTCAAGGACGCCCTTGATGACCCTTCCAAAACGGTAGGGGTGACAACTGTCAGGTTTATGCGTAGCGATCCGAGTTCTATACGACCGGATTCGCTGAGGCTGAGCTACACAATTGATGACAAGGTTAGAACCGTGGTGTTTAAAAATGAAGCCAAACAAATTCCGGAGATCATAAATTGATTGCTGAAGACTTCGAAATTATCAAGGAGGTTTTTGAGATCGTTGAGGCTGGTATCGTTCAAGGATATGACGCATTCCACTATCATGTCGAAGTTGGTAAAAGCCATATGGAGACAGAGCTTTGTGTTGAGAAAAATGGTTTAGAAAGCTGGAGTGCTGAAGCTGACTTTGATGATTCAAAGGTCTATTTTCTGGTGGAGCGATTAAGGGCAAATGCTATCAAGCGCGGTGAGCTATGGAAGTCTTTTGTTCTGTCTTATCGCGAAGGAGAACAAGTGCGGACGAAGTTTAACTATTGAGTAGGAACTGTAAAAAGGGGGGGGGGGGCATGGTTTTATATGATATAAACGATCAGCCCCCCCCCCCTCCCGCCTCCATCGTTGATCGCCGCCGTCTGCTGGACGACAAGGTCGAAGACAAGAAGCGCAATCTGCAGCAGGGCGATGACCTGGCTCCGGGCGTACTGAAGATCGGCAAGGTCTACCTGGCAATCCGCCGTCGCATCCAGCCGGG
>Ga0157373_10002161_pt1 | contig 14880 bp, 13 predicted proteins | sample C65metaG_FD_113460 | JGI IMG/M metagenome (GOLD analysis project Ga0157373, IMG submission 113460) | Corn rhizosphere microbial communities from Kellogg Biological Station, Michigan, USA - C6-5 metaG | ecosystem: Host-associated > Plants > Roots > Rhizosphere > Soil | place: USA: Michigan... | reverse complement strand
GAAACCACCTGCCGAGCAGGCCCATGAGCAATTGGCGAAATGGGTGAAGGATGGCGGCGTGATCGTTTATTCCGGTCGTGATGACGATGCTTTCCAGCGCGTGCAGGAATGGTGGAACAAGGGCAGCAAGAGGTACAATTGTCCGGCTGATGATCTGTTTGAGAAGCTTGGCATCGGCACAAACCCTAAAGCGGGAACTTATAATGTTGGTAAGGGAAAGATCTGCATTATCCGTAGAGATCCAAAAGAATACGTAATGGAAAGCGATCGCGATGACGAGCTACGCAATCAGGTAGAACCGCTGTACCAGCAAGTCGCCGGCCAAAAGGTGGAGTATAAAAATAGCTTTTACCTGGCCCGCGGACCCTATGATATTGTTTCTGTGATGGACGAAGGCGTAAATAAATACCCATATACCATTAAGGGAAATTTAATTGACCTGTATGATCCAAATTTGCCGGTTATCCACGAAAAGCAAATCAAGCCCGGCGAGCAGGGCTATTTTTACAATGTCGATCGCGTAGCTAATAAACAAAAGCCGCAGGTGTTGGCTACCGCTGCCCGTGTTTATGATGAAAAGCTGGGCAGGAATAAATATGCGTTTACGGCCATCAGTCCGCTAAATACGGTTAATGTTATGCGCGTGTTGACGCCGTCTCAGCCTAAAAAGGTAACAGTTACCGATGCCAAAGGCAAAGCATTGACGGATGTTAAACAATCATGGGATGCGGCGACTAAAACGCAGTTTCTGAGTTTTGATAATAATCCCGACGGGGTAAAAGTTTCTCTATCCTGGTAAAATACAGATTATAAAAATATTAGTGATGTTTAATTTATTTAAGAAAGAACAGGTTACACTTTTAAAGCATCAATACAAAAATTTGCTTATTTCACTTCCATCAAATTGGAGTTATGAATTTGATGGAAACGAGCAGGAAGCTTGTTTCGACCCAAAATCTAAAAGCACACTGCGCCTTCACATTATTAAAGCGGTCGCCCATCAAACGGTTTCATTTGAAGAAGATTTAAAAAACCTCACTGGTAATCAACCATATACCACCACAACAAGGGGCTATCTATTACAGGGTCCTTTATACAGGGAGTCTGTTGATAATGGGCAAGAAATTATCCTTATTACATGGAAATTGATTAATTATGTCGGTCTTGAAAAAATAATCGCGGTTCTTACTTACACTGTTTTGAAAATGGAACAGGACTCATCTTCAGAAAAGGAAATTTTTAAAATGATTGAAAGTTCTTTGCACAATGCAGAATTGTCCTGAATGAGCAAACATTATAAGTCTTAACAATATGTCACTATAGTAGTCCATAATATTACACAGTTTTAACTTCATTTAATTAACAATAAAACTCTTACTATGATCATTAAAAAAAGCAGTTTATTACTGGTTTTGTTAATCTCCGTGGCCTCTGATTTTGCATCGGCACAAACCAAAACGGGCGGTTACTATTACAAAGAAACAAAGGCGCTACAGGCAGCTATCGAGAAAAACTTTCACGACAAAAAATCAGGCGAATACTTTGTGGAGCTTGACCCTGCCAAACGTGAAGTTAAAAACGGTTACCTGCGCGAGTATACCTACCTGTGGTCGTACTGCGCCATGTACCAGGCTGCCAATGAAATTGAAAAACTGGAGCCAAAAGCAAACCTGATGGCGCCCATGCTGAAGCTGATGTACGAATATTATAACCCTGCGCCACCTGCGGCCGGCTTTACCGATTACATCATGAAGCTAAAACCCGGCGAGCGTTATTATGATGATAACGAATGGATAGGCATTACTGCGTTGGATGCTTACGCCCGCACCAAAAAGAAAGCTGATCTGGATTTAGGCGAGGCGATGTACGATTTCATCATGACCGGGCACGACCAGGTGTTGGGTGGCGGTATCTACTGGAAAGAGGGCGACCTGAGCTCGAAAAATACCTGCTCAAACGGTCCGGGGGCTTTGGTAGCGCTGCAAATGTATGAGGCAACCAAAAAGAAAGCTTACCTGGATACAGCCATCAAGATATTGAATTGGACAGATGCAAAACTGCAAACACCTGAGAAATTATATTGGGATAACATTCGTACTAAGGACGGCAGAGTAAATAAAGGCATATTGTCATACAATACCGGTACGCCGCTAGAAGCCTATGTTTACTTGTATGAGATCACCAAAGAGAAAAAATACCTGGATGAAGCCAATGCTATCGCCGATGCTTCGCTTGCCTTCTTTTACGGTGGCGGGAAATTTCGTGACGATTATTGGTTCAATGCGGTATTGCTGAGAGCTTATCAGCATTTGCTGAAGTTTAACAAAGACACCAAATACATCATTGGCTTCAAAAAAGCATTGGATTACACCCTACAACACGAGAAAAACGAGCAGGGCCTGTTTACCGGCCGCAATGGCGTGCGCAACCTGGTTGACCACGGTGGATTGCTGGAGATACTGGCGCGCTATGCATGGCTGGAGAAGCGGTATGATTTGAAGGGGTAAAATACTATATTTTGTCATTGCGAGCGTAGCGTGGCAACCGCACGGAGATTTGAACGCGTGCGGTTGCTTCGTCGTTCCTCCTCGCAATGACAGGTTTTAATGTTTTTCTGTACCCAGAATATTACAAAAACGCAATCAACAAACCGCCTATATTTAGCTTGCAAATTATAACCAAGTACAACCATTAATTCCGAATATTATGAAAAGAGTCGCTTTGGCTGCTATGTTGTTGCTGGTGGCCGGGTTTTCAAAAGCTCAGAAATCTGCCGCCTCAAAATCTTTAACCTCATATGTTAATCCGCTGTTAGGTACCGCCACCTTGTGGGATCCGAAAGATCTGGGTTTTGTACCTACGCACCGCAGCTGGGGTGCAGAGGTCTTCCCGGGATCGTCAGTGCCAAACGCTATGGTGCAGCTAACTCCGGTAAGCCAGTTTCATAGTGGTTCGGGTTATCAGTATGAAGATACCGTGATCTACGGCTTCGCCCATACCAGCAAAGGGCATTGGAACTTATGTAATATCCCGCTGATGCCGGCAAGCGGCAGTAGTTTTACTGCGGATGATTATAAATCGGCTTTTAGCCATAAAAATGAAACGGCACATCCGGGCTATTACCAGGTTTATTTGCCGCGTTATAGTGTAAACGCCGAGCTTACTTCAACCCTGCATTGTGCTTTTCATAAATACACCTATAAACCGGGCGCCGGAAAAAAATTGATCGCCGACCTGGCCATGGCTAACGAACGCATACGCAAATGGAACATCAAAAGAGAAGGTGATAACGTTTTTACCGGCTCGCAGCAAGGAGGTGAAACCATGTATTTTTATGCGGTAGCCAATCATAAAATAACCGGTATAGATACGCTGGTATCGGCTACTAACCCGATGGGCCGCCCGGCCGGTGCCCGTCAGAAAAACCTGGCGCCGCCCGGACCTAAAAAGACGCCGGTTTTGAGTTTCGCCGATGGCGGATCGAACACTCTTGAACTAAAAATCGGTTTCTCATTCGTAAGCGTTGCTAATGCTAAAGCCAATTTGGAGAAAGAAATGCTGAACAAAACTTTCGCACAGGTAAAAACAGAAGCTAACCAGGCCTGGGAAAATTTGTTGTCGAAAATTACGGTGACCGGTGGTACCATTAAACAAAAAGGATTATTCTACTCAACCCTTTACCGCTCATTCTTGTGGCCGGCTTTACGCAGCGATGCCAACGGCGACTACACCGATGCCGCTGGACAAGTACAGAACAAAGGTTTCAACTATTATACCCTGCCGTCTATATGGGACGACTACCGTAATAAAGATGTACTGTTGGGCCTGTTGCAACCAAAGGTGATGAATGATGTGATCAAATCTATGATCGATATGGGTAACATCCATGGTTTTATGCCGACGTTTTTCCACGGCGACCATGCCTCCGCTATTATTGCGGGGTCGTATGCCCGTGGTCTGCGTGATTATGATGCTAAGAACGCCTATCAATTGATGCTTAAAAACGCAACGGTGGAAGGTACCCGTAAATATGTAGACGAGTACAACACCAAAGGTTATATTGCAGAAGATGATGTAGAAAATCCGGTGGTAAACACCGTACGCAAAGCAGCTACTACCAAAACGCTGGAATATGCTTATGATGATTATGCTACCGCTCAATTAGGCAAAGCCCTGGGCGATAATGCCAATTACGAGATGCTGATGAAGCGTACCAAGAACTATAAAAACGTTTTCAATAAAGAGAATGGTTTTATGGAGGGACGTTTGGCTGATGGTAGCTGGGTGAAGAATTTTAACCCTAACTATGTGTACTATGAATACATGTATCGCGAGTCAAACGCGTGGGAGCAGACTTTCTTTGCACCGCACGATCCGCAAGGGCTGATCGCATTATTTGGCAGCAAAGCCGCAGCTGAGAAAAAGCTGGATGCCATGTTCAACACGCCTTACGATGGTCATGAGGCCGATAACATGTCGGGCTTTATTGGTAATTACTGCCAGGGCAACCAGCCTGACCATAGTACTACTTACTATTATTATTTTGTGGATAAACAGCCCAAAGCGCAAATGTATCTGGACAGTATCATGAACCATTATTACGATATGGGTAAAGAGCACCTGGCTTATGCAGGCATGGACGATGCCGGCGAAATGTCGTCATGGTTTGTGTTTAATGCTATGGGCTTTTATACTTTCTCGCCTGCCGATCCGAGTTATATTGTAACCGTTCCTTTATTTGATAAAATAACTCTTAAATTAGGAGACAAGACCACAACGATTGTTAAAAAAGGACACGGCCGTAAAATAACCGATATCAGCTGGACCGGTAAAAAGGTTAAAGGATACTTTATTAGCGATGCGGACTTGAAAAAAGGACAAACCCTAACCATATCGACACAATAGCAATGAAAAAAATCCTGATCGCCGCTTTAGTATTGAGCTGTTCAGCTGCATTTGCGCAAACCACCACCACGGTGACCATGAAACAAATGAAAGGTTCTGACGTAATCAAAATGATGCCTAAGATCACTGATTCGAAGATATACGACAGACAGGGAAATATTGTCGACTCTGTTAAAGCACACGAGATGGTAAGATCGTTCGACTATACCTTAGGAATGGGTAAGCCCGAAGGCCAGACCGAATATAAGCGTATGATATTTAAGGTTGATCATAACACAGAGGGACGCTTTGATGCGGATGTCAAAATGCGATTACGCCCCAAAAGCCCGAAATTGTGGGAGGGAGTGACACTTGATCTGACTCCGCTTGCCAATCATGCTGACCTGAGTAAACTAGAAGGTAAGGCAGTGGTGCTTTTAATCAGAACTAGGCAATATGCAGAAATGTATCCCCGTATCAATGAAGTAATAGCTGATAATATCAACAGTAACAAATTTGAGGTTTTCGCCATTACTAATTTGGATTATGCAGCGGCAAAAGCTGCTCAAAAAGATGCACCTATATTAAATGCGCATCATATTGTTGACGCAAAGGATATAACAGACTTTTACAACGTCGGAAACCAAACTGTGGTGGTGATAACTAATACAAAGCATCAAATAACTTACGCTATCACAGCGGAAGCTGCTATGACCCCAAGAATAATGAATGGGTTGCTTAAAGTGCTTTAGCCTCCAATCGGTAACGATTGCATAAATATTTAGCTGACCCTAAGGTAATTATACAGCTTTAAAGTATTAATATCGCTCGGCGTACCTATAACGCGAAGACCAATTATATTCTTTAAAACATGAAAGCACTGTATAATAGCCTTGCGGTTATTTTTTTTATGCTGGGTTCAATTACCCAGGCATCGGCTGCTGAAGCGCCCGTTTATAACGTGAAAAAGTATGGCGCCAAAGGCGATGGCAAACACCTGGACACCAAAGCTATTGATCAGGCTATTACCGAGGCTGCTGCTGCCGGAGGCGGTACGGTTTATTTCCCTGCCGGGGATTATCTGTCGGTTACTATTCACCTGAAAAGTAATGTAGGTTTATTTATTGAACAGGGTGCTACCATTGTGGCGGCCGAACCAAGTGCCGAAGCTAAATATGACCTACCTGAAAAAGGCCTGAATGAAACCTATCAGGATTACGGCCACTGCCATTTTCACAACAGCCTGATAGTTGGCGAAAACATACACGACGTGTCCATCATGGGGCCGGGCCGCATTTGGGGTAAAGGTTTGGTGCGCAGTGACAGAGACAAACCGCAGGACGGCATCGGCAACAAAACCATCAGTATGAAACTTTGCCGTAACGTGATCTTTAAAGATTTCACTATTGCTCATGGCGGCTGGTTTTGTTTTCTGTTGACGGCTGTTGATAACACGACTATCGACAACATAAAAATGGACACCAACCGCGACGGTATCGACCTGATATCGAGCAAAAACGTGCATATAGCTAATTGTACCGTTAACTCACCTAACGATGACGGTATAGTTTTAAAATGCGATTACTCGCTGAACTACCCGCGTGCTTTGGAAAATGTGACTATCACTAACTGTAACGTATCAGGTTATAAAGAAGGCACTTTGCTGGATGGCACTTTTGTAAAAGAAGAAGGTAAATCGCCGACAGGACGTATCAAACTGGGTACCGAATCAAACGGCGGTTTCAAAAATATCACTATCTCAAACTGTACTTTCGATTATTGCCGCGGATTGTGTCTGGAGACGGTTGACGGAGCCGCTTTGGAAGACGTTGCCATCACCAACTTAACTATGCGCGATATCACCAATACGCCGATCTTTGTCCGTCTGGGCGCGCGCCAGCGCGCACCCGAAGGTTTTCAGAACAGTACCCTGCGCCGCGTCATCATCAGCAATGTGGTAGCTTATAACGTATCTGCTAAACAGGGCGCATTGATCAGCGGGATACCGGGTCATGATATTGAAGATTTAACGCTGAATAACATCCGCATTTACTTTAAAGGTGGTGGCACCAAAGAGCAGATCAGCACTAAAGTTCCTGATCTGATTAAAAGTTATCCGGAACCCGATCAATTCGGCACTACGCCGTCATACGGTTTCTTTATTCGTAATGTGAAAGATTTGAAAATGAGTGATGTAGATGTAAACTTCCTCAAGGCCGACCAGCGCCCGGCTTTTGCTTTAGATAACGTAGATGGCGCCGACTTTCAGCACATCCGCGCTCAAAAAGTTGAAGGTGCATCTACCTTTATGTTAAACTCGGTAAAAAACTTTAAGGTGTTTAATAGCACCGGAGTTGCCGATACTAGATTGGCAAACGCAGACGGTAAAATGTTGTAGAAGCCCCTCCTAAATCCTCCCCGGTAGGGAGGACTTTTGGAAATATGAATATTATAACCACCTATGTCTCCCCTACCGGGGGAGATTTAGAGGGGGCTCAGATGAAGCTCAGTATCCAGAACGCGGGTCTCAAACTCGGTGATTGGGTATTTGGCCTCTATCAGTTTTAACAGCATCTGTATAGCTATCTGGCCCATCTCGAATGATTTCTGTTTGACGTAAGATATGGAAGGCTGCAGCAGGTCGATCACATCTGAGTTGGAAAAGCCTGCTAAAGCTATTTCTCTGGTGTCGAAGTTTAGATTCTTCAGTGCGCGAATACAGGCAGTGCTCATCCGGTCGGCGCTGATAAAGATGGCGTCGGGTTTGTCTGTCAGGGTAAGCAGGTCCTTCACCGCATCTTCAACTTCCTGGTAATTATTCCCGCCATCGTTGCAGTAGCGAACAAGCTCCTCGCGGAAAGGCAAGCCGTGATCTGCCAGCGCTTTTTGGTATCCGGACCGGCGCTCGTTGGTGATAGACAAATGCGCCGCGCTGGCCAGGAACGCTATGCGCCGTTTACCCGACTTTATAAGTGATTCAACAGCATTATAAGTGCCTTTAAGGTTGTTTGAAGTAACTTTAAAGGTATCTATATCGTCAATAATACGGTCAAAGAAAACCATCGGTAAACCATCATCATGCAAGGTTTTCAGAAAGCCGAAATCAGAGGCTTCTGAAGATATCGATATCAATAAACCGTCAACTGAGCGTTGCGCCAAATGGATAATATTTGCTCGCTCGCGCTCGGCCGACTCATGGGTTTGGGTAATAATAGTATGATATCCCCGCTCATGAGCAATAGACTCAATCCCCGCTATAGCCTGCGAAAAAAAGCTGTTGGCCAGCTTGGGCACTACGATGCCTATGGAATAACTGCGCTTATTTTTTAAGCTCAGTGCAATAGGGTTTGATTTATAATTTACCTTCTCTGCATAAGCCACCACCAGCTTTTTGGTCTCCTCGCTAATCTCATAACCATCGCGCAGCGCACGAGATACCGTCGACGGCGACAGGTTGAGCGCTTGTGCAATATCTTTTATGGTGGCAGGTTTGTACATTTAAATCAGCAGAGTACAATTATACGGCTTAATTAGAGTGAGTGCCATAAAAAAGTTAAATTGGTAGTATTTGAGCAGCTTTTTAGTTATCAATTGGCATTATTTTAACTTAAAACGGCAAAAACATGCCAAGATTGTGTAATATTTTAATGATAAAATACCATTTTTAAGCACTTATTCTGCTTTCTTTGCTATAACCAATTAAAAACCAACCGTACTCAATTATGTCAAAAAACAAATACCTAATCCCATTAGTATTAGTAACCTCATTGTTTTTTTTGTGGGGATTTGCCTATGGATTGCTTGACGTTCTTAATAAACATTTTCAGGATGCATTAAACATCACTAAAAGCAGATCGACCTTATTACAAGCAGCCTATTTTGGCGCGTACTTTTTGGTAGCATTGCCGGCAGGTTTATTCATGAATAAATACGGCTATAAAAAAGGGATTATCTTAGGATTACTTTTATATGCCACAGGCGCATTTTTATTTTATCCTGCTGCAGAGCAGTCAAGCTTTAATTTTTTCCTGCTGGCGCTGTTCATCATCGCTTCAGGGTTAACCTGTTTAGAAACTGCCGCTAACCCTTACGTTACTGTTTTGGGCGAGCCTGAAACATCTGAAACCCGGTTAAACCTATCACAATGCTTTAATGGGGTAGGTGCTTTCCTCGGGCCTATAATAGCATCGTATTTATTTTTTGGCGGCGACAAAGGCAGCACCAATCTTGATTCAGTTAAAATGATCTATATCATTATAGGTGTAGTTGTGTTGATTATAGCCGGGCTGTTTTTACGCACACCGCTACCTGAAATTAAGGAGGATGAAATGGTGTCGTCAACAGCGCTTATTAAAAAACCATTGTTTAGCCACAGTAATTTCACCAATGGTGTTATTGCACAATTTTTCTATGTAGCGGCTCAGGTGGGTGTGGCAGCACTGTTTATTAATTATTGTACCGAAAGTAGCTTGCATCTTGCCAGCGCTAAGGCTTCGCAGCTTTTTGGGGTAGGGCTAATTTTGTTCACTATCGGTCGTTTTGCTGGTACAGCTTTAATGCGTGTTATAGCTCCTAATAAACTGTTAACTATATATTCGCTCATTAATATTGGGTTATGCGCCATTGTTATCGCTAATAAAGAATGGGTATCCATTTATGCGTTAATGGCTGTATTTTTCTTCGAATCTATCATGTTCCCTACTATTTTTGCGTTGGGTGTGAAAGATTTGGGACATCATACCAAAAAAGGAGCTTCGTTTATTATTATGTCAATAGTTGGTGGAGCATTAATGCCTTATGTTATGGGCGTATTGTCAGAGAAATACTCAACAGCAGTTTCTTACAGCGTACCGTTGGCTTGCTTCTTAATAGTGGCCTGGTATGGTTGGAAAGGCTATATCGTTAAAGGCGGCAGCAACTCGGCAGTTAAAGTTGAATTTAAACACTAATATGGCCAGATACTGTTTAGCATTAGACCTGAAAGACGACCCGCAACTGATTGCCGAGTACGAGAAATATCACGAGTCGATTTGGCCCGAGATACGCGAGAGCATTGTTGCCGGGGGTATTACGGATATGGAGATATACCGTTGCTTTAATCGCTTGTTCATGATCATGGAGACCGATGACGCGACATTTAGCTTTGACAAAAAAGGAGCGGCAGATGCTGCGAATCCAAAAGTGCAGGAGTGGGAAGAACTGATGTGGAAATACCAGCAGGCCCTGCCCGGCGCAAAGCCCGACGAGAAATGGGTGCTAATGAATAAAATCTTCAATCTATAGAAAAATAAAATGTTTAGTTTAAAAAATAAGTCAGCAGTAATTACGGGTGGCGGTAGCGGTATTGGCAGGGCGATATCTGTAATGTTTGCTAAGGCGGGCGCCGTTGTACATATCATAGAGCTAAATTCAGACGCAGCAATTGATACCGTAAACGAAATTACCCAGGCAGGCGGCAAAGCTGCGGCGCACAGCTGCAATGTGAGTAATCAGCAGCAAGTGTTGGATATCTATAACCAAATTGGCGAGATCGATATCCTGGTAAATAATGCCGGCATTGCCCACATCGGCGAAGCTACAACTACCAGTGAAGCTGATTTTGATCGCATAGTGAGCGTGAATGTTAAAGGTGTTTATAATTCGTTGTTCGCAGCTATCCCGCTGATGAAACAAAAAGGCAAAGGCGTTATCCTGAATATGGCTTCGATAGCGGCTACGGTAGGTATTACCAGCCGATTTGCTTATTCGATGAGCAAGGGCGCGGTGTATTCGATGACCTTATCTGTAGCGCGCGATTACCTGGCCGATAACATCCGTTGTAACAGCATATCACCGGCAAGGGTGCATACACCATTTGTGGATGGCTTTATCGCCAAAAATTATGCGGGCAAAGAAGAAGAGATATTCGATAAACTGTCAAAAAGCCAACCTATAGGCCGCATGGGTAAACCTGAAGAGGTAGCGTCATTGGCGCTATACCTGTGTAGCGACGAAGCCGGTTTTGTTACCGGTTGCGATTATTTGTTGGATGGTGGGTTTGTGAAGTTGAATAATTAAAAGAAGGATACTGGCATGCCGAACTTGCTTCGGCATCCCACTCGCTAAGTAGCATGATTTAACTTGCATGTGGGATGCTGAAACAAGTTCAGCATGACATAATTTATTATATATTGCTATGAAACTAATAAGATACGGCGCCGCCGGCAAAGAGAAAACAGGTGTAATCATTAACGATACTAAATACGATACCTCAGCTTTTGGCGAGGATTATAACGAAACGTTCTTTGAGAACGATGGCTTGAACAGGCTAAAAAAGTTCCTGGCTGATAACGAAGGAAAACTACCAAAGGTAGCCGACGGTGAACGTTTGGGCAGCCCGATTGCCAGACCGTCAAAGATTCTTTGCATTGGTTTGAACTACGCTGATCATGCTAAAGAAACCAACGCACAGGTTCCTGCCGAACCGGTATTGTTCATGAAATCAAGCACAGCGCTGGTTGGCCCGAATGATGACGTGATCATTCCGCGTGATTCTGTGAAAACTGATTGGGAAGTGGAACTGGCGGTAGTTATCGGTAAGAAGGCGAGCTATGTTGAGGAGTCAGAAGCTTTAGATTATGTTGCGGGCTACGCGCTGCACAATGACGTGTCTGAACGCGAGTTTCAGCTTGAGCGTGGCGGTACCTGGGATAAAGGTAAAGGCTGCGATACATTTGCGCCGGTTGGTCCGTTCATGGCTACGGCTGATGAGTTGGGCGATATTGATAACCTGCGCCTGTGGCTGAAAGTTAACGGTAAAACTATGCAGGATGGTAATACCTCAAATTTTATTTTCAACGTTCCTTTCGTAATTGCTTATGTAAGCAAGTTCATGACCCTTTTGCCGGGCGATATAATATCGACAGGAACACCTGCGGGTGTTGGCCTGGGCTTTAACCCACCGGTTTACCTGAAGCCGGGTGATGTAATGGAGTTGGGTATCGATGGACTGGGCGAGTCGCGTCAAGAAGTAAAAGCTTATGCAAAGAATTGATTCGCATCAGCATTTTTGGAACTACGACCCGGTAGCACATGCATGGATTAATGACGATATGGAGATCATTCGTCAGGATTTTTTACCGCATGATCTGGAGCCGATACTGCATGAATATGGTTTTGGTGGCTGTGTGTCGGTACAAGCCGATCAGACAGAAACTGAAAATCATTTCTTGCTGGAGCATGCCATCAACAACAGCTTTATTAAAGGTGTTGTAGGCTGGGTTGATTTTAAGGCTGAAAACGTTGAAGAGCGATTAGACTATTATAAGCAATTTGGTAAAATGAAGGGTTTTCGCCACATATTACAGGGTGAGGCCGACAGAGCGTACATGCTTAATGACGATTTTAAGCGCGGTATTGGCAAGCTAAAACAATTTGGTTATACCTACGATATTTTGATCTTTACTGATCAGATAGTGTATGCCAATGAATTTGCGGCTGCGTTTCCTGATCAACCCTTTGTGATCGACCATCTGGCGAAGCCGAAAATAAAAGATCATGATATTGACCAATGGGCTAAAGACATACGCGCTATCGCCCAAAATCAAAACGTGAGCTGCAAGCTATCAGGTATGGTTACAGAAGCCGATTGGCAAAACTGGAAATACCAAGATTTTACGCCCTATATGGACGTAGTCTTTGAAGCTTTCGGCGCCGACCGTGTAATGTTTGGGTCTGACTGGCCGGTATGCCGAGTGGCGGCTACTTATGGCGAGATGCTGGCAATACCGGAGGCCTATGTAGCCAAATTATCAACCGATGAACAACATAAGTTTTGGAGTGGTAATGCGGTTAAGTTTTATAACCTGTAATATTTGTCATTTCGACGAGGAACGAGGAGAAATCTATACATCCGTTCATAAGCACGTCTATAGTTTTCTCACCGTCGCTCGAAATGACAATTATTATGAATAGAAGAACAATTATAAAAATCTAAATATGGATCTGCAGTTAAAAAATAAAGTGGTAATAGTAACCGGCGGTGCAAAAGGCATTGGCGAGGGTATTGTGAACGTGCTGGCTAACGAAGGTGCTATACCGGTGATAGTGGGCCGTAACGAAAAAGATAATTTAAAAACAGTTGAAAGCCTGAAGGCTCGCGGCGTTGAATGCTTCCAGGTGCAAGCCGAGCTAACTGATCCGGCTGAGTGCGAGAATGCCATTAAAGCGGTTATCGCCAAATTTGGCAGGATAGAAGGTTTAATCAATAATGCCGGTGTAAACGATGGTGTAGGCTTGGAAAAAGGTAATTATGACGACTTTGTGCGCAGTTTGCATCGCAACGTTACCCACTACTACCTGATGGCTAAATTTGCATTGCCTGAGTTAAAGAAATCCAAAGGCAACATTGTAAACATCGGTTCAAAAGTGGCAGAAACCGGTCAGGGAAATACCTCTGCCTACGCTGCCGCAAATGGCGGACGTAATGCGCTTACCCGCGAATGGGCCGTTGAGTTATTACCATATGGCATACGCGTCAACGCCGTAATTGTGGCCGAATGCTGGACACCGCTTTATGCGGCGTATATTGCTAACATGGAAGATCCTGAAGCTAAATTGAAAGATATCGTAAAAAATATTCCGCTGGGGCACCGCATGACTACTGCTGAGGAGATTGCTAATATGGTGGTTTTTCTTTTGTCAGAAGCATCAAGTCACACTACTGGTCAGCTGATACATGTTGATGGCGGTTATACGCATCTGGATAGGGTGATTGAATAAAATATCAACCAATTTGTCATCCTTCGCTATCGCTTAGGATGACAAAATATTAAAATACGCTCATGATCAGATCAACGCTTGCCTGCATATTGCTAGCCATAGCAATATCCGCATCCGCCCAAAACAAAGCTATAAATCCCGGTGCTGTTTGGCCCGACAATAGAGGGCAACACATACAGGCCCATGGCGGCGGCATTATTAAGGTCAAGGATACCTATTACTGGTATGGCGAGGAACGTGCGCAGGGGCTTGATCCCAACTATCGTTATGTAAGCTGCTATTCGTCAAAAGATTTGACCAACTGGAAGTTTCGCGGCGATGTGGTTAAGATGTCTGATCCGGAGAATTTGGGCGAGGGGTGGATATTGGAGCGCCCTAAAGTGTATTACAATAAGCTCACCAAAAAATATGTGATGTATTTCCATTTGGATACGCACAATTATCAATACGCACGGGTGGGTATAGCCGTAAGCGATAAACCGGATGGCAATTATACGTTCGTTAAAAGCTTTCGTCCGTTAGATCATGTAAGCCGCGATATCGGTCAGTTTATTGACGATGATGGTAGTGCCTATTTGATATTTGAAGACAGGGCGTTGGGTTTTCACATTGTCAAACTGGCTGATGATTACATGAGCGTCGCAAAAGAGATGAGCCTGGTGCATATGGCGCTTGAAGGCGGCGCTGTGGTGCATTATCAGGGTTTGTACTATGCTATCGGCTCAGCTTTAACCGGTTGGGCTCCCAATCCTAATAAATACGCCATCGCAAAATCATTGGAAGGGCCCTGGAGCGAGTTTAAAGATATTGCCCCACCTGAAACTAAAACCTATCATTCGCAGTCGACCATGATGCTCAAAGTTGCAGGCACCAAAGATACCACCGTAATTTTTATGGCCGACCAATGGAAACCCAAATCTCAATGGGATTCAAGATATTTGTGGATGCCTTTAGAAATTGGCAATGGCAAATTATGGCTCAATGAACCCAAGCCCTGGACGATTAATGTAAAGACAGGGGAGCATAAATTCGTGGATATTAAGTAGTGAGGTCATGCCGAACTTGTTTCGGCATCCTACGCTAAGCAGACGTGTTTCCTGTCCGTGGGATGCTGAAACAAGTTCACTGTTGTCCGGTAAAAAAAGGTTTTGTGTAAAAAGGCTCTATTTAAGAGTTTAAATTGGCCGTTTATGTTTTAAATGCGATTTGTAAGCCTGGTAATTTCAACTGTTGCGT
>Ga0157373_10002159_pt1 | contig 14891 bp, 15 predicted proteins | sample C65metaG_FD_113460 | JGI IMG/M metagenome (GOLD analysis project Ga0157373, IMG submission 113460) | Corn rhizosphere microbial communities from Kellogg Biological Station, Michigan, USA - C6-5 metaG | ecosystem: Host-associated > Plants > Roots > Rhizosphere > Soil | place: USA: Michigan... | reverse complement strand
GGTCACCGCCGGATCGTTGTAAAGCGCGGTGACTGCGTCGAGATGGGCTTCAGTGAAACGGACGATGGTAATCGTAGGCTCGGACATACGGCTCCTTCCTGGAAACGTGACATGGCCGTCGACTATAAACCGCCGATCCTCCCGGTAGCGAATGTACAGACGCCTTCGCGGGCAAGCCCGCTCCCACATTGGACTTGGATGTACGCAGTTTTTGCATACCCCCCAGACCCTGTGGGAGCGAGCCTGCTCCGGGCGGCGATCCGACGATGAGGCCTTCAGCTTCAGCGAATGTCTGATTTATTGATGTTGCACCTGCACCATCGAGTTCACCTGCACCCGCGCCTGCATCTGCTCTGCCCCGCCGCCCCGGCGCATGCCGCGTACTGGACAGGCATCGAGGTAGTCCAGGCCGACCGCCAGCTTCAAGTGTCGGTCGGGGCGGGTCAGGCGATTGGTCACGTCGAAGCTGTACCACCCGTCGTCCAGCCAGGCTTCGGCCCAGGCATGGCTCGCCAGATGGGTTTCATCTTCGGTGTACAAGTAGCCGGCGACATAGCGCGCCGGAATACCCAGGCTGCGCGCGCAGGCCAGGAAGGCGTGGGTATGATCCTGGCAGACGCCCGCACCGCCGGCAAACGCCTCGGCAGCCGTGCTGCTGACAGCGGTCGTGCCCGGGCTATAGGGCATGCGCGCCGCAAGGCCCTCCATCAGATCGACCAGTGCAGCACGATCGCGTCGTCCTGCACATTGCGCCATGGCAAAGGCGCTGAGCGCATCATCCGCCTGGGTCAGACGGCTCGTGCGCAGGAACGGCAGCGGCGACTGCGAGTCCGGCTCCATCTCCACCGCCTGATGGATTTCCACTTCGCCATAAGCGGTCAGTACCAAGGCGCCGTGGGGCTCATCCATGGTCATCACATGGAGGATGTTGCCATAGGGGTCGAGCTGGCTGCGCACCAGGCGCGGTAATTCCAGGTGCCATTGCAGGACGCGCTGGCGCTGACTGTCCCTCGGGGTCAGGCGCAGGAACTGGATGCTGGTGCAGACTTCATCGGCGTAGCGGTAGGTGGTGTCGTGGCGTATGGACAGTTTCATACGACCTCCAGATAGGACTCGTGAACGGTCTGGCCCAGATGACGGATCTGGTCGATGAGGTCGGTCAGCCACAGGTGCAGGCCCGACGCCAGGATCTCGTCGATCCCGGAATAACGCAGGCGCGCATTCAGTTCCGCAGCCAGGCGCTGTGCCGGACGGCCGTTGTGGCCTGGCAGGCTGGCGAGGATCTGATCGAGCTCCTCGATGCAGGCATGCAACGAACGCGGAACGTCGGCGCGCAGCAGCAACATCTCGGAAACCTGCTCGGCATTCGGTGCATTGCGGTAGATCTCGTTGAACGCCTCAAACGACGATAGCGCTCGTAGCAAGGCACTCCACTGGTAGTAGCCACGTGCGGAATTGTCGCTGACCTCTTCCGACTCCTCGCCAAACATTTCGTAGCGTGCATCCAACAGGCGCAGGGTGTTGTCCGCCCGCTCGATGAACGTCCCCAGGCGAATGAAACAGTAGGCATCGTTGCGCATGATGGTGCCCGACGTCGCGCCGCGGAACAAATGCGAGCGCTCCTTGACCCATTCGCAGAAATGACTGATGCCGTAGCGGCCCAGGCCATTGCTGGCGATGTTGCGCATCTCCAGCCAGGTGGCGTTGATGTTTTCCCACATGTCCGCGGTGATACGCCCGCGCACCGCATGGGCATTGGTCCGCGCCGCCCGCAGACAGCTGTAGATACTGCCGGGGTTGGTGTCATCCAGGGCGAAGAAATGCAGCATGTGTTCGCTGTTGAGCTCACCATAACGCGCGTTGTAGTCGTCCAGCGTACCGGCCGCCAGCAGCGACATCGCCAGCTCGGCATGACCGTCGCTGCGCCCGGCCTGGGGCATCAGCGACAGCGAGTAACTGACTTCGAGCATGCGCGCCAGGTTCTCGGCGCGCTCCAGGTAGCGGGACATCCAGTAGAGGTCCGAAGCGGTTCTTGAAAGCATGTCTTAATCCTCCACTACCCAAGTGTCCTTGGTGCCACCGCCCTGGGACGAATTCACCACCAGCGAGCCTTCACGAAGCGCGACGCGGGTCAGGCCACCCGGCACGAGGCGGGTTTCCTTGCCCGAGAGCACGAACGGCCGCAGGTCGATATGACGCGGCGCGATGCCACTCTCGACAAAGGTCGGGCAGGTGGACAGGCTCAGGGTCGGCTGGGCGATGTAGGCCTCGGGACGGGCCTTGAGTCGTGCACGGAAGTCTTCGATTTCCGCCGCGGTGGCCGCCGGCCCCACCAGCATGCCGTAGCCGCCGGAGCCCTGGGTTTCCTTGACCACCAGATCAGGCAGGTTCGCCAGCACATGGGACAGTTCCTGGGGCTTGCGGCATTGCCAGGTGGGTACGTTCTTCAGGATGGGTTCTTCGGTGAGGTAGAAACGAATCATCTCGTCGACGTAAGGGTAGATCGACTTGTCATCGGCGACGCCGGTACCGACCGCGTTCGCCAGCACCACATTGCCGGCCCGGTAGACGGCGATCAGGCCCGGCACACCCAGCATCGAGTCGGGATTGAACGACAGCGGGTCGAGATAGGCGTCGTCGAGACGCCGGTAGATCACATCCACCTGCTGGGGGCCGGCGGTCGTGCGCATGTAGACATGGTCGTCGCGCACGAACAGATCGGCGCCCTCCACCAGTTCCACGCCCATTTCCCGAGCCAGGAACGCATGTTCGAAGTAGGCACTGTTGAAGCGGCCGGGGGTCAGGACCACCGCGGTGGGATTATCCAAAGGGCTCGAACTCTTGAGGGTGTCGAGCAACAGGTTCGGGTAATGATCGATAGGCGCTACACGCTGGGCAGCGAAGAGTTCGGGGAACAGGCGCATCATCATCTTGCGGTCTTCGAGCATGTAGCTGACACCGCTGGGCGTGCGCAGATTGTCCTCCAGCACGTAGTAACTGCCGTCACCGTCACGAACCAGGTCGACACCGGCAATATGGGCGTAGATGCCCCGGTGCAGGTTCAGGCCCTGCATCGCAATCTGGTAACCCTCGTTGGCCAGCACCTGCTCGGCGGAATGATGCCTTCCTTGAGGATGTGCTGCTGGTGATAGATGTCGGCCAGGAACATGTTCAGCGCCTGGACCCGCTGGATGCAACCCTGTTCGACCTTTTGCCATTCACTGGCCTTGATGCTGCGGGGAATGATGTCGAATGGAATCAACCGTTCGGTGCCCTGCTCGTCCCCGTACAGGGTGAAGGTGATCCCGGCTCGATGGAACAGCAGGTCGGCCTCGCGTCGGCGCTGATCGAGCAGTTCGACCGGCGTGTCCGCCAGCCAACGGGCGAAGGCTTGGTAATGCGGGCGGCAGTCACCCTTGACGTCATACATTTCATCAAAAAAAGCTCGGGGCATAGCCAACTCCCAGCCGCGTTCTACACGGCATTTCTTATTACTTCGTCATTCCAATGGTCCGGCCTTGCCTTGCGTTAATGAGCCCTGTTTTCTCTGAGCACCTCGATAGACATCCGTCTCTGGTGTGGCCTTTGCGTCTGGATGACGTGCGCCGCCGGTTAGATCTGCGTAATGAATGTCCCCGCTTATTAAAGCCGTCGATGCGATGGCCTTCCCCCAGGAACCATAGCAAACGCTGTGCCTACACACGGCATATGCGCATACAACTGGAAAAATCGGCGTAAACGTACGCCAAAGCGAAATTTATTTTCATTCTGGCGACTGAAATACCGTTCGAGGGCTGAAACGATTAGTTCGGCCCGCTGAAGGGCGTAGCGGAACGAGTCGAATCGGTGCAACGAAACACGCAACAGCCGTCAACCGCCCTGAAATGGGGAAATTTGTACTCACTGGCGGTACCGGAGCCTGGTCTCGCTACAAACAGCCCCAAAGGCTGGCCTTCTGTCGTCTCCTCGCGAACAAACTCAACGGAGGTACTTGCGCCAACAGTATTATGGTATACCATCATACGCACAGACACCTTTCACCCGTCTACGGAGCAGCCCATGAGTTTCGAAATTCGCAAGATCGTCAGCTATGTCGAAGAAACCTTCATCGAAGGTGGCAAGGTCACGGATAAGCCGGTGACCATGGTCGGGCTGGCGGTCGTCATGAAAAACCCATGGCTGGGCCGTGGCTTCGTTGAAGACCTGAAGCCGGAAATCCGTGCCAATTGTTCCGATCTCGGTGCGCTGATGGTCGAACGCCTGGTGGGCATCATCGGCGGCGCGGAGAAAATCGAAGCCTACGGCAAGGCCGCCGTCGTCGGCGCCGACGGTGAGATCGAGCACGCCTCCGCCGTGATCCATACCCTGCGCTTCGGCAACCATTACCGCGAAGCGGTCAAGGCCAAGAGCTACCTGAGCTTCACCAACAAGCGCGGCGGCCCTGGCACCTCGATCCAGATTCCGATGATGCACAAGGACGACGAAGGCCTGCGTTCGCACTACATCACCCTGGAAATGCAGATCGAAGACGCACCGCGCGCCGACGAAATCGTCGTGGTGCTGGGTTGCGCCGATGGTGGTCGCCTGCATCCACGCATCGGCAACCGCTACATCGATCTGGAAGAACTGGCCGCCGAAAAGGCGCAGTAATCCAGCCCGGCCCCACAACAAGAAAAGGCATGCAGGAGCGCTCCATGATTCGGCTCACCGCTGAACTCACCCCGGCCGGCACCAGTTACCTGGCGACCGGCCAAGGCCAGCCCGTGGTCTTGATCCACGGCGTGGGCCTGAATAAAGAAATGTGGGGCGGCCAAGTCGTTGGCCTGGCCACAAATTACCGCGTGATTGCCTATGACATGCTCGGCCATGGCGCCAGCCCGCGCCCCGCCAGCGGCACCGCTCTGCTCGGCTACGCCGACCAGTTGTTGGAACTGCTCGACCATCTGCAACTGCCTCAGGCCACGGTGATCGGTTTCTCCATGGGCGGGTTGGTGGCACGCGCTTTCGCCCTGCATTACCCGCAACGCCTGCAAAGCCTGGTGGTGCTCAACAGTGTGTTCAACCGCAGCCCCGAGCAACGTGCCGGGGTCATCGCCCGTACCGCCCAGGCGGCCGAGCATGGCCCGGACGCCAACGCCGAAGCGGCACTGTCGCGCTGGTTCAGCCGCGAATACCAGGCGGCCAACCCGGCACAGATCGCCGCGCTGCGCCAGACCCTGGCGAAGAACGACCCCCAGGGTTACCTGACCACTTACGAATTGTTCGCCACCCAGGACATGTACCGCGCCGACGACCTGGGCAGCATCCAGGCGCCCACGCTGATCGCCACCGGCGAGCTGGACCCCGGTTCAACCCCCGAAATGGCCGAACAACTGGCGGCGCGCATTCCCGGTGCCGCCGTTGCCGTGCTGGCCGAGCAACGGCATATGATGCCGGTGGAATCGCCACGCCTGGTCAACCAGTTGCTGCTGGAGTTCCTCGACAAGGTGTACGCCCAACAAAATCCAATAAAGGGGATCGTTGCATGACACTCGCACGCTTCCAGATGTGCATCGGCGGTGAATGGGTCGATGCCCTGTCCGGCAAGACCTTCGAAAGCCTGAACCCGGCCCTGGCCCAGGCCTGGGCCGAACTGCCCGATGCCGGCGAAGCCGATGTCGAACGCGCCGTCCAGGCTGCGCAAACGGCGTTCGAGAGCCCTGCCTGGCGTGGCCTGACCGCGACCGCCCGTGGCAAGTTGTTGCGCCGTCTCGGTGACCTGAGTGCCGAGAACAAGGAACAACTGGCCCAACTGGAAAGCCGGGACAACGGCAAGCTGATCCGCGAAACCCGCGGCCAGGTGGGCTATCTGCCAGAGTTTTTCCATTACACCGCGGGCCTGGCCGACAAACTCGAAGGCGGCACCCTGCCCCTCGACAAGCCGGACATGTTTGCCTACACCGTCCACGAAGCCATGGGCGTGGTGGCGGCAATCATTCCCTGGAACAGCCCCCTGTACTTGACCGCGATCAAGCTCGCCCCGGCACTGGCGGCCGGCAACACCATCGTGATCAAGCCGTCCGAACATGCCTCGGCAACCATTCTGGAACTGGCGCGCCTCGCCCTGCAAGCCGGCTTTCCAGCAGGCGTGGTCAATGTCGTGACCGGTTACGGTCCGAGCACCGGTGCCGCCCTCACCCGCCATCCGCTGGTGCGCAAGATCGCCTTCACCGGCGGCGCCGCCACGGCTCGCCATGTGGTGCGCAGCAGCGCGGAGAACTTCGCCAAGCTGTCCCTGGAACTGGGGGGCAAGTCACCCAACATCATCTTCGCTGACGCCGACCTCGACAGCGCCGTCAACGGTGCGATTGCCGGGATCTACGCGGCGTCGGGGCAGAGCTGCGTGTCCGGCTCACGGTTGTTGGTGCAGGACGAGATCTACGATGAGTTCGTCTCGCGCCTGGAAGAACGCGCCAAGCGCATCCGCATCGGCAGCCCGCAAGACGACAGCAGCGAAATGGGCCCGATGGCTACCGCCCAGCAACTGGCGGTGGTCGAAGGCCTGGTCGCCGATGCCATCGCCGAGGGTGCACGGCTGCGTCTCGGTGGCAAACGTCCGCAGAACCTGGGCGAAGGCTGGTTCTATGAACCGACCCTGTTCGAGTGCGACCGCAACTCGATGAAGATCATGCAGGAAGAAGTCTTCGGTCCGGTGGCCTCGGTCATTCGCTTCAAGGACGAAGCCGAAGCCCTGGCGATCGCCAACGACTCGCAGTTCGGCCTCGCCGCCGGCATCTGGACCCGCGACCTCGGCCGCGCCCATCGCCTGGCCCGGGACGTGCGCTCTGGCATCATCTGGGTCAACACCTACCGTGCCGTCTCGGCCATGGCGCCTATCGGTGGTTTCAAGAACAGCGGCTACGGGCGTGAAAGCGGTATCGATTCGGTGCTGGCCTATACCGAACTGAAAACGGTGTGGATCAACCTTTCCCAGGCACCGATGCCTGACCCCTTCGTGATGCGCTAGGAGACCGCCACCGTGATCGAACCCGGTATTTACAAAGAAGTCATGGGCTCGTTCCCCTCCGGCGTCACGGTGGTCACCACCCTGGACCCTGAAGGGAACATCGTCGGCATCACCGCCAGTGCGTTCAGCGCGCTGTCGATCGACCCGGCACTGGTGCTGTTCTGCCCCAACTACGCCTCCGACACCTACCCGATCCTGCGGGACAGCAAGCAGTTCGCGATTCATCTGCTGTCCGCCGACCAGACCGCCGAAGCCTACGCCTTCGCCGGTAAAGGCAAGGACAAGGCCAAGGCCATCGACTGGCACCTGAGCGACCTCGGTAACCCGATCCTGGCCAAGGCCACGGCGATCATCGAGTGCGAACTGTGGCGCGAGTATGACGGCGGTGACCACGCGATCATCGTCGGCGCGGTGAAGCACCTGATCCTGCCGGAGCAGCCAGTCGCGCCGATGATCTACCACAAGGGCAAGTTGGGCGCCTTGCCCGCGCTGGGCTGAACGGCGCAAGTAGAACCTGAGCCGAACACTGTTGTGGCGAGGGGATTTATCCCCTCGCCACTGGGGCCAGAAGTGATTTTTCTATCTTTATTTCAGGAGCCGGCATGAGTCCAGCAGCCTCGCAACTGTTCCGCCAGCAGGCCTACATCGACGGCCAATGGCTGGAAGCACCCGATGGCGCCTGCCAGGAGATCTTCAACCCGGCCAATGGCGAGTTGATCGGCCGGGTGCCGAACCTGGGCGCCGAACAGGCCCGCCAGGCCATCGCCGCCGCCAACAAGGCCTGGCCGGCCTGGCGCGGGCTGATCGCCAAGGAGCGCAGCCAGATCCTCAAGCGCTGGCATGGGCTGATGCTTGAACACGCCGATGCATTGGCAGAAATCCTCACCCTCGAACAAGGCAAGCCACTGACCGAAGCCAAAGGCGAAATCCTCTACGCCGCCAGCTTCATCGAATGGTTCGCCGAAGAAGCCAAACGCATTTATGGCGACACCATCCCCAGCCACAAGGGCGATGCCCGCATCGTGGTGAGCAAGGAGCCCATCGGTGTCGTCGCGGCCATCACGCCGTGGAACTTCCCGGCGGCGATGATCCCCCGCAAGGCCGGTCCCGCCCTGGCCGCTGGCTGCCCCTGCATCGTCAAGCCCGCACCGGAAACCCCCTTCTCGGCCTTGGCCATGGCGGCCCTGGCGGAGCAGGCCGGGATTCCAGCGGGGATCTTCAACGTGATCACCGGGGATGCCGTGGCCATCGGCGGCGAACTGACGGGCAGCCCGTTGGTGCGCAAGCTGTCGTTCACCGGCTCCACGGCCATCGGCAAATTGCTGATGGCCCAGTGCGCGCCGACCTTGAAGAAGGTCTCGCTGGAATTGGGCGGCAACGCCCCCTTCATCGTCTTCGACGACGCGGACCTGGAACGCGCGGTGGAGGGTGCGTTGATCGCCAAGTTCCGCAATGCCGGGCAGACCTGCGTCTGTGTCAATCGCTTCCTGGTGCAGGACGGCATTCACGATGCGTTTGTCGCTCGCCTGTCCGAGCGCGTGGCGCAATTGAAGGTCGGCAGCGGTTTCGAGGCCGGCGTCAGCCAGGGCCCGCTGATCAATGAACGGGCCGTTGCCAAGGTCGAGGACCACGTGCAGGACGCCCTCGCCCACGGTGCCCGGGTGCTCTGCGGCGGCGAACGCCATGTCCTGGGACACGGGTTCTTCCAGCCGACAGTGCTGGCCGGCGTCACGCCGCAGATGAAAGTCGCCCGGGAAGAAACCTTCGGTCCACTGGCGGCGGTCTTTCGCTTCGGCGACGAGGCCCAGGCCGTGCAGATGGCCAACGACACCGACTCCGGGCTCGCCGCCTATTGCTACACCCGCGACCTGGGCCGGGCCTGGCGCATGAGCGAGGCGTTGGAATACGGCATGGTCGGCATCAACGAAGGACTGATTTCAACCGAGGTGGCGCCGTTCGGCGGCGTCAAGACATCGGGTCTGGGGCGCGAAGGCTCCAAGTCTGGCATCGAGGATTACCTTGAACTCAAATACACCCTGATGGGCGGGCTCTGAGCCCCACGGGAGACAATTGTCATGAGCAACGATAAATATGAAAAGGGCCTACAGATCCGCACCCAGGTGCTGGGCGAAGCCTATGTGAAGCGCTCCATCGAAAACGCCGACGACTTCAGCCGGCCACTGCAGGAGATGGTCACCGAATACTGCTGGGGTCACGTCTGGGGCCGTGAGGGTTTGTCGCTCAAGGAACGCAGCATGATAAACTTGGCCATGATTTCGGCCCTCAATCGACCTCACGAGCTCAAACTGCATGTACGCGGTGCCTTGCGCAATGGCCTGAGGCGTGAACAAATACGCGAAATCCTGCTTCAGGTCGGTATTTATTGCGGCGTACCCGCGGCCGTCGACAGTTTCCGGCTCGCCCGCGAAGCCTTCGCTGAAGCCGATGCCGAGGCCTCCGGTTAACCTTGGCTGTTTTCGCAAAGAGCACGTGACGATGATCGACGTGCTCTTTTTGCGTGGACAGCCACCTACAGAGCAACGCCCATGAAACGCCTGCCACTCGACGACAGCTTCAAGGTCAATCGCAACCCCGTCACCCTGCGCGAGATCGTGCTGGATAAGCTGCGTAGCGCCATCATGAACTTCCAGCTCCTGCCGGGAGATCGTCTGGTCGAGCGCGATCTGTGTGATCGCCTGGGCGTGAGTCGCACGTCGGTACGCGAGGCCTTGCGTCACCTGGAGTCCGAAGGACTGGTGGAGTTCGCCGATGCCAAGGGCCCACGGGTAGCGATCATCACCCTGAGCGATGCCGGAGACATCTATGAGCTGCGTTGCGTGCTCGAAGGGCTGATCGTCCAGCTGTTCACCCTGCGCGCCAGCGCCAAGGACATCAAGGCCCTCGAAAAGGCCCTGAAGGAAAACCGCGAGGCCCTCAAGGACGGCGAGTTGCAACAGGTGCTGGATTCGGTGCAGGGTTTCTACGACGTGCTGCTCGAAGGCTCCGGCAACCACGTGGCCGCGACCCAACTGCGCCAGTTGCAGGCGCGCATCAGCTACCTGCGGGCCACTTCGGTGTCCCAGGAAAACCGCCGCGGCGCCAGCAACCAGGAAATGGAACGCATCGTCGAGGCCATCAAGAGTGGCGATCCGCTGGCCGCCCACCAGGCTTCGGTCGACCACGTACGCGCCGCAGCCAAGGTTGCGCTGGAGTACCTCAAGCGCAAGCAGGAAGAGACCGGCGCCATTCCAGAAATCACGGTCCCCATCGCCCTGAAAGAACCCCGTATAGGACACTGACATGTTCAGCCCGAGCTTTTGTCCAAAGTGTGGCGGCAGCGACCTGAGTCAACGCCTGCCGGCGGGCGATACCCATGAGCGGCTGATGTGTGGCGGCTGCGGCTACATCCACTACGTCAACCCGAAGATCATTGCCGGCTGCATCATCGAGCAGGACGGCAAATACCTGTTGTGCCAGCGCGCCATCCCTCCACGTCCAGGCACCTGGACCCTGCCGGCCGGCTTCATGGAAGGCAACGAAACCACCGAGCAGGCGGCGCTGCGGGAAGTCTGGGAAGAAACCGGCGTGCGTGCGGAGATCGTCTCGCCCTACTCGATCTTCAGCGTGCCGAAGATCAGCGAGGTGTACATCATCTTCCGCGCCATCGCACTGGAGATCACTGGCCAGTTCGGCCCGGAAACACTCGCCTGCCAATTCTTCGCCCCAGAGGACATTCCCTGGGACAGCATCTACTACCCAGCCATCCGCCAAATCCTCGAACGTTACATCGAGGAGCGCCAGGCCGGGGTCTATGGCATTTACATCGGCAACGACGACAGCGGCAAGATCCACTTCATCCGTTGACCCCTTTGTGGGAGCAACTGTCTTACCTTTGCTGCCTGTATCCACGTTTGACTGTGCCACCGCTATCGCGAGCAAGCTCGCTCCCACAGAGTTCGATGCCATACACAAACCTTGCACACACCACAAATCCACTGTGGGAGCGAGCCTGCTCGCGATGGCGGTCTGTCATTCGACCTCGCAGCGACTGAACCACCGCTATCGCTCCTACAGGTAGGTGACGCAACCATCAGTGCCTACAGGGGCGGCACGCCCTCGACGATGATCACTTCGGCCCGGGCCACGTCCGTGCGATGGCGCTTGGCCTCCTGGTATTGCGGCGAGTGATAACAGGCCAGCGCCTGCTCGTAGGAATCGAATTCGATCACCACGCTACGCTGCGGCGTGGCCCTGCCCTCCATCGCCTCGCTACGCCCGCCCCGGGCCAGCATCCGACCGCCGTACAAGGCAAACGCCGCCGGAGCCCGTTGGGTGTATTGGCTATATTGATCAGCGTCGGTGACATCAACATGAGCAATCCAGTACGCCTTCATAGTGACCTCTCGGGTTAATTTGTATTATGGTATACCACAAGCTGTTTCCATCATGCATCCCTCCGAACAAAGAGAGCCCACATGGCCTTTAACAGTATTCAAGAAATCATCGAAGACTACCGCCAGGGCAAGATGGTATTGCTGGTGGACGACGAGGACCGGGAAAACGAAGGCGACCTGCTTCTGGCCGCCGACTGCTGCAGCGCCGAGGCCATCAGCTTCATGGCCCGGGAAGCCCGTGGGCTGATCTGCCTGACCTTGACCGACGAACACTGCCAGCGCCTGGGACTCGAACAGATGGTGCCGAGCAATGGCAGTGTCTTCAGCACGGCGTTCACCGTGTCCATCGAGGCCGCCACGGGCGTGACCACCGGCATCTCCGCCGCCGACCGGGCACGCACCGTGGCCGCGGCCGTCGCCGCCGAGGCCGGTCCCAGCGATATCGTGCAGCCGGGGCATATCTTCCCGTTGCGCGCCCGGGAAGGTGGCGTCCTGACCCGCGCCGGGCATACCGAAGCCGGTTGCGACCTGGCGCGCCTGGCCGGGTTCACACCGGCGTCAGTAATCGTCGAAGGGATGAACGATGACGGCACCATGGCCCGCCGCCCGGACCTTGAAGTGTTCGCCCGCAAACACGGGATCAAGATCGGCACCATCGCCGACCTGATCCACTATCGCCTGAGCACCGAACACACGGTGGTACGCATCGGTGAACGGGAACTGCCCACCGTGCACGGCACCTTCCGACTGTTCACCTTTGAAGACCGGATCGAGGGCGGCGTACACATGGCAATGGTCATGGGCAACATTCGTCGGGAAGAACCGACCCTGGTACGGGTACACGTCATCGACCCGCTGCGGGATCTTGTGGGCGCCGAATACAACGGTCCGTCCAACTGGACACTCTGGGCGGCCCTGCAACGGGTCGCCGAAGAAGGTTGCGGTGTTGTGGTGGTACTGGCCAACCACGAATCCTCCCAGGCGTTGCTCGAGCGCGTGCCACAACTCACCCAGCCACCACGCCAGTTCAGCCGTTCCCAATCGCGCATCTATTCGGAAGTCGGGACCGGGGCGCAGATCCTCCAGGACCTGGGCGTCGGCAAGCTGCGCCACCTGGGACCGCCACTCAAGTATGCCGGTTTGACGGGGTACGACCTGGAGGTGGTGGAGAGCATTCCGTTCACCGGATAGATCCGAAGTCACACCAAAACCCTGTGGGAGCGAGCCTGCTCGCGATAGCTGACTGACATTCGGCTTTGCAGTGATTGAACAACCGCTATCGCGAGCAGGCTCGCTCCCACAGGCCGGTGACTGCCTGGAAAAAAAATCACAAGAAAATCTGCCTCGGACAGATAGCCGGTACGGCAAAATGCTTGCAGAAAGTTTGGAATACCATAATATGATATTCCATAGACCGAACGCTTCAGCCAAGTGCACCCGGCAGGGAAAGCACAGCCATCCAGCCCTTGGCCCGGTCCTGCAAAGCCAGATGGACCTATAGCTCCCGATAAGCGGGCACACACAAGCCCGCTCAATAAACACAACAATGAGGGCGTGAAAATGGTGTTGAAGAAAAGCGCAGTTGCCATTCTTTTTGCTGGCTTGCTAGGTGTCACCAGCCAGGCGACGATGGCGGCCGAAAGCGTCAACTTTGTCAGCTGGGGCGGCAGTACCCAGGATGCACAGAAACAGGCCTGGGCCGACCCGTTCAGCAAAACCACCGGCATCACTGTTGTCCAGGATGGCCCGACCGACTACGGCAAGCTCAAGGCCATGGTCGAGAGCGGCAACGTGCAGTGGGACGTGGTTGACGTCGAGGCTGACTTTGCCTTGCGCGCCGCCGCTGAAGGCCTGCTCGAGCCTCTGGACTTCTCGGTCATCCAGCGCGACAAGATCGACCCGCGCTTCGTCTCCGACCACGGCGTAGGTTCCTTCTACTTCTCCTTCGTCCTCGGCTACAACGAAGGCAAGCTCGGTGCCGGCAAGCCACAGGACTGGTCCGCACTGTTCGACACCAAGACCTACCCCGGCAAACGCGCCCTGTACAAATGGCCGAGTCCTGGCGTACTTGAACTGGCCCTGCTGGCCGACGGCGTCCCTCAGGACAAGCTCTATCCCCTGGACCTGGATCGCGCCTTCAAGAAACTCGACACCATCAAGAAAGACATCGTCTGGTGGGGCGGCGGTGCCCAGTCCCAGCAACTGCTCGCATCCGGTGAAGCCAGCCTCGGTCAGTTCTGGAACGGCCGGATTTATGCGCTGCAACAGGACGGCGCGCCGGTGGGCGTGAGTTGGAAGCAGAACCTGGTCATGGCCGACATCTTGGTCGTGCCGAAGGGCTCGAAGAACAAGGCCGCCGCCATGAAGTTCCTGGCCAACTCCAGCAGTGCCAAAGGCCAGGCCGACTTCTCCAATCTGACCGCTTATGCGCCGGTCAACGTCGATAGCGTCGCGCGCCTGGATTCGGTGCTCGCTCCCAACCTGCCGACCGCCTACGCCAAGGATCAGATCACGCTCGATTTCGCGTACTGGGCCAAGAACGGTCAGGACATCGCGACACGGTGGAACGAATGGCTGGTCAAATGAAAATGTCGGCCACGACAACCCGGCACACCGGGAGCGCCCCTGGCGCTGTCGGTGTGGCAACCGCCAAGGCCGCGACAGCTCCGTCGCTGGCCCAACGCTGGCGCGGGGCCGGTAACCTGGCGCCCGCCCTGCTGTTCCTTGGCCTGTTTTTCCTGGCGCCGCTGATCGGCCTGCTGTTGCGGGGCGTGCTGGAGCCGGTGCCCGGGTTGGGCAATTACGAGCAACTGTTCGCCAACTCCGCCTATACCCGAGTGCTGCTCAATACCTTTTCGGTGGCCGGCCTGGTAACGCTGTTCAGTTTACTGCTGGGCTTTCCCCTGGCCTGGGCCATCACCCTGGTGCCCCGCGGCTGGGGTCGCTGGATCCTGAACATCGTGCTGCTGTCGATGTGGACCAGCCTGCTGGCCCGGACCTACTCCTGGCTCGTGCTCTTGCAGGCCTCCGGCGTGATCAACAAGGCGCTGATGGCCCTGGGGATCATCGACCAGCCGCTGGAAATGGTGCACAACCTCACCGGCGTGGTGATCGGCATGAGCTACATCATGATCCCGTTCATCGTCCTGCCGTTGCAGGCCACCATGCAGGCCATCGACCCGATGATCCTGCAAGCCGGCTCCATCTGCGGTGCCAGCCCCTGGAGCAACTTCTGCCGGGTGTTCCTGCCGCTGTGCCGGCCGGGGCTGTTTTCCGGCGGCCTGATGGTCTTTGTGATGTCCCTGGGTTACTACGTCACCCCGGCGCTGCTCGGCGGTGCGCAGAACATGATGCTGCCCGAGTTCATCAGCCAGCAGGTGCAATCGTTCCTCAACTGGGGCCTGGCGAGCGCCGGTGCCGCGTTGCTGATCGTCATCACGCTGGTGCTGTTCTATTTCTACCTGAAGCTCCAGCCGGAATCCCCGGTTGGC
>Ga0157373_10002158_pt1 | contig 14893 bp, 14 predicted proteins | sample C65metaG_FD_113460 | JGI IMG/M metagenome (GOLD analysis project Ga0157373, IMG submission 113460) | Corn rhizosphere microbial communities from Kellogg Biological Station, Michigan, USA - C6-5 metaG | ecosystem: Host-associated > Plants > Roots > Rhizosphere > Soil | place: USA: Michigan... | reverse complement strand
CTGACGGTCGAAAATCAGTGTCGGTGCCATCGATGAACGTGGGCGCTTGCCGGGTTCGACACGGTTGGCGACTTTTTGTCCATTCTCTTCGGGGATGAACGAGAAGTCGGTCATCTGGTTGTTGAGCATGAACCCCTGGACCATCAGATGTGAGCCGAATGCCGATCCCACCGTGGTGGTCATGGACACGGCGCCGCCCTGGTCGTCCACCGCCACCACTTGCGAAGTGGAGATACGCAGCGGCGAACGGTCCGGGGCGTAGGCCACCTGGATGCCCGGTGGCGTACCGGGTTTAGCGACGCCCATGCTGCGCGGACCGATCAGGTTGGCGCGGCTGGCCAGGTAGCCGGGGTCGACCAGGCCCTTGACCGGCACAGGGACGAAGTCCGAATCGGCGACATACTGGGCGCGGTCGGCGTAGGCCAGGCGTTCGGCTTCTGCGATCAGGTGCACGGCTTCGGGTGCTGGTTCGAGGCCGGCGGGTTTGCCGCTCTTGATGGGTTTCAAGGGGGCGAGGGCGGTGTGGCTGTCGCGCTGTTCCAAAGCCTGCAAGGTCCCGAGAATCTGTGCTACGGCGATCCCGCCGGAAGAGGGCGGGGCCATGCCGCAGAGCTGCCAGCGCTTGTAGTCGGTACACAGCGGCGCACGCTCCCGGGCGGCGTAGCCTTTCAGGTCGTTCAGCGAAAGGCTGCCGGGGTTGGCGTGGCCCTGCACCGTGGCGACGATTTCCCGGGCCACCGGTCCTTCGTACAACGCATCGGGACCTTCGTTGGCGATGCGCTTGAGCACACCGGCCAATGCCGGATTTTTCAGCAGCGTACCGACGGCTTTCGGACTGCCATCGGTATTCAGGAAGTACGCGGCCATGTCCGGCGAGCCTGGCAGGGACGGGTCGCCGGCAATGATTGAATGCAGCCGGGGCGAGATCGGAAAACCTTGTTCCGCCAGTTTGATGGCCGGCTCGAACAGCGTCGCCCATTTCAAGCGTCCGTGTTTTCGGTGAGCCAGTTCCAGCGCTCGCAGCACACCCGGCGTGCCGACCGAACGGCCACCGATCTGTGCGGCGGTAAACGGCATGGGTTTGCCATCGGCCTGCAGGAACAGGCGTTCGGTTGCGCCGGCCGGTGCCGTTTCGCGTCCATCGTAAGTACGCACGGCCTTGCCATCCCAGAGCACGATGAATGCTCCGCCGCCGATGCCCGAAGACTGCGGTTCCACGAGGGTCAGCACCGCCTGCATCGCGATCGCTGCGTCGATGGCCGAGCCTCCCCGTCGCAACATCTCCCGCCCTGCCTCGGCCGCCAGAGGGTTGGCTGCGGCGGCCATGTGCTTGTCGGCATGGCGGGTCTGCAGATCGGCGCGGTAACCGGAGGTGATTTCTGGGGCGGCGGGTAATGCGGGGGTGGTGGAGGAGGGTGGAGCCTTACAGGCAACGAGGGTGAGGGCGATAGCCAGCAACGAAGAGGCTGACAGGCGATGAAGGTTCGGTTTGAGATCTGTAAGCACGTGTTGCTCCATCCGTGGCATGGGATATAGAGTCGGACTGTAGCGATGCGAGACGCAGGGTGCAAACCGACAGGAGCCCGCTTCTCAGCAGTACCACCAGGAAACAGGATTGACCCGCATACGGAGGAATGACCTGATGAAACTGATTGGCATGCTGGATTCTCCCTATGTTCGCCGCGTGGCCATCTCGCTTGATCTGATGGGCGTCTCGTTCGAGCATGTGGCACTGTCGGTATTCGGTTCGTTCGAAGCGTTCCGCGCGATCAACCCGGTGGTAAAGGCCCCCAGCCTGGTGCTGGATGACGGAAATGTGTTGATGGATTCGACGCTGATCATCGACTACTTCGAGGCGCAGAGCCCCGCTGACAAGAAGTTGATGCCGCAACAGGCCGTGCCCCTGGTCGCTTCGCTGCAGGTGTTGGGATCGGCGCTGGCTGCTTGCGAAAAGGCCGTGCAGATTGTCTATGAACGCCAGTTACGCCCTGAGGAAAAACGTCATCAGCCTTGGCTGGATCGGGTGGTGGGGCAGTTGCTGGCGGCCTGCCGCGAATGGGAAGCCCAGCTGGCGCGCGTGCCGCCGGCTGCCGAGGACAGGCCGGATCAGGCCGCCATCACCAGTGCCGTCGCCTGGTCTTTCATTCAACTGATGGTGGCCGATGTCGTCAGGGCAGATGATTTTCCCGTGTTGCATGCTCATGCGGCACGGTTGGAAGAGACCGAATGGTTCAGGCGCTATCCCCAGGTTTGAAAAGGGCAGTCATGCACTTGCCACATCCAGGCCACAGAAGTGTCCCCGCGCTGGCCTGCTATTGATCTTAACGACGACCTTACCTTTTGCTCGACCTTGACCCAGATAATCGAGTGCTTCCTTCGCATGCTCGAAAGCAAAGACCCGATCCATGACAGGCTTGATGCGCTCGGATTTGATGAGCATGCCAATTTCATTGAGCTGAGCGCCGTCCGGGCGAACGAACAGGAACGAATAGGTCACGTTGTTCTTTTTCGCCAGACCGATGATCTTGCGGCTCATCAGGCCGAAGATGAACGAGAAGAGAACGTTCATCCGGCGGGCCTTGGCAAAGGCTTTGTCCAGGGGACCGATCAGTTAAACCATTTTGCCGCCCGGCTTGAGAATGCCAACGGACTTTTCAAGTGTGTCTCCTCGGGTTGTGCCGAGTACCACATCGTAGCCACTGAGCACGTGCTCAAATGCCTGTTTCTTGTAATCGACCACTTCGTCTGCGCCCAGGCTACGTACCAGCTCGATGTTTGTGGTACTGGTCGTGGTCGCGACCTTGGCCCCCAGATGTTTTGCCAGTTGGATCGCGAAGGTACCAATACCTCCTGATCCTGCCGGGACGAATAGTTTCTGGCCTGCCTTGAGATGGGCGCGCTCTTTCAACGCTTGCCAGGAGGTCAGCCCCACCATTGGCAGGGATGCGGCTTGCACGAAATCCAGGTTCTCAGGTTTCAACGCGGCAACCGCCTCGGGTACGACTGCAAATTCGGCGATCGAACCGGTGCCAAGGTCAAAGAGACTGGCAAATATCGCATCACCTGACTTGAAGCGAGTGACCGCGCTGCCAACTTCCATGACCACGCCCGCGAGATCGCTGCCCATGACGGCCGGCAACTTGAACTTCAGGACAGGTTTGAACATACCCGTTGGGATCATGTTGTCGATCGGGTTCAGCCCGGCGGCGTAGACCTCGACCAGCATCTCGTTGGACGCGATTGTCGGGCGGGCAACTTGCTCAAACCCGATGTGCGGCGACTTGCCATAGCGTTTGAATGTGAGGGCTTTCATTGTGCTCTGATTCCGATGTGGATATGCCGCTGCCACTTCGCTCCCCGGCGACATGGTCACAGGGAAGCTTTGCGTTCAATTGCGTTGACTGAGCGAGAGCAATGACACTCAGGCTTTCGGTTGATAGCGCTCAGCGGCGTGGGCTTGGCGAATCTCTGACAGTAGACCCTGCCGCGCTTGATCCAGAGTCGTCCAGCGTGCCTCGGTGTGTAACGGCGGGATGGTGACCAGCTCGCGGCGATCAAAGCCGATCAGCGCAGCATCGACCAACTCTTCGACATCCATCACTTCGCTCAGCGAGTTGACGTCAATCCCTGCGCGTTCCCAGATTTCGGTACGGGTGGCGGCTGGCAAGACTGCTTGGACATAGACACCTTTGGACGACAACTCCAGGTGCAGCCCTTGGGACAGGAACAGTACGAATGCCTTCGAAGCGCCATACACCGACATGCCGAATTCAGGCGCCAAACCCACCACCGATCCCAGATTGACGATGGAACCCGCACCGGACTGTACAAAGCGCGGAGCTACCGCAGCGGCGAGCCGCGTCACGGCAACGACGTTGAGCGAGACAAGCCGCTCGATCGCCTCGGCGTTCTGTTGAACGAAAGCACCGGATTGAGCCAACCCTGCGTTGTTGATCAATACGCAAATGCGCGAGTCGTCACGCAGGCGGGTTTCGACTGCACTGAGGTCGGCAGGGTGGGTCAAGTCAGCTTGCACAACATCAACGGCAACGCCGTGTTCTGCATGAAGGCGGGCGGCCAGCGCATCCAGGCGTTCCTTGTCTCGGGCGACAAGGACAAGATCATGGCCGCGTTCGGCAAAGCGTTTGGCATAGGTGGCGCCGATGCCGGTAGAGGCACCCGTGATAAGAACAGTCGCAAGCGTTGTCATGTTGGAATTCCTGGGGCGTGTTGTACAAGAAGATGAGTGGGGAAGCCTCAACCAGCGATGGTCGGGTAGTCGGTATAACCTTTGGCGCCGCCACCGTAGAGTGTGGCGCCGTCGAGCGGTGTCAATGGCGCAGCGGTTTTCAAGCGTTCAACCAGGTCCGGGTTGCTGATGAACGGACGGCCGAAGGCAATCAGATCTGCCTTGTCCTCGTTGAGGGCAGCGGTAGCCAATTGCAGGTCGTAACCGTTATTGGCCAGGTAGGTCTGCTTGAATCGCTGGCGTAATGCGGCGTAGTTGAACGGTGCTACATCGCGGGGGCCGCCAGTGGCGCCTTCCACTACGTGCAGCAAGACAATCCCCAGCGCATTGAGCTGCTCGACGATGTATTCGTACTGGGGCTGAGGAGCGCTGCTGGAGACGCCATTGGCCGGAGAGACCGGCGAAATCCGCACGCCGGTGCGCTCGGCACCGATTTCATCGACCACTGCCGCGACGACTTCGATCAGCAGGCGGGCGCGATTCTCTATCGAGCCGCCGTAGGCATCCGTGCGCTGGTTGGCGTTGTCTTTGATGAACTGATCAAGCAGGTAACCGTTGGCCCCGTGGATCTCGACGCCGTCGAAGCCTGCGGCAATGGCGTTCGCCGCCGCTTCGCGAAAGTCATTGACGATGCCTGGCAACTCGCTCGATCGCAGGGCTCGAGCTTCCGAGACGTCGGCGAAATGGTTGTTGACGAAAGTCTTCGTCTGCGCCCGGATCGCAGACGGCGCCACAGGTGCTGCGCCATCCGGTTGCAGATCGACGTGGGAAACACGGCCAACGTGCCAAAGCTGCACAAAGATTCGCCCACCCGCTGCATGTACGGCGTCCGTCACCGTCCGCCAGCCGGCGATTTGCTCGGGCGTGTACAGCCCCGGGGTGTCTTGATATCCCTGTGCCTGCGCCGATATCTGGGTGGCTTCAGTGCTGATCAGACCGGCCGAGGCGCGTTGGGCGTAATAGGTTGCGCTCAATTCGCTCGGGACTAGGCCAGCGCCTGCGCGGTTACGGGTCAGCGGCGCCATCACGATGCGATTGGAGAGCGTCACGTCACCCAGCAAATAGGGTTCGAACAGCGATTTCTCAGACATGATTTCCAGCTTCTGGTGGGGGGAATGGCCTCAATGATTGCGAGTGAACTCTAAAATGTCAACATTTTGATGTTGGATGACATCAATGTATACTGCCGGCGAGTTGGACAACGCTTGGATGGACGATGAAAGTCACGAAGAAACAGGCACAGGCGAATCGCGCACATATTGTTGAAACCGCGTCCGCGCTCTTTCGGGAGCGCGGCTATGACGGCGTTGGCATCGCGGATCTCATGGCTGCTGCCGGATTTACCCAGGGAGGCTTTTATAAGCACTTCCGCTCCAAGGCCGATCTGATGGCGGAGTCGTCGGCTTGCAGTATCGCGCAGTCCGCGGAGCTCACTGCCGGCGCCTCGATACAAGAGTTCGTGCGTGCCTATCTTTCGCGCGAACATCGCGATAACCGGGCCACCGGCTGCACATTCGCGGCGTTGTGCGCGGATGCCGCTCGTAAAGAGGATGAGGTCCGCGCTACCTTTGCGGCAGGTATCGAGACCCAACTGGGTGTGTTGCTTGGAGGAGGGGACTTGAGCCCTGAAGCCGCTGAGAAGGCTCGTGCAACGCATCTGGCGATAATGGCCCAGGCACTCGGCGCCATTGTGATGTCCCGCGCCTGTCCCGACGACTCTTCACTGGCTGATGAAATTCTTGAGGCCTGTCACGTCGCGATCATCAAATCTCTGACGTCGTCGGAGGCCGTGCCGGACGAACTGCAACTGAATAACTGAGGTGAGTCAAGCCAGCTCAGCCACTTCGGGGATGTGCTTTGGGGGCACCAGAAATGCATTTCGATCCGGTGTTGAGGCCAGCACTGGATTTGGTTCATTTGCGCAAAACACGATGGTTCAGGCAGTCGTGGCGGTATCTGCCGTTTAGCTTTTTTCAGCGCATAAAAAAACGGCTTATCTTTCGATAAGCCGTTTTTAGTACTTGGTGGCTACACAGGCAATTGAACTGGACGACTAACCTACTGTATCTATTGGATATTCTTAATCTGTGATATTCAAGGGATACACCAGGGGATACACGGCGCCGTCTGCTGGGCTGTTTTTGGCCTGCTCGCCGTCGTTCAGAATTCACCATTGACGCTACTCACCTGTACCCGACGAACGGTAACCACGCTTCGAACCGACGCCAAGAAGCGCTACCCCGGGACGGGGGAGTGGCCGCGGCTACCTGCCATCCCATTTCGGTAGGGCAGGTGGCGAAAACTCACCGGCGCCTCTCACAGCCTCATTTCCCTGATGACCTTTCGCGGGTCTGCGCCTTGCCTGAGCGCTCGTTGCGCGTCCTTGGTCAGTTGGTCGAGCGCCTGCTCCTCGAAGGTAGCCGCCATGGCGCTGGCCTTTCTGATGATCAGCAGCGCCAGCTCGGCGGGGATCTTCACTTTCTCGGTTGGCAGGTAATCGCAATCGATCACAGACACGGCGCTATCCTCTGGCTCGCGGAATGCTGGCGCTGGACCAAATCGGCGCCAGCGATGATCTGCAGATGTTATCAGCGCGCAATCGAAACTACCGGGATTCCGGTAGTTTCCTGCTACCGGCTCCGGCCCGCTGTCAGGCGCAAGAAGCCCAAAAAATATTAGACGGGGCATCGGCCGATCGGCACCCTGTTTTGGCTGGAAGCCACACGCCATAAGGCTGCCAGACTACTGGAAGGCATTCCGCCAAATGGAATCCGTCTAGAGCCTGTCTAGAATTGGTTGGCGCGCTAAGGATTTGATCGGCTTGGTATTTCAGCAACCCATCCCGCCGGCGTAGACCTGACGATTGACCGAGCAATCACCTTGACGGGCACCCCCTAATTTTTTGACGAGGCTGGTGCTGGCCAAGTTGCGCGATGACCGCAAAGCGTTGCTCTGCGTGACCTCCAGCGTGTCGGTGGGTGGTGGAGCGCGTCGAATCCGTCAAGACCTGTCAAAAATCTCGTCAAGGATGGTCAAGGGTTCCGCAGCGGCGCGCGGATAGCTGGTACGAGTCAATAGCCCGGCAAGCTACCGGGCGATGTAGGCTCATTCTTGAGATTCATCATCATCCGCCTCAGGCGGTGGCGCTACGTCGGGAACAATCAACCCACGCGCTTTGATGCCTAAAATAGTTGCCGCTTGAACCGTCCCGCCCTTGAACCTGCCGAGCACGAAGAGGTTAATGTCGCTGTGTCGAGCAAAAGCCGTGGAAATCTCCTCTATACACTCGGCGGCATTCTGGCCTCGGAATAGATCGGTTTGGAACTGACCGTGTACTTCGCTATACAGCACGATGCGCCATCGATCCTCCAGACGCTTGAGCTGGAGCACCTGATAGCTTCCGTCCATTCGAGCTGGAACCGTTGCTACTCGACCACGCTGATTAATAGCAGCGATTTGGTCCTTTTCTAAGGTGACGTCACCGTATTTGATGCGCTCCGCATCATGGGCGCCTTTAACAAGTGTCATTGCCGACTTGGCTACGTCTGTCTGTAGCTGAACCAGGTGCTCGTTCTGCTGTAGCACGCGTGTCATCAGCGCTGACTTTTGGGCGTCGACCTTTACCTCAGCGTCCTTATCGATCCAATGAACGGCCGTCCATGCTCCGCCCAGGATAAGCGCCGAGCCTAGGATAGTGAGGACCAATTGCTTCCCCGTCATGCGTTCTATGGCCTTCTCTCCCAATTTGGTAAGTGGTTCGACCAGCGTGGCATTGGTGTCTGTTGATCCTTCATGGATCTCAAAGACTAGCTCAATATCCTTGCGCTCTTGATCCGTCATGCCTTTGGCGGTCTTGCCGTACGCGACGGACGCGAAAGCTCTGTTCATAGCGTTCTGGTATTCGATGAACGACTTCAGAACGCCTGTGGGTAGAGAGCTATGGTACCGCTCCCCTTTTATATCGACATCGAAATGAGGCCATCCCTCGAATTGGATGACAACGCTTTGATCGTCAAATTTTCCCTCTAACGCCTGCTCTACTGCCGCAAAGGCGTCGGCCTCGGACTTAATAACTAGCTGAACTACGTCTGACATCCATTTCTCCTAGCAAGGTATTGCAGAGCTGTGGCCCGGGTCGTGCGAGCCGAAGTTATACGTGATCGCGCAGACTCTATAACGTCTGTCATCCGTCAGCTACTCCCGCCGATCCATCGGAGTTCAATTGGTGTAATACGACCAGTGGGACGCTTTGACGAAGAGAGGTAGCGAATAAGGCTCAGGAGTTTGCTGGGCTTGGGGTTCGTCTCACGCCTGCCTCACATTCCGTCAAAGCGTGGTCAAAGTAGACCGCGGCGCGGGGTGTGGCAAAACCACCACACTGTGTTGAGTCCACCACCCGAGATCGCGGCTATTGCGCTCATTCATGGGGTGTTTCCCCAATGGGGTAGAACGTTCTCGCCGTCCTGAAGAGCAATATGCCGTTCGGTGTGCCGGTTTCCAGAAGAAACCACTACTTATGGTGGAAACCTCAGTGGAAACCTTTGGTAGCCATGAGTTTTGATAGCGTGGATACGTGGGCGTTACCCCGGGCTTTTACGAGTTTGTCGCGAAAGGGCGGTATCGGCACGACGGTTCGCGCGCAATGGTGGTTGCGAACCAGGTGCGAACCACCGGTGCGAACTTGCTGGCGGCTTCCAGTTCCAGGTCGTGCGTACCGGGCTGCGTAACAGCGTTGGGATCTCGCTCCCACAGGGGATATCCGAGTAATTCTCGCTGACATCAAAGATGATCCAGTTTTGGATCATGTTTCGCGGGCTCTTGGGTGCGTGAGGATCCTGCGTGAAGACGTGCGCGAAGGATCATTCGGTGACCGGTGGGAGTGGTCACTACATGGTCACCGCAAATGGTCACTGGCTGGGATGCGTGGCTCGGTGCTAGCCTGAGATCGATGCTGCGCGTACTAACTTTTGCTAACAGATGGTGGATACCAGCGTGGATACCGGAAACCATTCGTCAATTCGCCTGAGTTCAATTTTTGCTGGCTCGGTCTTCTGTGAACATCTGTGACGTGAAATCGATGGCCCCGGCTTTGGACGAATGGAAAAATGACGAATAATTTGATCGCCGCCCGCAACCTCTTCGCTGAGGCTCAGCAGGCCAAGAGCCTGCGGGCGGAGGCAATATCTCTCCGCCTGGCAGTTCGTGCTGTGCTGAGACAGCTCGAGGCGCAGCGAGGCCTTTACCTCGTCCGGATGCTGCAAGTGGATGATGTACTGCAGAGACTCGATTCAACTCATCGAGCGCGTACGGGCCAGCTATTAGGCTGGCCACCAAATGCGCGTTGTTCGCGCTACACCAGCAGCCAATCACAGCCCCACCCAGACGTGGAAACGCATCAATAAACCGTGCAATCGAACCGCTTGGCGTCCATGGTGTAGTTCCATGGAGAGCGCGGCTTATGACTTCCGGTGATCGGCTTCACGATAAAGTTCTGAGTTACGCCCACGCGGAAATCCAAATCATCCTTGCTTGATCGGCGAATCCGCAGTTTCACTTCGATCAGCTGCTCAGGACCCTGGGAGCGTTTGTTCATTGCGAAATCGTTACCCAAGATGAAGCGGACAGTATCCTGACGGAGGCGAAAGTTGCCTTGAGTGTCGCTGTGCAAAATATCGATGACCTGTCACGTCTATCAGCGGTTGCACGCGCGGATGAACCTGACAAAACCTGACATCGTGAGGAGTGCGTCACCGGTGACCATGTTGACAATTGTTGACATCGCCACGCGCTCCAGCCCGCAACCCTGTTAACAATTGTCAAGGTTAGCCACGTCTGTGTGAGGATTTTGGAATGGTTACCAACGGTGGTTACCACGCTTGGTTACCAACTTGACGAAGGAGCGGTGGGCGACTCAATCCTTGGAGCCGCCCGGTGCTGCAATTGGGTCAGAAGGAGCTGGGGCGAATATCGGTACCGTTTTGCGTACCGGACACCCTGAACTTCTGAACATCCCCGGCGCCGACCTGTGTGGCGGTCTCCTTCACCGGCTGACCGATCTGTAGCGCGCATACGCCGCTACCGTCGTCGTCACCCGCTATACCGATGATGTGACGGCCAGGCTTGACCTGAAACGCCACAATCTCGCCTGTGTCGATACGCGCGGCTTTCCTGCCATCGACCAACACCGTTGCATAGCATCCACCGGACGCCCAAAAACCACTATCTCGACTCACCACCAGCTTGGCGCCGCCCGGAACGTCTGACTGAAACGCAAACGTTCTGGATGCTGGCACTTTCTTCGCCGACGCTTGGTCGACCGGTGTACTGGAGCAGCCAGCCAGCACGCCGGCGGCGATGAACGCGAGAAAAATCCTGTGCATTTGGTTCGTCCTCAAAAGTGAATTGTGACTTTACAACACCACGCCTACATTTTGTCTTCGGCGTAGATCGAGGCCGAGATGATCATTCCGCCCCATCGTCTGTGGCCGATGCAGATAGTGACCGGGTTGCCGCTTGCCGTGGTGTTCTTGGCGCTGCCGAAGGCATAGGACGGGGCGTTCTCTGGCCCGGCGCTCTGCCTTAGGCCTGAGGCCTGCGGGCTAAGCATTTGGATGACGCCGCCGGCGGCGAGGGCGATGCCCGGCGCGAGTGTCGCGCCATTCGTGAACGGACTGAGGACGATCAGCACCGCACCCAACACTGTTTGCAGCAGTCCCGCGCGCTTACTCCCATGAATGACTGGGACGATGCGGATCTCGTTTGCCCGCCCCATCCCGAGTTCCTTCTCCCCAATATTGCGTCGGTTTCGAAAAATGGCGAACTCCAGGCCGCGGGCCTTTGCGTCGGCAAGGTATTTGGCAAATCCCGGGTGATTCACGTCTACCGCCTTCACCGCCTCGCGGACGTCCCCCGTTGAGAGTTCGTAGAGGTGTTTGCGGCCAAACAGCTTGCCAGCACTGCCGCCCAGTAGGATCAAGGTTTTGTTGCCGTGGTCGGTTGCCATTGCCATTTCTTACTCCTGGGCGCCCTGGGCGCTGTGTTTGGGGATTGCCATACCGAGCTGGCCGGCAAGGATCATGCGGGCGGCCATCGCGTCGTTACGAATGGCGATCTCGCGGTTTACGTCTGGATTCCAGGCAGAGCTGTGAGTCGATTGGTAGGCCCGGGCTCCGCGATACTCGACGCGCATCAGCTCGGCGGAGATCCTGGCCTCCTCCTCAGTGAAGAACGGCCCCTCGATCTCAACCCGCTCGCCTTCGCGCACGTGTTCTACCGTCCAGACGATGTAACCGCCGATAGTGCGCGGGTCGACGACAAAGTCTGTCGCCTCGCAGGCCTTGGTGAATCGTACGTGGTGCGTCATTTGCTCGGTCTCCACGCCGGGCTGCCCGGCCTCATGATCATTTTGAGTTATCGATCTGCATTCGCTTTTGAATGTTTGCGCCCCTCGCTGAGTATTTCCGCAGACCGCTGTTCAAATTCCTCGTGGAGCACGGACGTTGTGCGAACCACGACATCTATGGCTTCTTCCAGCACCTCCCGAACCTTTGCTGCGTCCGGCTGACTGGGGATCATCGCCAAGAAATGGTTCGTCACCGCGTCGCTGATGACCCCAGCGAGGACACCTTTGTCATATTCAAATGCCATTTCATGCTCTCCCGTTTGTGAGGCGCCAGATCGAACCGCCTGGCTGAAGCGCGCGAGCGATGGCCGTTTCCGCCTCGACCTTCGCCGCCTGATGAATGCCCTTGCCCAAACGCGTCGTGTCCTCTGTGCTGGTCGCACTGCCATCACCGGCGGTTTGCACCGATACCGCTACGGGGAAGCTGTAAAAATTACCTGCGCCATTCCCGCCGCCGCTGATCGCGCGCACTCCCAACTGGCCGCCCGCGGTACGGGTCAGAGGCATGATTGCCTCGTCGCCCGCTTCGCCCATCACTCCAAGGCCACCGCCGGCCATGCCAAATGCGGTCGGCTTACTCACGATCGAATTTGTGAACGCGCCGCCATTGGAGAACATTTGTACTCCTCTCGACCACGCGCCACCATCGGCCTGTGGGAAGTAGCTCCCGGAGTAGCCGGCCTGCGAAGCGCCGAGGTTCGAAGAGACCGCGCCAGCTGATCCGGCCGCCAGCCCATTCCCGGTACCGCTCCCGGTGAAGTAGCTGGTTGCGGCGCCGACCAAGCTGTTCAGCAGGGCGGAACTGGCTTGGCGTGAAGCGATACGGGCCATGTCAGCGATGATCGACTTGGTGAAGTCAGCGAACGAGAGCTTGCCGGTCATGGCGAAATTGACCAGCGAGTCTTCCATCTCTCCGAAGGCACCGGTAACCAACGACTTCGCCTGACCTGACAAGTCGCGCGCCGATTCGAGGTAGTTTTTGAAGCCGGCGGTCGCCCCTTTACGCCAGTCGCCTTGGGCCTCGGACATCTTTCCGTAGTTCTCGAGGACCGTGTCGCGATACTTGCCCTCGGCTGTCTCCAGGCTCGCCAGATCCCTTTCGTAATCGGCTTGGGTGTATTTATCCGGTGCGGTCTTGCGACGGTCCAGCAGGTTCAAGCGCTCGTCGTTGAACTTGTCCCGTGAGGCATCGAGGTCGCGCTGGAGCCCGGCCTCGCGATCGCCCAGGCCGAGAGATGTAACCGCGCGACCGCCTGACAGGGATAGGGCCTGGCGCTGGCGCTCGAGCTGATCAACGTAGGCTTTGGAGGAGGCTGTCTGGCGATCGAGGCGACCGGATTCTTCGATCTGCAGAACTTTCAGCTCGCTGTCCGCTGCTTTCTGGGCTTTGACCATGTTCGTGCGTGCGTCGGCGATCTTCTGGTCCAGCTCGATGCGTTGGGCGGCGCTGGTGCTGGTCTTGCCCTTGGCCGCTTCCAATGCGGCAATCTCGCCTTGATATGCGCCGGTTACCTCGTCGCGTTCGGCCCGGATCAACGCTGTGCGCTGGTCGAGATACGACTGCTGCGAGATGATCACGGCCTTTTGTGCCGCCTCCAGCTCCTTCTGAGAGTTCTTGTATTCGCTGACGATCGCGGCGCGCTGATTCTGCGCATCGTTGGAGCCGGTCAGGTTCACTGACGAGCGCACGGCGGTCGGCTTGAAGCGCTCATTCAGCGCTTTGCGGCTGACCTCGTACTCGCGATTGATCTTCGCGACATCCGCGTTTTCGCCCTTGAGTGCGTCGGCTCGTTTTCGGTCAAGCTCTTCAATCTCGCGTTTTTTCTTCGCCTCCTTGTCGAGGCCGGCCAAGTAGGAAGCGTGGAGGCTGTCCTGGGCGGTCATCGCTTTCTTTTCAGTCTCCGCGCTCAATCCCTGAGCTCTTGCGATGCCGTCCAGGGTGTTCTTCTGCTGGGTGAGGAATTTCAATTCCAGCTCAGAATCCTGAAGCTTTTGCTTGTTGTCCGTGTCGTCCGGATCGGCTTTAAGGGCGCTGGCCGCTGCTGCAATGCGCTGCTGAGCTGCGACAATTTGCTTCGCCAACGGGTCGTCACGGCCAATATTCTTGGCCGCGTCGGCAGTGGCCGAGATCTCGCCCTTCAGGCTTTTCCAGCCACGCTCCCAGATGGACAGGTTCTCTGTGACCTCGCCGCTACGGTTTTTGATGGTGTCGACGTAGGTGTCCGTCAGCAGCTTGGCCGCGCCGATGGTGTCGCCCTGTTCCTTTAGCGCCACGATCTGGGCATAGGTGCTTGAGGTCAGGAAGTGGTACTGGCTGTTCAGCTCCTTGGCGGCTGCCACCGGGTCTTTGCCGATCTTCACGAACTCGGCAATGGTCTCCTCGACGGCGCGGCCGGTGGCCTTTTCCATTTGTAGAGCGGCGGTGGCCACGTCTTCGAAGCTACCGCTGGCAATGTTGCCGCTGCCCGCCAGTTTCGTGAGTAGGTCGGCGGCGGCGCCGGTGGTTCCCACAGTGGCAGCTACATGGCTGGCCATGTTCGACAGTGCGTCGGCGGAGACGCCAGCAGCATTGCCGGTCAGCGTCAGAGCGTTTTTAAACTCGACCGCTTCCTGGCTCCCCTTGTAGTAGGCCAGGCCGAGGGCGCCAACGGCGGCGGCGCCGACCGTGAACGGGTTAACCAGGCTGAGTACATAGCCGCCGAGGGCCTGAGCCGCCGCACCGACGCCCCCAAACATATCTTTCAACTGCCCGCCCTGTTGAAGCAGAACAGTCAGCGGGGCCTGGCCACCCTGAAGAGACACGAAAATGTCAGTGAACTGCGCAGGCACGCCACGCAGCGCGGCGGCGGTCTGCTTCGCGGTGTTACCGGAACGGGTTAGGGCGTCGTCGAAGCGGCCGATGTTGTTCCTCGCCTGCTCAATCTTCGCTTGGTATTCGGTGAATGTGGCAGGGTCCAATCCCAGCTTTTTGTGCTTGGCAAGGCGCGACTCAAGATCGTCCAGCCGCCCCAGGGCTTTCACTGTTGGCTCAATCTCGCCCAGCAGGCCGGCCAAGTCGTCCGTTTGCTTTCGAAACGACGCGGAGGCCCTGTCTGCCGCTTTTTCGGCGCGGCCGCCCGCCGCCGCCAGCTTGTCCAGATCCGTCCCAGCCTGCGCGGCATCGGTCGAATCGACCCTGATGCCGAGTTCAGCAATTGATGTCATGCGTTACTCCTTCGACGCCTCGGCGCCATTGATGGGCG
>Ga0157373_10002157_pt1 | contig 14894 bp, 11 predicted proteins | sample C65metaG_FD_113460 | JGI IMG/M metagenome (GOLD analysis project Ga0157373, IMG submission 113460) | Corn rhizosphere microbial communities from Kellogg Biological Station, Michigan, USA - C6-5 metaG | ecosystem: Host-associated > Plants > Roots > Rhizosphere > Soil | place: USA: Michigan... | reverse complement strand
TGTTGCACAATATCACCATCTTCACGTCGAATCCTGACGTGCTGGCCGAGTTCCACGACCGCTTCCGCTATCTGCTGGTCGACGAGTACCAGGACACCAACGTCGCCCAGTACCTGTGGCTGCGGCTGCTGGCGCAGCAGACGCAGAACCTCTGCTGCGTGGGCGACGACGACCGGTCGATCTATGGCTGGCGGGGCGCGGAGGTGGACAACATCCTGCGCTTCGAGCGCGACTTTCCGGGCGCGAAGGTGGTGCGGCTGGACCGGAACTATCGCTCGACGGCGCACATCCTGGCGGCGGCGTCGGGCCTGATCGCGGCCAACAAGGATCGGCTCGGCAAGACGCTGTGGACCGAGGCCGAGGGCGGCGAGAAGGTCCGCGTGCGCGGCGTCTGGGACGGAGAGGCCGAAAGCCGGCTCGTCGCCGACGAGATCGAGGCCTGGAAGCGTTCGGGGCGCCGCTATCGCGACGTGGCGATCCTGGTGCGCGCCTCCTTTCAGACGCGGGCCTTCGAAGACCGCTTCATCATGCTGCAGATTCCCTACGTGATGGTCGGGGGCCTGAGGTTCTTCGAGCGCGCCCATATCCGCGATGCGGTGGCGTATCTGCGGCTGATCCAGTCGGAGGACGACGATCTCGCCTTCGAGCGGATCGTCAACACGCCCAAGCGCGGGATCGGCGATACGACGGTCCAGAAGATCCTGACCGTGGCGCGCAACAACGGCGTCTCGGCCAGCCTGGCGGCGCGAGGCCTTGCCAACACCGATGACCTCAGCGCCCGCACCCGCACCCTGCTGGCCAACTTCATCCGTGACACCGACCGCTGGCGCGACCTCGCCACGCGGCAGGACCCGCCCCGGCTGATGGAGGCGATCCTGGAGGAGAGCGGCTACACCGACGCGCTGAAGCTCGACAAGGATCCCAAGAACCCCGGCCGGCTCGACGACCTCAAGGAGCTGGTCCAGACCATGGGCTCCTACGAGACGCTGACCGACTTCCTGGAACACGTCTCCCTGGTCATGGAGATCGACCAGGGCCCGGCGGGCGACGCGGTGCAGGTGATGACGCTGCACGCCGCCAAGGGGCTGGAATTCCCGCTGGTCTTCCTGCCGGGCTGGGAAGAAGGCGTCTTCCCCAGCCAGCGCAGCATCGATGAGAAGGGCGAGAAGGGCCTGGAGGAGGAGCGCCGCCTCGCCTACGTCGGCCTGACCCGGGCGCGGGAGGAGGCGCGCGTCTCCTTCGCCGCCAACCGGCAGGTCTATGGCCGCTGGACGAGCCAGCTGCCGAGCCGGTTCGTCGATGAACTGCCTTTGGATAACGTCGAGGCCTCAAGCGAGACCGGCTACTACGGCGGCGGCCCGGGGATGCAGCAGCAGGGCTCGCGCTGGGACGAGAGCCCGAGTTTCGGGAGCGGCTATTCGTCCCCCGGCTGGAAGCGGGCGCAGGAACGCGGCTACCACGGCACCCACCCCGGCCGCACCCAGGTGATCGAGGGCGAAGGCCGGCTCGTCGCCGTGTCCGAGCCGTCAGCTGCGGGCGCGTATGAGCGAGGCGACCGCGTCTTCCACATCAAGTTCGGCTACGGCCGCGTCACCGCCATCGAAGGCAACAAGCTCACCGTCGCCTTCGACCAGGCCGGCGAGAAGAAGGTCATCGACAGCTTCGTCGAGCGGGCATAACCGCGAGCAGGCGCGACATTCTATCCCCTCGCGAATTTCCCCATTGCCAAGCTTCCCAAAGCGCTTTCCAACTGCGCTGGCTCGCGAGTTGCGCGAGTCTTGGGGGCAATATCAAATGAAAGCTCTTGTATCTCTCGTCGCTGCGGCGGCGTGCCTGACCGCGGCTCCGGCCATGGCGCAGGTCTACGGCTCCGTCGGCTACAGCGGCATCAAGGCGTCTGACGTTGACGCCAACTTCGGCGCCATCACCGGCCGCATTGGGGGTCACATCAACCCCTACATCGGCGGTGAGCTGGAGGGGTCCTTCGGCGTGAAGGACGACACCGTCAACGTGGACGGCTACGACGTAAAGCTGAAGCTCGATCATGAGATCGGCGCTTACGTCGTCGGCTTCTGGCCGGTGAATCCCAACTTCGAACTCCTGGGCCGCGTGGGCTTCGCCAACGTACAGGGCAGCGGTTCGGTCGGGGGCGTGTCGGTGAGCGACAGCGGCAGCGGCGTCGCCTATGGCGTCGGGGCCCAGTACTTCTTCACGCAGCACAACGGCGTCCGCGCCGACTACACGCGCGACGAAGCGGCCGGCGACAACGTCTGGACGCTCTCCTACGCGTTCCGCTTCTAGGGAAGCGACGGGCGGGGGCCGCGCGCCCTCGCCCACTGCGCTTTGGGCGCTACACTCAAGCATTTCCCGAGCCGCAGGACGTAGGTTCCTGTTGCGCCGCCTTCCGAAGCAGGGTTTTCTCACTGACACTCGTGTAAGCACGAGAGAAGGGGAAACTACCATGAAAGCTCTGCTGTCAGCGGCGGTCGCCGCTGCTTGCCTTATGGCGACTCCTGCGCTGGCCGAAGGGCCGGCGTCGATCTACGGCAATATCGGCCTGACGCACGCCGACCTCGATCAGGGCGTCAGCTTTGAGACGGTCACCGCCCGCCTCGGAACCAAGTTCGTGAAGTATGTCGGCGTCGAAGCCGAAGACTCCATGGCCTGGGAACAGGGCAAACTGGATGGTGAAAAGGTCAGCCTGAAGAACGATTGGGCCGTGTATCTGGTCAACTTCCTGCCGATCACCGACAACGTCAGCGTCTTCGCCCGCGTCGGCTACGGCTCGAGCAAGGTCAAGATGGCCGGCGAGACCGACAGCCTGTCCGGCGTTCGCTACGGCGCCGGCATCGAGGCCATGTTCGACGACGCCAACGGCGTGCGGATCGACTACACGCGCCTCGACAACAGCGACGTGAACGGCGACACCTACACGGTCGCCTACGTGCGGAAGTTCCGCTAGTCGGACCATCGCTCGACGGACTAAAGAGAGGCGGGAGCGACCGGGTCGCTTCCGCCTTTTCTATTTTGTCAAGCGAAGCCGTGAACTTTTTACGAGGCGGCGCGCTGTTGCTCCAGTAATTATCCGGAGCACCGCCGCCATGAACGCGCTGGCTTACAGTATTATGACGGCTGCGGCGGCTGGTTTGCTGACAGGCTTTGCCATGAAGCCCGGCGATGCGCTCGCCGACCGGCCGATCGGGCCGCAAATACTCGTCTCCGGCGCCAATAATCGGGTGATCAACGCCGACGGCTGGTACGCCGCGCCGCAGCTGGCCAACTACGACGGCCAGATTCCGCAATACGTTCTCGGCACCGACTGGACGCAGCCGCCGGCGTACCAGGCCGCCGATGTCGAAGAGCTGCCACAGGCCGAGCCGGTTACGGACGTGCAGGTTGCGCAGGACGACGGGGATTTCGTCGCGCCGATCAAGGTTTCCTCTCCGCCGCCCGTCGCCGTCCGAGCTCACTATCCGAGCCAGGACGGCGATATCCTGGCCGGCCTGCACGACGACGACCAGCCTGCCGCCGTCGAGGTCTCCGCCGCCCCGGACGACGCCCAGACTTCCTGATCTGACCGACACCGGCTAGACGGGCGGCCATGAACCAGGCCGTCCAGATCATCGCCCACGGACCCCGCGCCGACGCCGAAGCCGCCGCCGCCTCGCTCGACGCCGACCCGGCGCTGGAGGGCGCGACCTACTCCATCCTGGAGGAGGACGAGCACAAGGGCGTCTGGCGCATCGACGCCTTTCCCACATCCGACGAGGAGGCCGCCGGCGTCGAGGCGGCGCTACGCCGCTTCCCGCTGAAGGTCGTCGTCGAGCCACTGGCCGACGCCGACTGGCTGGCCATGGCGCTCTCGGGCCTGCCGCCGGTGCAGGCGGGGCGGTTCTTCGTCTATGGCCTGCACGACAAGGGCGAGGTCCCGCCGAGCGCGGTCGCCCTGCGCATCGAGGCGGGCGCGGCGTTCGGCACCGGCCACCACGGCACGACGGTCGGCTGCCTGCTGGCGTTCGACGAGCTGTTGAAGGCGCGGCGCTTTCCCAAGGTTCTGGACGTAGGCGCGGGAACGGGCGTGCTGGCCATCGCCGCCGCGCGGACGGGCTCGAAGGTGGCGGTCGGCACCGACATCGACGCCCCCAGCGTCCGCATCGCCCGCGAGAACGCCGCCGAGAACGGCGCCAATGCCCGCTTCGTCCACGCTTCGGGGCTGAACGACCGGCTGGTGGCGCAACACGGCCCCTACGACCTCGTCTTCGCCAACATCCTGGCCGCGCCGCTGGTGTCGCTGGCGCAAGACATCCGGGGCGCGTTGAAGCCCGGCGGCGTCGCTATCCTGTCCGGCCTGCTGCGCACGCAGGAGCGGCGGGTGAAGGCGGCTTACCTGTCGCGCGGCTTTCGTGTGAAGCGCCGCATCCACCGCGACGCCTGGGCGACGCTGGTGCTGGAGCGCCCTTAAGCGGAACCGTCACCGTTCAAGACACGTTCCGCTGCCGGGTCGGGGATGGCCAGGGAGGAAGTCCAGTGTCCGATTTCGAGCGCGAAACCCGCACCACCACCGTCGAGACGCCCCCTTCCGACAGCGTCACCTATGTCCGCTCCGGCAGCGGAGCCGGACCGTGGATTCTGGCCGCCGTGGTGGCTGTCATCGCCATCATCGCCGTGGTCTGGATGATGAACAGCCGCACGGCGCCCACCAACGACGAGATTTCGGCGGCGATGGACCAGAGCCGGGCCGCCGGCTACGTCGAGGGCGCGAGCACGGCGCTCAGCAATGTGCAGCCGCAGACGACCTTGCCCGCCCCCACCGTCGACACCGGCTCTGTGGTCGCCAGTCAGCAAGCCGCCGCGGACGCCCGCGCGGCCGCTGAACGGGCCGCCGAAAGCGCCCAGAGCGCGGCCACCTCCGCTTCGGCCAACACGAACACCGACACATCGACGAACACGACCCCGTAAGGTTTGCGCCGGCGTGGCGAGCGCCTAATGTCTGGCCATGCGTCAGACCTTCGATGAGACCACCGACCCGTCGTTCGGGCCCCGGCACGTTCCCCTGATCCGTCAGGCCATGGAGCGTCAGGGGCTCGACGGCTTTCTCGTGCCGCACGAGGACGAGCACCAGAACGAATACCTGCCCGCCGCCAACGACCGGTTGGCCTGGGCCACCGGCTTCACAGGCTCGGCCGGGGCGGCGGTGATCCTCAAGGACAAGGCCGCCGTCTTTGTGGACGGCCGCTACACACTGCAGGTCCGCGATCAGGTCGATCAGCAGCTGTTCGAGATCCACGACCTGGTGGATGGCGGCGTGCCGGCCTTCCTGGAGAAGGCGCTGCCGAAGGGCGCCACCGTCGGCTACGACCCGCGCCTGCACAGCCCCGACGCCCTCTATCACCTGCGAACGGCCGCCGAGAAAGCCGGGGCGCAGCTGAAGGCCGTCGAGCCAAACCCGGTGGACCTCGCCTGGGGCGGCGACCGTCCAGCGCAACCCTCTGCGCCTGTCGTGCCGCACCCGCTGGAGTACGCCGGCGAGGAGTCGAGCTCGAAGCGCCACCGCGTCGGCGCGAGTCTGGACGGCGATGCGGCGGTGATCACCGCGCCGGCTTCGATCGCCTGGCTGTTCAACATCCGAGGCGGCGACGTGATCCGCTCGCCCCTGCCGCTGGCGCAAGCGATCCTGAACAAGGACGGGACCGCCCGGCTGTTCCTCGAGAAGACAAAGGTCACGCAGGAGCTGCTGGCCTGGCTCGGCAACGAGGTGACGCTGGAGAGCCCGGACGCCCTGCCCGCCGCCATGAGCGAGCTGAAGGGCAAGCGGGTGGTGGTCGATCCCAGCCAGTCGTCGTCCTGGTACTTCGACGAGCTGTCGCGCTCGGGCGCCGAGGTGGTGCGGTCCATGGACCCCTGCGCCCTGCCCCGCGCCTGCAAGAATGAGGTCGAGATCGAGGGCGCCCGCAAGGCCCATGCCCGCGACGGCGCGGCGCTGTCCCGCTTCCTGCACTGGCTGGCGACGGACGCGCAGGAGACCCTGCCCGACGAGACGCAGATCGTGCGCAAGCTGGAGGGCTTCCGCGAGGCCACCGGCGCGCTGAAGGACCTCTCCTTCGACACCATAGCGGGCGCGGCCTCGAACGGCGCCATCGTCCACTATCGGCCCACGGAGCGGCTGAAGAAGCGGGCCGAGCCGAACTCGCTCCTGCTGGTCGACTCAGGCGCGCAGTATCTCGACGGCACGACGGACGTAACCCGCACGGTCGCCATCGGCGAGCCCTCGGCGGAGATGAAACAGCGTTTCACCCTGGTGCTGAAGGGAAACCTGACGCTGGCCCGCGTGCGCTTTCCGGCGGGCACGACGGGGTCTCAGCTGGATGCGCTGGCGCGGATGGCGCTGTGGGAGCACGGCCTCGACTACGACCACGGCACCGGCCATGGCGTCGGCAGCTATCTCGGCGTCCATGAGGGGCCGCAGCGGATCTCCAAGGCGCCAAGCACCGTGGCGCTGAAGCCCGGCATGATCGTCTCCAACGAGCCCGGCTACTACAAGGAAGGCGGCTACGGCATCCGCATCGAGAACCTGCAGGTGGTCACCGACGCCCAGCCCATCGAGGGCGGCGAGCGGCCGATGCACGGATTCGAGACACTGACGCTGGCCCCCATCGACCACCGCTGCATCGACACGGCCCTGCTGAGCGCGGAAGAGACGGCGCAGTTGAACGCATACCACGCCCGCGTGCTGGAGGTGATCGGACCGCAGCTTGAGGGTGCGGCAAGGGCGTGGCTCGACGAGGCCTGCGCTCCGATCTAGGCTCCCCGCGGCAAAGCTTCTGGGGAGGGGCGTCATGTTCGTGGGGCATTACTCGGCTGCGCTGGCGGCGAAGGGCGCGGAGCCGCGCACGCCGTTATGGACCGTGGTCGCCGGTTGCCAACTGATCGACATCGGCTGGAGCGTGCTGGTCATGGCGGGCGTCGAGAAGGTGCGGATCGATCCGTCCCTGCCCGGCTCGAGCCTCGACCTCTACTACATGCCCTTCACCCACAGCCTGCCGGCCGCGATCATCTGGTCGGTCGCGGCGCTGGTCGCGGCGCGCTGGCTGTTGAAGCTGCCGTTCCGGGTGGCGCTGATCATCGGGCTGGTGGTCTTCTCGCACTGGGCGCTCGACTTCCTCGTCCACCGGCCCGACCTGCTGCTTTGGCCTGGCGACGGCAAGGTGGGACTCGGCTGGTGGAACTACCCCGTGCCCGAGCAGGCGCTGGAGATCGGACTCCTGGGCCTTGGCGGCATGTGGTGGGCCTGGTCGCGCGGGCGCAGCAACGCGGGCGTCGGCATTCCCCTGCTCTTCACGGCGGGCCTGATCGCGCTGCAGATCGCGGTGATGTTCATGCCGCAGGGCAAGGGCGGCAGCTTCCAGTTCGGCCTGAACGCGCTTGTGGCTTACCTGGTCATCACCCTCGCCGCTTGGGCCTTCGACCGCGCGCCGGCGAAAAAGGGCAGCCGGCGGCGCTAGCTGCCCACGAGGGCGAGCCATTCGTCCTCGGTCAGCACCTTCACGCCGTGCTTCTCGGCTTCCTTGAGCTTGGAGCCGGCACCGGGGCCTGCGACCACGAGATCGGTCTTGGCCGAGACCGAGCCTGAGACCTTGGCGCCGAGTGCGGTCGCCTGGGCCTTGGCCTCGTCGCGCGTCATCCGCTCCAGCGAACCGGTGAAGACGACGGTCTTGCCGGCGATAGCGGTGTCCGTCTTTGGCCGTTCGGCGTCGCGGATTTCCAGCTCGGCGACGAGGTTGGCGACGATGTCGCGGTTGTGGTCCTCGGCGAAGTAGGAGGCGGCGGCCTTGATGACGGCGTCGCCGATCTGGTCCATGGCGTCGAGTTCGGCGACGGCGTCCGCATCGCCCCCCGCCACCTTATCCATCGCGGTCAGGAAGGCGTCCTTGGTCCCGTAGCAGCGGGCCATGGTCAGCGCCGTTGTCTCGCCAACATGGCGGATGCCGAGCGCGTTGATGAAGCGGTCGAGCGCGGTACGCCGCCGCGCCTCGATCCCGGCGACGAGATTGCGCACCGAGACCTCGCCGTAACCCTCCCGCTCGCGCAGTTCGGCCAGCTTCGCCTCGTCGCGGGCCAGCCGGAAGATGTCGGCCGGCTCCGTGATCAGGCCCTCTTCGTAGAAGGCCACGAGCTGCTTGTAGCCCAGCCCCTCGATGTCGAAGGCGCGGCGCGAAACGAAGTGGATCAGGTGGGCGACCCGCTGGAACGGACAGGCGAACTCGCCCGTGCAGCGGCGCACCACCGTCTCGGCGCCGCTGGCCGTCGTCTCGCGGGCAAGCGGCGTGTGCAGCGGACACGGGCAGTGGGTCGGGAACTCGTAAGGCTTCGATCCCTTCGCGTGTTCGGTCACCTCGACGATCTGCGGGATCACGTCGCCGGCGCGTTGGAGGACGACGGTGTCGCCGATGCGGATGTCCTTGCGCGCGATCTCGTCGGCGTTGTGGAGGGTGGCGTTGGTGACCACCACGCCGCCAACAGTCACGGGTTTCAACCGCGCGACGGGCGTGACTGCGCCGGTGCGGCCAACCTGGAAGTCGATGGCATCCAGCACGGTCAGCGCCCGCTGGGCCGGGAACTTGCGGGCGATGGCCCAGCGTGGCGAGCGCGAGACGAAGCCCAGCCGGTGCTGCCAGTCCAGCCGGTCGACCTTATAGACCACTCCGTCGATGTCGAAATCGAGCGTCGGGCGCAGGGTCTCCATCTCCCGATAGGCGGCGAGGAGACCCTCGACGTTCTCGACGCGCCTCGTCTGCGGTGTCACCTGGAAGCCCCAGTTGCGCAGGGCCGTCAGCGCATCGCTCTGCGTCCTGGCGAATTCCCCGCTGGTCAGGCCCCAGGCGTAGGCGAAGAAGCGCAACGGCCGGGACGCCGTGATGGTCGGGTCCACCTGCCGCAGCGACCCGGAGGCGAAGTTGCGCGGGTTGGCGTAGATGCGCTCGCCCTTCTCGGCGGCGGCGGCGTTCATGGCCGCGAACGCGTCCAGCGGCATATAGACCTCGCCGCGGATTTCGATGCGTTCGGGCCAGTCGCGTCCCTTCAGCCGCTCGGGGATGTCCTTGATGGTGCGCAGGTTCGCCGTGACATCCTCGCCCACCCGCCCGTCGCCGCGCGTGGCGCCGCGCACGAAGCGGCCGTTCTCGTAGAGCAGGGAGGCGGACAGCCCGTCGATCTTCGGCTCGGCGGTGTAGGCGACATCGCCTTCCAGCTTAAGAAACCGGCGGATGCGGGCGTCGAACTCCTGCGCCTCCTCATCCGAGAAGGCGTTGTCGAGACTGAGCATTGGCACGCCGTGCTCGACCGGCGAAAACGACGAGGCGCCCGCCGCGCCGACCCGCACGGAGGGGGAATTGTCGCGAACCAGGTGCGGGAACCGCGCCTCGATATCGGCGTTGCGGCGGCGCAGCTCGTCGTACTCGGCGTCGGAGATCGTCGGCGCTTCTTGCTGGTAGTAGGCGAGGTCGTGGCGCGCGAGCGTATCGGCAAGCCGCTCCAGCTCGTCGTCGGCCTCTGCTTCGGTGAGGTCCTCGACGCGTTTCATGCGCCGATCAGGGCCCGGGCGGCGGCGCGGGCGGCCTCGGTGATCTCCGCGCCGGCCAGCATGCGGGCGATCTCTTCCTGTCGGGCCGCGGCGGCGAGGGTTTCGACGGCGGTGCGGATCTTGTCGCCATCGCCGACCTTGGAGATGCGCCAGTGAGCGTCGGCGCGCGCGGCGACCTGCGGGCTGTGGGTGACGACCAGCACCTGCGCGTCGGCCGCCAGGCGTTTCAGGCGCAGACCCACCGCATCGGCCACCGCGCCGCCGACGCCCTGGTCCACCTCGTCGAAGATCATCAGCGGCTGCGGTCCCTCCCCTCGTCCGGCCAGCGTCGCCTTCAGCGCCAGCGCAAAACGGGCGAGTTCGCCGCCGGACGCGATGGATTCCAGCGGCCCGAACGGCGCGCCGGGGTTGGTGGAGATTTCGAAGGCGACGCGGTCCATGCCCGACGGTCCGGCGCGGTCCTCGGCCACCGGCTCGACGGCGACGCGGAAGCGGGCCTTGTCCAGTTTAAGCGGTGCGAGTTCGGCCTCCACCGCCTTGGCCAGCCGATCACCGGCGGCGCGGCGCTCGGCAGTTAGCGCCTGAGCGGCTGCGAGGTAGGTAGCGTGGGAAGACTTCTCAGCGGCTTCGGCTTCGCGCAGGGCTTCCTCCGAGTTCTCCACCGCCTGCAGGCGCGCGGCGAAATCGGCGCGGGTAGCCGGAAGATCGTCAACCTGAACCCCGAGCTTTCTCGCCATACCGCGCAGGGCGAACAGCCGCTCCTCGGCCTTTTCCAGCCGCTCGGGCTCGACATCGAAGCTCTCGGCGGCGGCGTCGACAGCGGCCGCCGCTTCCTGGGTCTCGACCAGCGCCCGGTCGACGGCCTCGCAAGCGGCGGTGAGGCGAGTGAGCGCCGCGCCGTCCTCGCCGACGCCGGCCTGCACCGCGCGGTCCTTTGCCCGTTGCAGCGCCCGGAACGCCTGAGCCAGCCGCGAGGTCGTCGCCTCTCCGCCCAGCGCCTCCCCGGCGGTCGCGATGTCGGCCAGCGCCTTCTCCGCCGCCCCCAGCAGGGCGCGTTCCTCGGCCAGGGCCGCCTCCTCGCCCTCGCGCGGCGCGAGGCGGTCGAGTTCGGCCAGGCGCAGGGTGATTTCCTCGATCTCGGCGGCCGAGCGGCCGGCGGCGTCGCGCAGCGCCTCGGCGCGTTCGCGGGCCGCCCGCCAGGCGCTCCAGGCGCCCGCCACGGCGGCGGTGTTCAGCTGGCCGAAGGCGTCGAGCAGCGGGCGGTGCGTGCGGGGGTCGAGCAGGCCAACGGTCTCGTGCTGGCCATGCACTTCCAAGAGGAGCGCGCCGAGGTCCTTGAGGACCCCGACGCTGGTCGCCTGGTCGTTTACGAAGGCGCGCGAGCGGCCGTCCGCGCCAAGCGCCCGGCGCAGGACGAGGTCCTCATCGCGTTCGTACGACAGACCCTTCTCGTCGAGATAAGCCCAGACGGCGTGATCGGACGGGAGGGCGAAGATGGCGGTGGCCACCGCTTGCGAAGCCCCTCGCCTTACCAGCCCGGCGTCTGCGCGCGCGCCGACCGCCAATCCGAGCGCATCGAGGATGATCGACTTGCCCGCGCCGGTCTCGCCGGTGAGCGCGGTAAGGCCCGGACCCGTCGAGAGGTCCAGCGCCTCGATCAGAACGACATCCCGAATCCCAAGCCCGATCAGCATGGGCCGGAGAATGAACGCTCGGCGCTTAAAGGTGAAGGATGCGGTGGAAGAAGCCCTTGCGCTCCGGCTTCTTCGCGGCCTCCGGGTTTTCCGTCGTCGTGTTCGGCTGGGTGGCCGACTCCGGCGGCGGCAGCGTCGTCTCCTTACCGCCCCGATGCAGCAGCTTGTCGAGGTAGCTCGGGCGCGTCGCGCTATGCGGTTCGACCGCGGGCGACAGACCGTTGCTGGTCAGCAGCTTGTAGGCGTCGGCGTACCACGGGTCGCCGGGGTAGTTGGCGCCCAGCACCGCGCCGTTGCGCTTGGCCTCTTCGGTGAGCCCCAGCGTCAGATAGGCCTCCACCAGCCGGTACAGCGCCTCGGGCGTGTGGGTGGTGGTCTGATAGTTGTCGATCACCGAGCGGAAGCGGCCAATGGCGGCCAGCGTCTGGCCGTTGCGCAGGTAGTAACGGCCGATGGCCATTTCCTTGCCGGCCAGCTGGTCGTTGACCATGTCGATCTTCAGCTGCGCGTCGCGGGCGTATTCGCTGTTGGGGAAGCGCTTGATGACTTCGTTGAGCGCCGCCTTGGCGTTCTCGGTCGAGGCCTGGTCGCGGTTCACGTCGACGATCTGCTCGAAGTAGCAGACGGCCTTCAGATAGTAGGCGTAAACGGTCGACGGGTTGCCCGGATAGAGCGAGATGAACCGGTCCGCGTCCTCGATGGCGTCGGCGTACTTGTTGGATTCGTAGTTGGCGTAGGCGGTCATCAGGATCGCGCGCCTGGACCACTCCGAATAGGGGTGCTGTCGCTCGACTTCCTGGAAGTACTCCGCGGCCTCGTCCCAGCGGTGCTGGTCCAGCCGCAGCGCGCCGGTGTTGTAGAGCAGCTCGACCGGCCGCTCCTCATAGACGATGTGCGCCTTTTCCTTGTGGCGGTGGGCGCAGCCCGACACGATCACGGCACAGGCCACAGCGGCGATAACAGCGGCCGTTCGGCCCCAGGATCTAGGAAGCACGGACCCTCACCTTCGAAAAACAGCGACGCGCACCCCCGCGCAGCCCTTGGCTTCTACACCACGCAAGCACGGGCGCAAATGTGGCGAAGCGGTGGGTGGCGGCTTTTAACCGACGCGGGCGAGCGCGGGCTCGAGCGTGCGGATGCGCCAGGCGCGCGGGCGGGCCATCAGCTCTCGCACCACGGCGTTGTTGAGGCCGTGTCCGGCCAGGACGCCTTCGAACCGGCCGATGACCGGCAGGCCGAGCACATAGAGGTCGCCGACGGCGTCCAGCGCCTTGTGGCGGACGAATTCGTCGGGACGGCGCAGGCCTTCGGGGTTCAGCACGCGGTCGCCGTCGATGACCACGGCGTTCTCCATCGAACCGCCGCGGGCCAGGCCGATGGCGCGCAGGGCCTCGACCTCATGCAGGAAGCCGAAGGTGCGGCAGTCGGCCAGTTCCTCGCGGAAGCTGTCCTCGTCGATGACCAGGTCCACCCGCTGGCGGCCGATGGCGCGCGAGGGGAAGGCGATCTCGAAGGCGACCTCGAACTGGTCGGATGGCGTGAGCGTGGCGCGCTTGTCGGCCTCCAGCGCCTCGACGGGGGCGAGTATCTCGATGTAACGGCGCAGGGCGTCCTGGCGGCGCTTGCCGGCGCGGTCGAGGATCTGGATGAAGGGCTCGGCGGAGCCGTCCATAATCGGCACTTCCGGGCCGTCGACCTCGACAATCGCGTTGTCGATGGCGAGCGCGGCCATGGCGGCCATCAGGTGCTCGATGGTCGAGACGGTGACGCCGGCCTCGTTGCCGATGACGGTGCCAAGGCGGGTCTGGACGACGGTCTCGGGGGCGACGCGAACCAGGTTGTCGCCGCTGCGCACGTCAGTGCGCACGAAGCTGATGCCCGCGTTCGGCGCGGCAGGGCGGATGGCCACGCGCACGTGCTCGCCGGTGTGCAGCCCAACCCCCGCGAAGATCGCGGGCCCGGCTACCGTATGCTGGAAAGAGGCCGACGACGCTGGCACAGAGTGATCCCTTGTTGCGCGCGGCCCTTTGCTGGCCGCCTTACGCCCGGATGTCATGTAGGCCGCGTATTGCGCTGCGGCAAAACAATCGCTGTTTCCGATTGTTTCGCCGCTAACGCGTTGAGTTTTCGTAAAAAATCAGTTCGCGAGACGACGCAGGAACGAGGGGATTTCGAGGTCGTCGTTATCCTCGATTTCCGGCTCTTCCATGACCTGCGGGGCGGCTGCCGCCCCACCGCCGGCGGCGGCGCGTTGGGGCGCGGGAGCCGGGGCCGGCGCCTCGTAACGCTGGCGTCCGCCGAACAGGCTCAGCCAGCCGCTCTTGCGCGGCGCATCGTCGTGATGGGTTTCGGCGACAAGAGGCTCCTCGTCGTCCTCGACCATCGGGTCGACGATCTTCTTGATGACCGGCTCGGGCGCGATCTCGATCTCGGGCTCGTCGAACAGCAGAGCCGCCTGCTCTTCCTCGGCCTCCGCCTCGGTTTCGAACAGCACCGGCTCAGCGTCGCGGGCTTCCATCGTCCAGGCCTCGGCGCGGACGGGTTCGCGTTCTTCAGGCTCGGCGGCGGCCATCGGAGGAGCCACCAGCGGCGCCGCGCGGTTGGCCACGCGCGGACGGGCGGGCTCGATGGCGGCCATCGAGGCGCCGTCCATGCCGGTGGCGACCACCGACACGCGGATGATGCCGTCCAGCGAGGGATCGAAGGCGGCGCCGAAGATGATGTTGGCTTCGGGGTCGACCTGGTCGGAGATGGCGTTGGCCGCTTCGTCGACTTCCAGCAGGGTCATGTCGAGGCCGCCGGTGACGTTGACCAGCACGGCCTTGGCCCCCTTCAGCGAGACTTCGTCGAGCAGCGGGTTCTGGATCGCGTTCTGGGCGGCCATCAGCGCGCGGTCTTCGCCGGTCGCCTCGCCCGTGCCCATCATCGCCTTGCCCATCTCGGTCATCACCGTACGCACGTCGGCGAAGTCGAGGTTGATCAGGCCCGGCAGCACCATCAGGTCGGTGATGGAGCGCACGCCCGAGTGCAGCACCTGGTCAGCCATGCCGAAGGCTTCGGCGAAGGTGGTGCGCTCGTTGGCGACGCGGAACAGGTTCTGGTTCGGGATGACGATCAGGGTGTCGACATAGCGCTGCAGCTCGGCGATGCCGGCGTCGGCAAGCCGCATGCGGTGGCGGCCTTCGAAGTGGAAGGGCTTGGTGACCACGCCGACGGTGAGGATGCCGCGCTCGCGGGCGCACTTGGCGATGATCGGCGCCGCTCCGGTGCCGGTGCCGCCGCCCATGCCGGCGGTGATGAAGACCATGTGGGCGCCGTCGAGGTGCTCGCCGATCTCGGGCGTGCTCTCTTCAGCGGCGCTCATGCCGATTTCCGGGTGGGCGCCGGCGCCCAGGCCCTGCGTCACCTGCACGCCGAGCTGGATGCGGCGGTCGGTCTTGGCGAAGGCCAGCTGCTGGGCGTCGGTGTTCGCAACCACGAACTCCACGCCCTCTAGGCCGGCCTCGATCATGTTGTTGACCGCGTTGCCCCCGGCCCCGCCGACGCCGAACACCACGATGCGGGGCTTCAGCTCCGTCGTCTGGGGAGGGAGAAATTTAAAACCGCTCATGGGGACCCCG
>Ga0157373_10002156_pt1 | contig 14894 bp, 13 predicted proteins | sample C65metaG_FD_113460 | JGI IMG/M metagenome (GOLD analysis project Ga0157373, IMG submission 113460) | Corn rhizosphere microbial communities from Kellogg Biological Station, Michigan, USA - C6-5 metaG | ecosystem: Host-associated > Plants > Roots > Rhizosphere > Soil | place: USA: Michigan... | reverse complement strand
TTTATAGTGTAGATCCCCCGCATACATGTTACAATCTTACTGTCGTTGTAAACGGGAGCGGGTAAGAAATTTTATGAATATTTGAGAAGGAATGGCCTGAAAGGAATAATACGCTACAAGAATTCCTTTCCAACTTATATCCTCAAAAAAATATCCTATTCTTTGGTATGAGTTGAAGATAACTGCCCTAAACAAAATGCAGATAACGCCATTGCCAGATCCCTAACTGCTATGTCATAATACATTCCACTTATCAAAACAATAGAGATACAAAACAACCAGGCGGCAACGATATAAGCGCCAATGCGTGGAATAATGAATACGAGTATGCCTGCGATAATTTCTATTACCCCAACAATCATCATAAAAGTATGAGGCGCAAAAGGGAGGTATTCTTTTAAAGGGCCTAAGTATTTTTCCCAATCGGTAAGAAGATTAAAAAACTTGTCAAGGCCTGCAAGAATAGGAACAAGCCCAAAAACCCAGAGCAGGATTTTTCTGGCGTTGTTTACTTTTGAATTAAGATTTAATGTTTCCATGATCCTGAACGTTTATAAAAAATGTAAAAACAGCGGTATAAAAACCGATTAGAGGGATTTCAAACTATGATCAAATCATGCTTTTCGATTGCCTATCATAATAATAATCAAACCGTATTATCACCCTCACCGGCTGTTCGCTTATTCAATTTAAAACAAAAAACATGGCCGTATAAACGAAGTAGAGTGTTCGAAAAGGAAAACGTTACAAAAAACGAACCTTTTTTTACTTATGGCAGGGATGCTCTATAGTCTTTCTAATTCTAAATTTTTCCATTAGCAACCTTTAAAACACAACCTTCGATATTATATATGTATACATATATAGGCTTACGCATTTTTTAAAAAAGTTGCATGAAGCACACTACCCAAAGATCTCATTTATCGGAGATGGAGATTATTAATAAAATAATCAGCGGTGAATCAAATATGTATGGGCTTTTAATTAGTAAATACAATTCTTTCCTTTATAAAATTGCCCGCAGGTACGGTTTTAGTCATGACAACGCGGAAGATATTTTGCAGGATACCTACCTGACTGTTTATTGTAAGCTTAGCCAGTTTAGATTCCAATCCTCATTTAAGACGTGGCTCTCCAGGATTATGACTCATAAATGCCTGTACCAATTAAAATATGGCTATCACAAAAATGAAGAATGTTTTTTTTTAAAAGATGATATAATTAATTGTCATAAAGCCGGTTGTGAATTTGAAAACGGCGAAAATATTTTCCTAAAAAAAGAACTTTACAATTCTCTCCAAAAAACAATTAAAAAACTACCTTTTATTTATAAAAGGATTTTTATTCTTCGCCAGGAAGGGTACTCTGTGGCAGAAACTGCAAAACTGATGGACATCTCTGAAATCAATGTAAGAGTAAGATTAACCCGGGCCAAAAAGATGTTATTAAAAGAACTGAAGTTTTTATATTCTCCTATTGGTAAGACGAGTACATGAAAAAAATTGAGAAAAGTTGTAACATTTCAGAAAGTTGTTAATCTATAAATAAAGTCCCGTTCTAATCTTTACCCGATTCCTAAGCTTTATGAGAATAGAAGCCAAAGCTTTATGCTTTATGAAATTAATAGGTAACAGAAATCAAATTTAAGGACGGTTTGGAAATATCAGGCGCTCATAACTCATTGCAATGAGTCTCTGTACCATAACCATGTAAATTGTTTTTCACTTTAAAATAAAAATATGAAAACAAAATTTACGGTTTTACTTCTATCAATATTCTTTGCTGCGAAACATCTAATCAGGCCCCCAAATATAATATGAGAACCTTACTACAATTTTATGAGAATAGAAGCCAAAGCTTTATCCTGTTTCATGAAGCATTTATGTGATGACGTCAGACAGGATAATATTTATTTCTAATCTTTAAAATCAATTTTATGCATGCTAATTCAAAAAGATCAGGGAAGCCCTTCGTTTCAATTGTGTTATTGTCTTTAATTCTGTTTTTATCAAATGGATGTACAAAATTTGATAAACCAAATAATCATGAAAATCTTAGAGATTTGGACTTACAATTGGTTGCAGATAATCTGGTTTCACCGCTTTCTGTTGTAGAAGCACCTGATGGTTCTCACAGGCTTTTTATAGTGGATCAGCCGGGACAAATATGGATTATAGATCGCAATGGACAAAAACTGGCGCAGCCATTTATGGATATTAGCAGTAAGTTGGTATCTCTTGCTCCCTTTTATGATGAAAGAGGTTTACTCAGCCTTGCCTTCCATCCAAAATTTAAAGAAAATGGCAAGTTTTACATCTTTTATACTGCTCCCCCTCCACCGGGAGGACCAGACCATGATGCAGGAAATACCGGGCTTCCACTCACCTGGAATAATACCACCACTGTTTCCGAATTTAGGATTTCTGCATCCAATCCCAATATGGCTGATATGAGTTCTGAAAGATTTATTCTTCAGCAACCCCATCCTCAGTCCAATCATAATGGTGGCACATTAGCTTTTGGACGCGATGGTTATCTTTATATATCCATTGGAGATGGTGGCAATAAAAATGATATCGGACCGGGTCACGTTGAGGATTGGTATCCTGCAAATGCAGGCGGAAACGGTCAGGATATTGAACAGAATTTGTTGGGAAATATTTTGAGGATTGATGTAAATAGTACTGGCAACGGTAAAAATTATGCAATTCCGCCGGATAATCCTTTTGTAAACAAACGTGGCCTCGATGAAATTTATGCCTATGGATTTCGAAATCCTTACCGGTTCTCTTTTGATATGGGCGGGGCAGGCAGATTATTTGTAGGCGATGCCGGACAAAGTTTATATGAAGAAGTAAGTGTAGTAGAAAAAGGAGGCAATTATGGCTGGAATGTGAAAGAAGGAACTCATTGCTTTAACGCTGCCAATGAATTTACTGAGCTTGGTAGTTGTCCAGCGGTAGATGCGTTTGGAAACCCGTTGATTGATCCGGTTATAGAAGCAAACAATCATGATAATCCCGAAGGAGGGCATTTTGTAACCATAATCGGAGGTAACGTGTATCGTGGAAACGACATCCCGGGACTACAAGGAAAATATATCTTTGGCAATTTTTCACGGGAAGAAGATGAAGCGGAAGGGGAACTCTATGTGAGCAATCCATCAGGACCTGGCCTCTGGTCTTATGAAAAACTGCCATTAAAAAGTTTTCCCGAAACCCTTGAACATTTTGTAAAAGGCTTCGGTCAGGATCTAAGCGGAGAAATTTACGTCGCCACCTCAAAACAATTAGGACCAAGCGGAAACACAGGAAAGATTTATAAGATTGTAGCGATGAAAAAACAATAGTTGCTATGCTGTTTATTCATGGACTGTCTCCAAAGGGCAGTCCTTTTTTATTTCAGTCTTTCGATTTGGTTATTCCATTCGATATAAGCAATATTCGATTCACTCCACAGTTGGTAAAAGATGCGCTGCTTGCTGTTCCCGGAAGAAGCTTTTATGTCGGTATTTCCGCAAAATTTTAATAAAAGCCAATACAAGGGCAGGGATGGGCATTAATAAATGGTGGAAAAAGAAACAAATAATATCACCCCAGTAAAGGGAGAAATAATCGCTTTTTTTAAACTCCGGTTGATTTATGGATTGCAACCGGAGCTATGCGCAAAAAAGTTTATGTTTTTTGTAACGGAATTAAACAGTATCAACTCTATTTCATTTAGCGGGTTTAAGGTCAGAGAAAAATTGGTATTTATTCATAATAAATAAAAACAAAAGAATCATGAAAACAAAGTTTCAGGTCTCTCCGGTTCCTACGCTGCTATTAATTGCTGCGTTTGGCTTTTTTAGCTGTAACAAAAGTGATTTCGGTCATGTGCCTCCCGGGCCAGGTGATTTGAGTAGCCTTCCGGGCAGAACCACTTTAAATTTACCGGAATTGGATCCGACATTGGTAGAACAGGGAAAACAAATATTCCGGTATGAGACTTTTGGTGATGAAACATTTTGGACAGACCAGCTACACATGAACGACGTTATACAAACGGCGGTGAGCCCGAATACAGCGCTGGCTGTCGGTTTAAAGGTAGATGCAGCTGCTTTACCAGCAGCTGTGGTTGCCGCTATTAAAAGCGGAGCCGCTGATTTAAATGACCCTCAAACCACTCTTGTACTGCTACAAAATAATGCTGTGGTCGGAGTAAAGGGGCAGGTAAGTCAAAACCCGGATGGTACTTTAAAATTGGATAGAGTAGGAATTACGTGCGCACTGTGTCATTCAACTGTTGATAATTCTTTCGCCAAAGGTATTGGAAATCGTTTGGACGCCTGGCCGAACAGAGATCTAAACCCAGGCTTGATAATTTCATTATCCCCAGCCTTAGATCCGACTACTAAAGCTACTTACGCGTCCTGGGGGGCGGGCTTTTACGATCCCAGGTTCAACCATGATGGCCTGAGCAATCCGACTGTTATCCCACCTGCTTACGGTTTGTATGGTCTTCCTAAATCAACTTTTACAGGTGATGGAGACGTAGAACATGAACCGGTAGGGCCTGTGGCTTATTGGAACAGGTACGTAGCGGTTACGCAAATGCACGGACATGGTTATTTTGCTGATCCACGTCTCAATAATTGGGTAGTTGATTACAGGCAAGGTGATGATCTGGTATCAGACAAGCTTCCTGCTTTGCAGGCGTATGAATATTCTATCTCAGCGCCGGCTGCACCCGCTAATTCTTTTGATGCTGCAGCTGCTGCGAGGGGTAAAATACTTTTTGTTGGAAAAGGACGTTGCGCAAGTTGCCATTCCGGACCTTTATATACCGATGTTATTGAGGGCGGAAAATTACACCCACAAAGCGCTTCTGTTGCATTGGATAAGGAGTATGTTAACCGGTCGGCTACCAGGCTATGGAGAGTTTCACCATTGAAGGGCATCTGGCAACATCCGCCTTATTTTCATGATGGTTCTGCAAAAAATTTGGGTGAGGTAGTGTCAAGATATAACCAGGTGAATAAACTTAAATTAAGTGCTTCCGAAATGTCTGACCTTACAGAATATCTGAAATCCCTGTAAGAATTAAATCAGATCTATAGCTTTTTGTATTCACCTCTTTTAGGGAAACTACAACCTGGAGAGGTGTTTTTTCATACATACAGTTTTGACATACACGAAACAGGCTCATCCATGACGCGTTTAAAAAGAATCCTATTTTCCACCCGAACCATGACGGTGCTTTTGCTTTTATTTGCTATTTCCATGGCTGTGGCCACTTTTGTGGAAAATGCTTATGATACAGACACTGCAAAAACACTCATTTACAATTCCACATGGTTTGAAATCCTGATGCTTTGGTTGATCGTATTGTTTGCTGCAAATATCAAAACCTACCGTCTTACAAAAAAAGGAAAATGGCCATTACTGCTATTTCATTTAGCTTTTATTTTTATGTTTATTGGAGGCGCCATCACACGCTATGTCAGTTTTCAAGGGCAAATGCCTATCAAAGAGAAGCAGACGACGAATGAAATTATCAGCGACCTCACCTATTTCAAACTAAATGTGACTGATGGAATGCAAACCCTCAGGTATGACAAATACCCTTATTTAATGTCATATTTTAATTCCAAAGACACCAGATGGCCATTCAAAAGAACCTTTAAACAAGATTATCATTTCGGAGATAAGGTCATTTCTTTAAAAACCCTTGACTATATCCCATTAGCTAAAGATTCTGTTGAGATAACAGAATCCGGAAAGCAGATGCTCAATATTGTATCTATAGGACAGGAAGGCAGATTGAATAATTATATTTCCGAAGGTGAAATCAAAAACATTGATGGAACTGTGTTTACTTTTAATAAACCTGTCCCGGGCACAGTTCAATTAATGGAAAAGAATGGTATCATCACGATTGATTCGCCAGTTGACGGGCAATACATGTCAATGGAAGGACAGCAAACCGGAGTAGTGACTGATTCCGGTTTACTGGCCCAGCATTCGGGGGAAATTAAAGGGAATGAGCCTTCTATCCTCAATCACAGAGCGCTTTACACGATCAACAATGCCAATTTTATCGTTCCTAAAAATGCTTTTAAAGGAAAAATAGTCTATTATAATGGAGACAAAGGTAACCCGTCGGACAAAAATCTTTTGGCGGTTGTTCAATTGGAATTAAGCTCAGGAAATGAAAGAGATACCCTCTTGATCAAAGGGGGGAAAGGCGTTACAGGGTTCGCTAAGACTGTGATGATCAATGGCCTGGATGTCTCTTTGGGATTTGGTTCGAAAATACTGTACACAGATTTTTCTTTACGATGCGATGATTTTCTGCTTGACCGTTATCCGGGATCAAATAATCCCTCATCTTATGAGAGTAAGATAACCGTTATTGATAAAGGAACGAAGAAGCAGCATCATATTTACATGAATAAGGTGATGGATTACCGGGGATACCGGTTCTTCCAGGCAAGCTATTTCCCTGATGAAACCGGCACCATCCTGTCTGTAAATGCCGACAGGTGGGGGACCAATGTTACTTACCTTGGATATTTTCTATTGTTCACCGGGATGTTTTTCACGCTATTCTGGAAAGGCACTCATTTCTGGAAATTGAATAATTCATTAAAACAAATGCATACAAAAAGATTTATTCTTTTTCCTTTTTTATTGCTCCTGATAATGGGACCCGGAAACTCCTGTTTAGCTCAGCGTACAGACAGTATTACACACCTGACAACCTCACTCCCGGCGCCGGGGGCGCAGTTTGCAAAACCTGGCGAGCTTGGATCCAACAGGATCATCGACCCGGTTCACGCTGAAAAATTCGGGCATCTCCTGGTTCAGGACTTTCAAGGCCGGGTCAAACCTATGGATACGCATACGCTGGAACTGCTCAGGAAGCTCTACAAGAAAGATACCTATCGGAAAGGAACGCTTAGCCTGTCTTCAGAACAATGGTTTATTTCCATGCAGGTTGATCCCGGTTATTGGGCCAATGAACCGCTGATTAAAGTAGGCCAAAAAGGAGGTGACGAACTGATAAGCGAAACGGGTGCCAATGCTGAAGGTTATACTTCTTACGCCAATCTTACGGATCCGAATACCGGTAAATTTAAGCTGGAAAAACAGTATAATCAATCTTTCAGCAAGCGAAAAGCCGATCAGTCTAATTATGATAAAGGAATTATTGAGGTTGCTGAACGATTTAATATTTTTACCAGTATCGCCTTTGGGTATTACACACAAGTCATTCCAGTAAAAAACGATCCGGCGCAAACATGGAGAAGCTGGATATACAGCTCCGGAGAGAACGATGTGGAGATTGACCAAACAGCGTATCCTCTTTTGACGAATTATTTTAATGGAGTAAAAGAAGGCTTGAAAACAGGAAACTGGAACAAAGCAGACAAAAGCCTTGAAGATATCAGTGAATCTCAACAGGTTTGGGGTAAAAAGATTATTCCACCCGTCTCAAAAATCAACCTCGAAATTCTCTACAATCATTTGAATGCTTTCTTTTGGCTAATGATAGTTTATAGCTTGTTGGGTATGTTTATGATCATACTCGGTTTTGCAGAAGTATTTTCATCAGGGTCAAAGTATAATCACATGATTCGTATTCTGACCAAAATGCTGTTGGTGATAATGGTGGTAGCATTGGTCATACATGCGGTAGCTTTAGCTGTTCGCTGGTATCTTTCGGGACATGCTCCCTGGAGCAACGGTTATGAGGCTATTGTATTTATTTCAGGAATTGGCGTTCTCTCGGGATTACTTCTTTACAGAAACCGGAATGCTTTCATTCCTGCAGCCGGGGCTTTGGTTGCCATGATTATGATGGGGTTTGCGCATGGGGGCTCGATGCTTGACCCACAGATCACGCCTTTGGAGCCAGTCCTAAAATCCTATTGGCTTATGGTACATGTGGGCATCATCACTTCCAGTTATGGGTTCTTTGGTTTGTCGGCTGTATTGAGTGTGATCTCATTAATACTGTTCAGTGCAAAATCAACTAATAAGGCAACGCATTCCATTAAGGAGTTGACCGTAGTAAATGAAATGGCTTTAACTGTCGGAATCTTTGCTCTTGGCACGGGTACTTTCCTTGGAGGTATGTGGGCCAACGAGAGTTGGGGAAGTTATTGGAGCTGGGATCCGAAAGAGACCTGGGCATTTATATCGGTTATATTTTATGCGGTGGTGCTCCACCTGAGATTGGTTCCAAAGCTTCGGGGAAAACTAACCTTTAATATTGTAAGCCTATGGGCAATATGGTCTATTATATTTACTTATTTCGGGGTGAATTACTATTTAACAGGATTACATTCCTACGCTGCTGGTGACCCTATGCCGGTTCCAGGCTGGATTTATATTACCGCAGCAGGAATGCTCATTCTGTCCTGTGTAGCTTATTTTAGAAATAAAGGAAGCAAGAGTATCCTTGTTTCTGATTAGGAGATTGCTTCGTCTGTCAAAGCATTCAGTAAATGATGATGATTGATGGTGGCAAGTTCAGTTTCAGAAAAACAGTCCGATTTATTTTTCTCCCATTTCTATTGCAAATTATTTTGATTTTACAAAATTCTTTAGGGGTTAAAGAACAGTTTTCAACAGCAAAAAACTTTGCCTTAATGTCCAAATTTCTCCAAAATCACCTTTTAGTTTTGAGCTTTAAAGAAATTGCTGCAATTATGCTTCGTAAATTGACAGACTGTATAAACATTTAATACTATTTTTTGGCGAGTGTATTTTTAATACAAATTGCAATTGCGCGAACCCTTGATACATTTGTGCATGAAAATTAAAGGAAGGAGGAAAGGTTATTCCTATAATCCAAAGTCAAATGTAAAATGAAACTACTGGTGATAGAAGATGAACCAAGTTTATTGCAAAGTATAATGGAATACTTTATTCAGATTGACTTTCTCTGTGAGGGCGTAACCACGTATTCAAATGCCATTCAAAAGATCGATGACTATACCTATGATTGTATCATACTTGATATAAACTTACCTGATGGCAGTGGTTTTGAATTATTGAAATACTTACGGCAGTATAAAAAGGATGAAGGAGTTGTAATTATATCTGCAAGAAACTCATTAGATGATAAAATCACCGGCTTAAACTTTGGCGCTGATGATTATGTAACAAAGCCCTTTCACCTGTCTGAATTAAATGCAAGAATAAAAGCGCTGATCCGCAGAAAATATGCTCACGGAAGTAATATCCTTGAGGCAGGCAACCTTCAAATGGATCTGGCAGCACGAACAGTGACATGTGAAAACCAAATTCTTGCATTGACAAAAAATGAATTCAATCTGTTGCTTTTCCTGGTAAATAATAAGAACCGCGTTGTTAGCAAACAGGCGATAGCTGAACACATATATGGCGATGAAACAGACAACATGCCATCATTCGATTTTGTTTATTCTCATATAAAAAACCTGAAAAGAAAATTAAAAGAAAAAGGTTGTGAAGACATTGTTCAAACCGTTTACGGATTAGGTTACAAACTGGCAATATGAGTAAACCATTATTACAACGAAATACCCGCTATCTGCTGCTATGGCTGCCTGTCGTGTTGCTCGGATGCACGTTATTGTTTTTTTTCTTGATGCGTATGCAGGCGCACCACATGCAGCAAGAACAATTATTTCTGAAACAGGAAAATATCTGGAATGCTTTTAAATCAAAGTCAGGAAATATCGACAACCATATCAGCGGAGAATATGATATTATTCAAAGTGCAAACAACGGCTCAATAGAATTTAATGAACCGAGAGACACTGTAATTTATTACCCGGACAAACAAAAATCTCTTCCATTTAAAATACTTACCAGTGAACTTCATTGGAACAATAAAACCTACCAGGTAACAACCTATGTTTCTTCAACAGAAATTAAGCACCTGATCATAAAAGTATTTTTAGGCGAAGCTTTATTATTTGTCTTATTGTTAGTTGCCATTGTGATCCTGAACCGTAGAAGTTCGCGTTTGCTTTGGAAACCTTTTTTTTCAACCATGAAAAAAGTGAATGAGTACGACATTACGAGAACTCAATCTTTAACCTTACAATCAAAAACAGGCACAACTGAATTTGATGAATTGAATACAGTTATCACAAACCTGATCAATAAGGTGAAGGCAGCTTACTTTAATCAAAAACAATTTGTTGAAAATGCTTCACATGAGATACAAACCCCACTTTCTATCATCCGGTCTAAACTCGAATTACTAATCAACCAGCCACACCTGACAGAAAAGAACGCTTCATTATTGGGAGATATTACCGACGCAACGAACCGGCTAAGCCAGATGAACAAAACGTTATTGCTGCTGTCAAAAATTGAGAATAACCAGTTTCCGGAAACTGAAGCGGTTAATATTTCGAAAATGGTTGAACGCATATTAAACAACCTCACCATTTATTATGATAATTTTCCCCAGGTTGAATCTGAAATTCAAGAAAATTTAATACTAAATGCCAATCATTCTCTTGCTGAAATATTAATATCCAACATCATTAAAAATGCGATAGAGCACAATCAGTCAAATGGAAAAATTATTATCCACTTATCGCCTTCACATCTGCTTATAAAAAATACGGGGCCTTCTTTACAAACAAATGCCGAATTATTATTTGAGCGCTTCAGGAAAGATTCTCACCAAACAAAAACGACAGGGTTAGGACTGGCGTTGGTAAAACAGATATGTACTTTGTATAATTACTTAGTTACTTATAAATATCACGACGGATGGCATCAGATTGAAATAGTCTTTCAACAACAGACCGCCTAAATTTCTCCAAAATCTCTTTTTAGCTTTGTTCGTATCTCAATTTATGTGTGTATCAACAAAGAGAATCTATACAAATATCAATTGGATTTAGTTGATATTTAGAGAATTAAAATGCAGATTATTTGTTGATTTGCTGTAAAAGATTGCAAGTCGATTAAAAAAAACAATAAAAAATATACATTATGAAAAAACTACTCTTTTTAATTATTGCCATGCCCGCATTTGTTTTTTGTAACGCTCAAATAGATTCCAATGCATTAAATAATGTTTTTGGCAAACAAGGGACGGTAACCGGAAATGTTTATAAAATAAGCTACCCCCGTTCTGATTTAAAAGTAAAAGTTAATGGTTTCGCTGTTGCTCCGGGCCTTGCATTGGGAACCTGGGTTGGCATTATACAAATGGGCAACCTGGCAATGATGATGGGCGATCTGGTATTGCCTGATTCAGAAGTTCCTAAAGTGATTAAAAAATTAGTTGAAGAAAATCTTGAGGTTACTGCCATTCATAACCATCTTATAAATGAAACTCCGGCGGTTAAATATATACATTATCATGGTGAAGGCGATCCGGTTACATTAGCAAAAGAAATAAAAGCAGTTTTAGAAGTTACTGCAACACCGCTGACAGCATCGGCAAAAACGCAAACTCCAAAAATTGATTGGAGTAATGTAACCGCCATACTTGGAACAGGAAAAGAAAATGGAAAATTATTACAATATACTTTTCCTCGCAATGAGAAACTTACAGAAAGCGGAATGGAGATGCCCCCTTCTATGGGAATGGCCACTTCAATTAATTTTCAAATGGATGGCAATCGTGCGGCAATTACAGGAGATTTTGTTTTGCTTGCTGACGAAGTAAATCCGGTTGTGAAAGCGCTTGTTGAAAATGGTATTACTCCAACAGCCATTCATACCCATATGCTGCATGATGAACCTCATCTATTTATGATGCATTTTTGGGCAGTTGGTGATCCTGAAAAATTAGCGACAGGATTAAAAGCGGCGCTTGATAAAACGAATTCAAAAAAGTAAGCTGGTAATTACATTAGTTAAGTATATCTTGATTTTTGGAGGATTGTGTATAATGGTTTGGGGATTTTTAAAAGACATAGACCTGTTAACTTTATGAAAAAATCAAAGCTGCTTTTACTTTTATTTACCTGCAAAATGGGCTACTCCTTACAAATGATCCCGAAGAAATAGAATACAGACGTAACTCAGGTAAAACTAATTACGGCAAATATTATGTTATAGGAGCAAATTATTTTAGCGTTTTAAATTCAGAGAACGGAGAATATTTTTATTATCAGCTATGCAAGTAATTATCGAAGATAATGAACCCACCTACACCTTACGTCAACTAATTTTATATTTTCTAAAATTAGGTTCAACAGGTTTTGGCGGCCCGGTTGCACTAGTTGGCTATATGTATAAAGATTTGGTTGAAGACCGCAAATGGATTTCGGACGAAGATTACAAACAAGGTTTGGCATTGGCACAATTAGCGCCGGGACCGCTGGCTGCACAATTAGGCATTTATTTAGGCTTCGTTCATTACCGCATTTTAGGTGCTACTTTAGCGGGTATTGCTTTTATCATTCCTTCCTTTATTATGGTTGTACTGTTGGGAATGGCTTATAAATTGTATGGCGGACTTCCATGGATACAAGCCTTTTTTTATGGAGTGGGCGCAGCCGTTATTGGTATCATTGCCAACAGTTCTTATAAGCTTACAATAAAATCAATCGGCAAATTAAATCTTCAATCCTTTAAGCAAAACTGGTTGCTTTGGTTACTTTTTATTGTTGCTGCAGCCATTACTTTTTTTACACAACAAGAACAAGTTCTATTATTTGTTTCAGCAGGTCTTTTGTATATGTTTGTAAAAGCACCACCCAAATGGTTTACGAATAAAACTGCTAATGTCTTTGTCCTTTTACAAATCGGTTTTTGGAATTACGAAAGTTCTACACTTGCAAAAATTGCTGTCTACTTTGCCAAAGCCGGGGCATTTGTTTTTGGCAGTGGTTTAGCAATCGTTCCTTTTTTACATGCAGGTGTAGTAAGAGAAAACCATTGGTTAACAGAACAACAATTTGTGGATGCGGTTGCTGTTGCAATGATTACTCCCGGGCCGGTTGTTATTACGGTTGGTTTTATTGGTTTTTTGGTTGCTGGTTTTCCGGGTGCTTTTATTGCAGCATTAGCAACTTTTTTACCTTGTTATCTATTTACGGTTATCCCCGCGCCACATTTTAAAAGGATTGCAAAGCACCAAAGCATCAAAGCGTTTGTTGATGGAATTACAGCAGCAGTTATTGGAGCTTTGGCGGGAGCCGTTGCCATCATTGCTATTCGCAATATTACAGACATTCCCACAGCATTGATTGCTTTAATCAGCATCTTCATTTTAATTTATCTAAAGAAAATTAAAGAGCCGTATATCATTTTTCTTGCGGCAATAGCCGGACTTATTTTAAAAACATTTTTGTAACCAATGAAACAACCGAACCTTTTTTTCCTATTGATTATTTCCCTTTGTTTTTTTTTCAATGGATGTAGTGCACAACCACAATCCAATTCTCTGAAATTGATTGAGTCAATTACATTACCAGATGTAAGGGGACGAATTGATCATCTTGCTTATGATAATGCACGTCAAATTGTATATATAGCGGCATTAGGAAATAACTCAGTTGAAGCAGTTGATCTAAAAAATAAAAAAATCATTCATTCTATAAAAAATTTGCATGAGCCACAGGGAGTTGTTTTTATTCCTGAAAGCAACTCCATATTTGTAGCCAACGGAGATAATGGCGAATGCGATGTTTTTAATGCAAGTACTTTTAAAAAAACATTTTCTATAAAATTATCAGGCGACGCAGATAATGTGAGGTACGATCCGGAAAAAAATCTGGTATACGTTGGATATGGAAATGGGGCCATTGCAATTATTGATGCAAAAACAATGAAAGAAATTGCTTCAATTAAGCTGGATGGCCATCCGGAAAGTTTTCAGCTTTCAAAAAAACAAAACAAAATCTATGTTAACGTGCCGGACAGAGATGAAATTGAAGTAGCAGATTTATCAACCCATTCGGTAATCGCAAAATGGGAAAATACAAAGGCATCTTCCAATTTCCCCATGGCTTTGGATGATCAACATCATCGCCTTTTTATAGGATGCAGAAGCCCGGGAACATTGCGTGTAATCAATACAGAAACCGGAAAAGACATTTCTTCAATGAGTTGTGCAGGCGATGCAGATGATGTGTTTTATGATCTAAATAATGACCTTGTTTTTGTTTCGGGAGGCAGAGGGTTTATAGACGTTTTTGAAGCAGGTGATACCTTGAAACACATCGATCACATTGCGACAAACTCCGGTGCACGAACATCATTATTACTACCTTCGCAAAAGACCTTTCTGTTAGCGGTTCCTTCAAGAAGTGGAAATTCTGCTGCCCTGTGGATATACAAAATCAACAAATGAGCATGCCATCTGTTTATTTCGGCAGAAGAAACCCCATGGCAAAACTTGATCTTATGCCACTTAATAAAGCCTTTAAAAAATAATAACTCATAAAGCGTGTTGGATCCCGTTTATAGCTGATCTTTCCAGTGCGCCTTGACACATTCATACTTTTATCTTTGTTTTTAGGAATGATCAAATGCTTTAAAAAGAATGAGGGCACTTTTGCTACTTTTTTCTTTCCTTTTTTTAAGGTCAATTTATCTATCACAAGATCATGGTATTCTCCTACAATTTCACCGGTCGCTTTTTTTTCTGTTGCTGTAAAATGAAAATCAAGTTCATTTAGCAAGCCCGATTCAATATGAAATTTACCCAGATTCTCAGCTGAAGAATTTAATTTACTGAGATCCAGATTTCTTATAAAGCCTTTTGTGTAACTTGTATTTCCCGCCAGGGACAGACGGATATTTGCCTGAATAGTACCGGCATCCATGAGATTACCTTTTACATTCATTTCTGAATAAACAGGGTCATTTTTATAAGGATGATTGACAACGGGCGACATGGTAAGGTTCATTTTTCCTATTTTCAGTATTCCTGATTGCGTGCCG
>Ga0157373_10002155_pt1 | contig 14897 bp, 14 predicted proteins | sample C65metaG_FD_113460 | JGI IMG/M metagenome (GOLD analysis project Ga0157373, IMG submission 113460) | Corn rhizosphere microbial communities from Kellogg Biological Station, Michigan, USA - C6-5 metaG | ecosystem: Host-associated > Plants > Roots > Rhizosphere > Soil | place: USA: Michigan... | reverse complement strand
GGCCAAGCGTTTCGAAACGTCCGAAGTTACGGTTCGTAAGGATCTCGCTGCGCTTGAAAGCAACGGCCTGCTGTTGCGCCGTTACGGAGGCGCCGTCCCCATGCCGCAGGAGTTGATCGGCGAGCCCGGCCAGCTGGTGTCCCGTTACAAGCAAGCCATCGCGAGGGCTGCAGTCGCGCGCATCCGTGAACATGCGCGGATCATCATCGACAGCGGCAGCACCACCGCCGCAATGATTCCGCAGCTGGGTCTGCAACCCGGTCTGGTGGTGATGACCAACTCCCTGCACGTGGCCAACGCCTTGGGCGAACTGGAGCACGAACCTGTGCTGCTGATGACCGGCGGCACCTGGGACCCGCATTCCGAGTCCTTTCAGGGGCAGGTCGCCGAACAGGTGCTGCGTTCCTACGATTTCGATCAACTGTTCATCGGTGCCGACGGCATCGACTTGCAGCGTGGCACCACGACTTTCAACGAATTGCTGGGCTTGAGCCGCGTCATGGCCGAAGTCGCCCGGGAAGTGATCGTGATGGTCGAAGCCGACAAAGTCGGTCGCAAGATTCCCAATCTGGAGCTGCCGTGGAGCAGCGTCCATACCCTCATTACCGATGATCGCCTGCCCCAGGAGGCTCGCGACCAAATTCAGGCTCGCGGCGTGACGTTGATCTGCGCCGCTGTTTCCTAGGAGAAGACCATGTGTGGAATTGTCGGCGCCGTCGCTGAACGTAATGTCACTGCCATCCTGCTGGAAGGCCTCAAGCGCCTTGAATACCGCGGCTACGACAGCGCCGGTGTGGCGCTGTTCAGCAATGCAGGTGTGCTGGAGCGCCGTCGTCGCGTGGGCAAGGTCAACGAGCTGGAGCAGTCCCTGGCAGGCGAGCCGCTGGCAGGCCGTCTGGGCATCGCCCACACCCGCTGGGCCACCCACGGCGCACCTGTGGAACACAACGCCCACCCGCATTTCTCCAGTGGCGAGCTGGCCGTTGTGCACAACGGCATCATTGAAAACCACGAGCCGCTGCGCGAACGCCTGAAAGGTCTGGGCTACCTGTTCACTTCCGACACCGACACCGAAGTCATCGTCCACCTGCTGCACCACAAGCTGCAGGACACGCCGGATCTGGCCGCTGCCCTCAAAGCTACGGTCAAGGAACTGCACGGCGCTTATGGCCTGGCCGTGATCAGCGCCAGGCAACCGGATCGCCTGATTGCCGCTCGCAGTGGCAGCCCGCTGGTGGTGGGGCTGGGTCTGGGTGAGAACTTCCTGGCGTCCGACCAACTGGCCCTGCGTCAGGTCACCGACCGCTTCATGTACCTGGAAGAAGGCGACATCGCCGAAATCCGCCGTGACAGCGTGCAGATCTGGAGCGCCGACGGTCAGCCGGTAGAGCGCGAAGTGGTGCAGTATCGTGAAGGCGCCGAGGCTGCCGACAAGGGCGAGTTCCGCCACTTCATGCTCAAGGAAATCCACGAGCAGCCAAAAGTCGTGCAGCGCACCCTGGAAAACCGCCTCGGTCAGGGGCAGGTGCTGGTACAGGCTTTCGGCCCCCAGGCTGCCGAGCTGTTCGCCAAGGTGCGTAACGTACAGATCGTCGCTTGCGGCACCAGCTATCACGCCGGCATGGTTGCCCGTTACTGGCTCGAAGGTCTGGCAGGCATTCCGTGCCAGGTCGAAGTCGCCAGCGAATTCCGCTACCGCAAGGTCGTGGTTCAGCCGGACACCCTGTTCGTTTCGATCTCGCAATCCGGTGAGACCGCCGACACCCTGGCCGCGCTGCGCAGCGCCAAAGAGCTGGGCTTCCTCGCCAGCCTGGCGATCTGCAACGTCAGCATCAGCTCGCTGGTGCGCGAGTCCGACCTGACCCTGCTGACCCAAGCTGGCCCGGAAATTGGCGTCGCCTCGACCAAGGCGTTCACCACGCAATTGGTCGCGCTGATGCTGCTGACCCTGTCCTTGGGCCAAGTTAAAGGCACGCTGCAAGCGAGCGTAGAAGCCGAATTGGTCGAAGAATTGCGTCGTCTGCCGACCCGCCTGGGCGAAGCGCTGGCCATGGACAGCACTGTGGAAAAAGTCGCCGAACTGTTCGCCGAAAAGAACCACACCCTGTTCCTGGGCCGCGGGGCGCAATTCCCGGTGGCGATGGAAGGCGCGCTGAAACTCAAAGAGATTTCCTACATCCACGCCGAAGCCTACCCCGCAGGCGAGCTGAAACACGGCCCGCTGGCATTGGTCGACAGCGACATGCCGGTGGTGACCGTCGCGCCGAACAACGAACTGCTGGAAAAGCTGAAGTCCAACCTGCAGGAAGTCCGCGCCCGTGGCGGCGAGCTGATCGTCTTCGCCGACGAACAGGCCGGCCTGAACAACGGCGAAGGCACCCACGTCATCGCGATGCCACACATCGTCGACGCCCTGGCCCCAATCCTCTACACCATCCCGCTGCAGCTGCTGTCGTACTACGTGGCAGTGCTCAAGGGCACGGACGTGGATCAGCCGCGTAACTTGGCCAAGTCGGTGACTGTGGAATAAGTTATCCACAGCTGTTTTAACGCTAAATTCAGAGAATTAGAACGGTTGCATGTGAATTAAAACTGTCGCAGGCGGCCGCTTGACCTCTCAGACGTCGCCTTGCGAGACCGCAAGAATAGATACAGCCTGATTAGCGAGTCATCTGGAATACGCCACGTTCATCGCAGTGCTATGAACGTGGTGAATCAGGCCTGACTCTACATCGGCACCGATACGGGTTTTCATCCCGAAGTCGTGTTGGTTACCTTTTTGGTCTGATGCGTCTCGGGATCGCGCTTGTCGTCTTCGTCCTTGGTCGAACTGGGCGCGTGAATAATGGTGGCATCAACGATCGTTCCCTAGCGAAGCGACAAGCTTTTTTCCTGAAAATAACCATTGATGACCGCAGGATCGCGGGCGCCAGTTGATGTTTTTCCAGCCTCAGATGTGCAAACTGACGCATGAAGGTAATTTCATAGAGCGCTTCTTCCCTTGCCGGATCGCAGCATGGTTTCCAGCGGGTAGGGTTTTCGACCACCGTCGGCCTTTGGATAGAAGGGCTCGGGAAGTTTGAGTAGACCGCTCCAAGACACGGCCTGCTCCATCTCGGCGAGGAAGCGTTCGCGGCGGGATTGTTTGTGCGTGCCTGCGTATTCGGTGGCGGAAAAGCTCATTTGGCTCATGGGTGGCTCGGATCAGGTGGTGACGGCGTACTTCATCAATACCTAAGATAAAAATTTGGGTTGCTCTTTGAAAGCATCATTCTTAATCCGGAGTTTGCGGATGGTGTTAGTTTCATCGTAGAAAAATAATATTCTTCGTTTGGTTCTTAGGTACTTGTCTTCAAAAGATACTTAAGAACATGTCTGATCTAAGTTTCTTCGCATTCAAGATAATGGGATTTGGTTATTTTTCATTCATTAGAATCCTTATGTGTTCTTGTGAATTTGATATAAGCATAATATCTATTAGGTATAAATCTATACTCTCGCAGTGGCACTGATAAGCGTCCGCAGGTTAACGACTTCGCCCGGGATTCTCCGAGGTAGGAATAGCACCTGAAGTGTAGGTGAGAAATTAGAAAAATATTTCGAGAACAGAACACTAACGGCGACAGGTACTGTAAAACTTATTCATCAATGGAATCTTCATGTCCCTGCTATGTGTTTGTACAGCGCTTTAAGTAAACGGTGTTCCACATCACTATGGCAGCTGTCGCCAAATTGGGGCTAATAGTTTGATAGCGTTGCTGCCCACCCCGTTGATGGATCCTGCTCAGATCAAGCTCAGGCCGCGCAATATTGGCGATATGTACGCAGGAAGAGTCTTACGTCATGTTCAGACAAATCCTAAATCTTTTTAGATCGCAAGCCCTAAAAATTCATCGAGTTTCAGCAACCATTGGTCAGCGATCAGCACTATCAGAACGCCAAGCTCGACAGTGCTAAGGACCTGACCCTCGTGAGCGGCGGCAGCGTCACCTTCGAAGCGGCGAAATGACCATACATTAGGAAGGAAGGGTATATGTCACTTTTTGAGCCGGTGCGCGACTTTTTCCATAGACGGGCCGCAGAAATAATGATTGACGGGGCGCTTCTGCAATCGGGCCCGGCTCCGCTTTTTGGCCGCCGGTTCGCTGATCGAGGGGGATCTGCGTACCAGCAGTGACTTGGTTGACGCCAAGCAGCGGTGGCGGCACCTGGTATCCAAGTAACAATTGCACTTGCTCAGAGCTTCCATAATGATTATTTGATTAAAGCTACAATTTAAATGGGTTTGTGTGGCCGGAGGTGATCATGTCGGAGTAATTTTATTTATATCATTGCTTCGTTTTTATGCATTTGTCCGATTTTGGATTTGGTTAATATCCATGGCACATTGCATGCTGAGAGAATAATAAGGATTGTTATGTACCTCAATAAGGTTAGAAAAATAGCTGCGGATATACTTTTTTTGGATTCTTTAGACGGTGTTGATAGTGACAAATCATTTGAAGAAATAGGTTTTTCTTCAATTGATTTCATTGATTTTTGTTATGAGGTCAAGGCTCAGATAAATCCAGATATTGAACCGCATGATATATGGCCTTTTGCAAGGTTGCTGGTCGATCCAAAATTTTGTACTGGAGGTTGCTGGACTGAGGCGGGTCGAAAAATTGTTAATGACATATTGAATATGGATGACAGTGTGGGGGTCGACACTAAGTCACTGGGTCAATACTGGACGCCAAGATTCTGTGCTCAACGGATCGAGTCAGTTCTAAATGCCTAGTATATTTATTACTGGCTATGGCATTGAACAGGCAGCATTGAGCACGGATGATTTGGTTCGGTGCTTGACTGGGGACCGGGACGATTTGCAACACAACGCGCCAAGGGAGGCAAAGTTATCGGCGGCAATTATTCCTCACATCGCCCGAGAGGATCGGGCGATGCTGACTTCGCAAACGATTTGTAGCCTTAATGTCGGTTTCTCGGCCATGAGCATGGCCGAGCAAAACGTCTGCTTCACGTCAGCTGAAAAAGACGCCATGTGCGTGTACACCAGCTATGAAATGGTCCGAGACTTCCATGAGGTGGTTTGGCAGTTCAAAACGTCTAACGATTACTGCACCGATAAAGCTTCTTTGTTCGATAATTTGGGGAGGATGGTCAACGCCATACATCCTTTGCGGCTGTTTCGAAAGCTGCCAACCAATGGTCTTTACCATTTATCAAAGCTTTTTGGGCTTCGCGGTGGTGGGTATCCGTTGCGCAAGATGTCGTTGGGGGGGCTCTCGTTGCTGGAAGAGGCTTTTTATAACCTGCGTTGCAGCGAGTCGAGCGGCGCGTTGATTTGTGCCTACGGTGACATGTTGAAAGCCGATAATGCCCAAGTGTTTAAAAAGATGGGTTTGATCGGTACCGGCGAGCCGCATCGCTCAAACGTCCAGGCTACTAGCGGTGCGGTGTCGCTGGTGGTTGAGACCGGGGAACGGGTTTCCCGATCGCAGGTCCAGCCGCTGGCAGAAATGTTTTTGGCGATCAGTCGGTTCTCTACCGGCATGTTCGCCACTCGCCAAGATTGGGTCGAGGCGTACGCACAACTTGAACCCTGGGTCCGTGAAAGTCATCCGATCGTGGTTCTTTATGATAATGGCGCACCCGGTATCGGTGAGGCGGAGGTGCAGGCATTGGAGTACAGCCTGAGAACATTCGAATTACGTCGATACAAGCCCTGGTCGCGGTATGCGGTGGCCACCAGCGGCCTGGTCGATCTGGTGTGCGCATTGGCCGACCCGTCGATCGAGCCGGATCGCGTCATCATCATCCATGGCGAAGGTGCCGGGATGGGGCTGGGTTTGATCGTGTTGCGCAAGTTATCAACGCCATCAGCGAGGATGTTGTCATGAGTCAGCAAAGGGTTGTCATCAGCGGCTTCGGTTGTTGCACACCGTTAGGCGATCACTATGCCGCCATTGAGGAATCGCTGTGCAATGGATGCTCCGGCGTGAGAAAAATCGCCAAATATGACACCGCTACGTTCAAGAGCCATTTTGCTGGGATTCCCGAATCGGGAAACTTTTCTACTCAGGGCGTACTGCAGCGATTCAGTCATGATGAGTTCTATACGCGGACTGCCATGGAAAATTTGCTGGCGTCGGTGTGCTTCGATCCTAGCGCGATCGATGAGCAGCGGATCGGTTGCTTTCTGGGGGTCGACGAACCCGTGGTGGACATCGCGCAAACGGTGAACCTAGCGTACGACCTGAATAAGGTGGATGGGCAGTTTTCCAACCTTGACTCGGCACTCGAGAAGCATTTTCGCGTACAGGACTTCATTCGTTACGATCCGACCAATGCGTTGCGGACCGTGCATAAGCTCTTGCCGTTCAAGGGCCCTGCCGCGGTGCACCTAGGGTTGTGCTCTGCTTCCCTACAAGCCATAGGCACCGGATTTCAAGCTGTACAGCGGGGACGCGTGGATGCCGCGATCGTTGGTGGTATCTCGGCCAAGGTCACCGCTGAGCATTACATCGGTCTGGAGTCGGTCGACATTATCGCCACCGATGAACGGCTCGATCCCATGGAGCTGTCACGGCCCTTCGATGCGCGGCGTTCGGGTTATCTGCCTGCTGAAGGTGCGGTGCTGTTTCTTGTCGAACCCCTGGAAGCTTGCCTGAGAGCCGGGCGTGAACCGTTGATGGAACTGGTAGGTTTTGGTACCAGCACCAACGCGAGCCATATCGTCAAGCCCGCCCCCGACAGTGCCGAGATGAAAATGGCCATGACCCGGGCATTGAGTAACGCCGGATTGCGGGCGCGTGATATTGGCATGGTGAATGCGCATGGGACCTCGACGATTCTGAATGACTTTCACGAGTCCGCAGCCATTTGCGCAGTGCTAGGAGAACAGGTGCCTGTCACCGCCAACAAGTCTTTGCACGGGCACATGATTGCCGCCGCAGGGGCCATGGAAACGCTCAATACACTAATAAGCCTGCGTTCGGGATTCATTCCGGGAACGATCAATCTTGAATCCAGGGATCCTGACTGCCTGGTCAATGTTTCTCCGTTCACCCTGCGGCGTCCTATGGACTACTGCCTAAAAAACTCCTTCGGTATGGGCGGCCTGGCCGCATCGATGATATTTAAAAGAATCGGATAATGACTATAAAAAACCGCACTTCGTTTGATGTCGAGAAATTCAACAACATGGTTGGAGAATATGCAGAACAGGCTTACCCGCTAGATATTCCAACGGTCTCGGGGTATGAAGATTTCGTGCAGAAATACCCGCCGTTGAGCAAAAAATCGCTTATGGAGATCAGTGATGCGCTGATTAATGCTAACAAGCTCAAACATTGTTATGTCATCTCTACATCGGGTACCACATCGGCGCCCTTGGTCCTGGCCAGTCGTATTTTTCAGCGCGCCACCGAGGACAGCTACCCCTATCAGGTTCGCAGTTTCATGGACGAGCATGTTTTTTGCGCTGACGATACCGTAGTGAACCTGCTGACCGCCGGCTGCCTGGGTTACAACTACGAAGGTATGTGCAGGATGCTCGAGCCGATCGGCTCGACGGTGTTGCCGGTGGGGCGGCCCGACGTGATGAACAACATGCCATCGTTGCTCGCCACCATGCGCCGTTTCAACGCAAGCGTACTAGTAGGTTCACCGACCGGGATCATCCAAGTTGCGCAGGCAGCAGAAAAGCTCGATGTGGATCTGGCGATCACCAAGATCGTTTTTGTCGGGGAGGCATTCCATCTGGGCAAGCGCGGATATATACAGCGCCTGTGGCCCAAAGCCCAGTTCTATAGCTTGTATGGTGCTACGGAACTGGGGTTTGCAGCGGTTAACACACCGGCCATGGAGCCGCGGCAGCACTTGATACTATCCGACTGGTTCTTTATGGAACAGACCGATGCCGGCGAGTTGCTGGTCACCGATCTGAAAGCCCCAATCGTGCCCATCATTCGCTACCGAATAGGTGATGTCGGAGAGCTGACCCAAGGGGAGGACAATCGCTATTATCTCAAGATCGGTCAACGCGTCGCCGAGGAGTTCAGTCTTGGCGGTCACCGGATTAGCCTGACGCTGATCGAGCAGGCGTTGGTCGCCGCCAAGGTTCCGTCAGATGCGTTTCAGGTGCGTCTGTCGACCACCGATGCCGGCAAGGACTCTGTCACGGTGCTCGTCGATGTCGAGCCATCGATCATGAATGCCTCCTGGTCAGCACGCCTGGAAGACGAGCTCTTCCATATTCCGAAGTTGAAGGAGGCGGTGACGCGCGGCGTTGCAGTGGTCAAATGGGCGAGTAATGCAGACTTCTCCTATAACCCACGGGGCAAGCTCAACCGTCTGCTCGACCATCGAAATTAACTTTCGATTGCGTGCTGATCGTCACTGTTTGTCTCAGGCATGTGCAATGACAGGGGGGTGTATGTTGGACATTTTGCGTGGTACGCCGTTGTGGGTTTATGCGGTTTTCTTCATCGTGACGTATTACGGCGTCATTGCCTGTTTCAGGAGTCATGAGTCGGAAAGGTCGCTACAGATTACCCCGGTGATATTCGTAGCCATTTCCTTGGCCTCGCTGAAACTCTCCCATGGGTTCGTGATTCCGCTCTCGGTTTATGCCCTGGGATTGCTGCCGGGATGGTGGCTAGCTTTACGCTTCTACTCGTATCACAACGTGAAGCGCGAGGGTGAGCGCCTTGTGCTGGGTGGCACGATCAAGGTGCTGATTGTGTATTGGTGTTTCTTTGCCTGGCGTTACTACAGCGGTTATCAGCAGGAGATGCATCCTGAGCTGGCGCAGGACCTGTCGCTGGCGGCCTTGTCGGCATTTGGGGCTGGACTTATCAATGGTTTGATTATCGGCCGCAGCCTCAGGTTGCTACGTTTTTTCAAGGTCGGCCATGTGACAGAGGCGCATTCCAAATGACATCTTATCTGGAGATGTGCCCCCCCGTTGACCAGTCGGAACATGGCTGGAGCAGTCGAGTGAATGAGGGCCGCTTCGATCATTACATCGAAGGCTATGGCCCGGTCGTTGTGCTGTCCGAACTGCTCAATCAGTTTGCGGTGCGATGTGTACGCGGGGCTTGCGGCACGACGCCCTCGACACACTACGTCCCGGCATTAATTACCGGTCTGCAAGTCTTGAATCCTAAACGAATATCGCAATTGACGGGGCGGGTCAGTATCAGCAACGGCGCGGGGCGTGTCGAATTGTTCGCTGCGCTTGATTCAGGCGCCCAAGGTTATGCGTTGGCGACCATCACAGTTTCAAGCCTGAAGGAGCGGCAGCCATGATCAAGCTTATGATTCCATGGCTGTTGTTTCCTTATCTGATTGAGTGGTTCAACGGCAACTATGCGAAGGCGGCCCTGACGGTCTCCTTTTTGATGTTTGTCTTGTGTTACGACAACCTTCGAAAGGGCTTCGTTATTGAATGCACTCTGGTCATTTGTCTGCTCGGGATGGCATTGGTGTCGGTGTATTGGCCAAGGCTAGCTACCTTCGAAAACGTCAAACTCCTGCTATATGGCTTGCTGACCGGTATCGGATGGTCGAGTGTGTTGCAGGGACGACCGTTCACTTTTCAGTACGGTGGTGAAGACGTTGATGACAATGCCCGTCAGTCGAGTGAGTTTTTCGATATCAATAACACCATCAGCAAGGCATGGAGCATGACCTTCTCGATAAACGCGGTTTTGGCAGGTTTGAGTCTGGGGTTTGAAGCGTACTGGCCGGTTTTCTTGATCGGTTCTTACATGAGCATTTTGGTGGCATCGGTCATTACGGAAGTATTCCCGGATATCTACTTCAGCAAAAGGATTTCGGCAAATGGATAAGTTGCAGATTTTTCGAGAGGACGCCGTTGTGTTCTCGGCCCAGCGCTTCGACGCTTGTCTGACCGTCAACGCTGCGGCACCGATATTCGCAGAGCATTTTCCCGATTATCCGATTGTCCCAGGCGCTTGCGTCATTGGTTTCGTCGGTGATTGTATCGCCCTGATGAAGGGGACGGCAGTCGAGGCGTTTGCGGTTTCCCGGGTCGTTTTCCTTGAACCGATCATCCCGCGATTGTCGCTTCGCCTTGTGATCGAAAAAAAGTCAGGTGGGCAGAGCCCTGGCAACCAATACAGTTTCAGGATCCATCACGAGTTCATTAACTATTGCCGTGGCGTGATTTCGCTGGAAGGAGAGGGTGCATGAGCGGCATTGCGGTAGTGACGGGTGGTACCCGGGGCATCGGCCGTTGTATCGCTGAACAGTTTTTTGAAGGCGGTTATAAGGTGTTCGTTACCTATGCTCGCGACGAACAGGCAGCGGCCCGTTTCATGGCGGACTTCCCTGGCTTGCACGCTGTGCAGTTGGATGGTCGACGAATTGATCAGGTGCAGGACTTGTGCGATCGCATCCGCCTCGAAGGCGTGCCCACGGTGCTGGTCAATAATGCCGGTATCACCGGGGACGGGATTTTTTTGAACTCCAGCCATGAAATGTTCCATCAGGTGATGGACACTAATTTTGGCAGTACCTTGAATTACTGCAACGTCTTTGCTCCGGTGATGGCCGCCGCCCGTTTCGGCAATATCATCAACATCAGTTCGGTGGCCGCGACTAAAGTTAAACTTGGCAATACCGTCTACGGGTGCGCGAAAGCAGCCATTGAACGATTGACGCTTGGATTGGCACTGGAGTTGGCAAGATTTAACGTGAAAATCAATGCCGTTGCTCCGGGGTTTGTCGAAACTGATATGTTCAAGGCCTTTGCCAAAGGGCGCGAGCGCGAAATTTTTAAGTCTATACCGGGGCGGACAATAATGCAGCCAGAGGAAGTGGCTAATATTGTTTATTTATTGGCAATTCGTCAGTTCAATACAACCGGTACTATTGTTAAAGTTGGTAACGGCGAAAATATCGGGTAACCATTTCTTAGTTCGAGTTACGCCAATATTTCCTTTTCCCGATATAAAAGCATCCGATCTGTTTTAGCGAGGTTGTATCCGTGAATGCCGAAACGGTTTCATCGTGCCTGCGAGAGGAGCGCGCCTCTTTAGCACCTGACTTGTTAGCGCTTTACTTCAAAAGAATAAATTTGGATGTGCCTACCGATATAAGTTCCGACACGCTGGCTGATATCCACTTTGCCCACTCCAGTACCATTGCGTACGACATGCTCGATGTTTCTCTAGGCATCGCGCCTTCCTTTGACATGTATCAGATCTGCGACAAATTGATTTCTGGTCGCCGGGGCGGCGGTTGCACGCAAATGAACGGTTTGCTGGCTGTGGTGCTGGAAACACTTGGTTTCAGTGTCCGGAGAAGCCTGTCGGCGGTATCTCGTGGAGACGGGGCCATGAACCTGTCGACCCATATGGTGTTGTTGGTACGGGTCGAGGATGAAGAGTGGATATGTGACGTTGGATTTGGCTATCGGGGCTTTCTGTACCCCTTACGCTTATTGCACAATGCCCAAGTTGTGCAAGGTGTGCATGAGTATCGAGTTCAACGGGTCGGCATCTCCATGTGGGGCATCCAATATCGGCGCGGTGCGCAATGGATAAGTATGTACGTACTGCGAGACACCAATTACGACGCTCATGAATTCGTGGTGGGACAGTTTTTCAACGCCTACTCACCGTTATCGCCCTTTAAAAACAATTTGGTGTGTGCCCGGCCATCGCTTCAGGGGGGCTGCTATCTGACCAATAATGTCTTGATGTCCATCCAGCAGCATACGCGCAATCGCCGCATTGTCACGTCACGCAATGAGCTGGTGGAGGTGTTAGATGAATATTTCGATATTGAACTTGAGGCTTGCGACTTTGTGTCGCTACCTGTCGATATGTTTGATGGTTCACTGTCACTGAAGGAGTAATAAAATGCCGTCTTGTTTAATTGCGAATCCTGTATCAAACGCCAATATTCTGGTTAATTATTTAAAAGAACGAGGGGTTGATTGCTACGCGATCATTGAGCTCGATAAAGTGGCGCGGATTCCAAAGCTCAATGCGAAAAAGAAAGGTGAGTTTCAGGCCGAACTCTACAAAGGCATATTTACCAGCGAAGACCAATTACCTCCCTTGGAGAGTGGTCTGTTCGATGCTGTTTTGGCGGGCAGTGAAAATGGTGTGTTTTTAGCGGAAAAACTCGCGGCTCTGTATTCGTTACCAGGGAACGATCCGGCTACCTCTGTCCGGCGTCGACACAAGGACCAGATGCAGCACTCGCTGGCGCAAGCGGGACTGGCATTTATTCCCACTCTTGTCCTAGACGGGCCCGACAGTGTGGGGCCGGCGTTGTTAGAGTGGGGTTACTATCCCTGCATTCTTAAGCCGCAATCGTCCGCCGGCGGCGAAGGTGTGCAACGTTGCAACAACCGCGCCGAGCTGCAACAGGCGCTGGACAAGACCTCCTGGGACAAGTTTTCTGCGACCTGGACGGTCAACGACCATTTTTTGATCCAGCCCATGATTCGAGGGCCTGAGTATGTGGTGGACATGGTGGCTTGTGCTGGCCAATACGTGGTTTCAGCAGTTTGTCGCTATGTTCGCAGTGACGAATTGGACATTGACGGCTGCGACTTCGTCAAAAAATTCACCTTCATGCTGCCGCTCGACGCGCCGGTCTGCCAGGCCTTGAGCGAGTACGCCAAGCGCGCTGCCAAAGCCCTCGACATCACCTATGGCGCGGTGCATATGGAGTTGCTTATGGGGGACGACGGGCCGGTGATGATCGAGGCTGCGGCTCGCATGCACGGCACCATTACCCCAAAATTGTTCGTGGAGTGCTACGAGTCATCGCTGCTGGAGCAGGTGTACGAGGCGTATTTCGGCGATGCGGGCAACATGCGCGATGCGGTGCTGAAATCCCCGGCCATTGTTTCTGATGTCATTTGCATCGAAAGCGGTGTTTTTTCAATCAGCGAACTGTTGCTGGAGCAAAGCATGGCGCGATTGAAGTCCTTCAAGGGCTATGTCTGCGTCATCGGTGAAGGCGACGATTACAAGCCGAGTCACGATTTGATTTCGTCGCCGATGAATGCCTGCTTCTGTGATACCGATACTGATCGGTTATGGGCCGATGTGATCGCTTTTGATCAAACGGTAGAGCGCTGGCTGGGTGGGGTCGCCTTCAGCGAGGATGGCTGGCGCTCGATTCGCCGTACCTATGACGAGTATCTAGTGGGCTAACAGGCTCGGATGACGAACGCCGCTCTAGCGACTCACTCTCCAAAGACTGGTAGTCATCTGGATTTGCGCTGTCCGTTCGAGCTTCCTGCCTCTACGAGCACTAATATTGTGAAGTTTGCCCGTGCGGATCGAGATGGTCGTGTGAACGTGACAGTCTTTGATTCTTTATGCAACGAAAACGAGCGGTTGAGGGGAAACTCACAGGCCTACATTCTGACGGTATCTCACTGCCTACCAAGCCGGCCAGGTTGTGCGGAGGGGCATTCTTTAAAGGGGGCTCACCGGCTGCTTTTGGGGCGATCGGCTCTGTGCATCGGTCGTCCATATCGGCGTCCATACTTGATCTAAAAATACGATCTCGTCGGGTCGCAAAGCCGCGTCAAAGTTGACTGCGACAGATTCAATTCGCTAGGGCTGGTGCCTGCCGCGCCGATTTTGCCTTTTGCGACAGCTTTGCGCTTTCTCACAACATGGCTACAGGTCGCGAAAAATGGGATCTCTCAGCGACAGCTTTAATTCTCTAAATCCAACGCCCGCCCCAATCGACATTCCGCCCGGACCGTCGATCCCAATCGCCAAGCCCTCTCCAAATCCCCTCATCTCAGCTAAGGTTGAGTCAGCGGATGATTCTGAAATCCCTCGTTGGTCACCCCCTGGCAAGCTCAGAAGGTAGAACATTTGAGACGTTCGGCATTTACCTTGGCATTGCTCTGTTTACTGCTTGGCCCTCCCGCTTCTGCTGAGCCTTATCAGATCGTGACGGAAGAGTGGGCGCCGTATAACTACACCGTGAACAACCAGCTCACCGGCATGACCACTGAGGTCGTGCGGGCGATCATGGCGTTGACTGGGGATAACTTCGAGCTGGTGGTGCTGCCGAGTATGCGCAGTTCCAAGGTGCTGAAGAGCCGGCCCAAGACCATTCTGTTTTCGATGTTCCGCACGCCGGATCGTGAGGCCTTGTACAAGTGGGTCGGGCCGATCGCGGAGGAGTCGATTTACCCGTATCAGCTGTCCGACGCGGAGCCTGTGAACTCGAGGGCGCAGTTGATGCGCGCGCCGCAGATCACCACGCGAATCGCCGGGCTGATACCGGACACGTTGCAGGCGCAGGGCTTTACCAATCTGGACAAGAGCGCGACGGGGAGCGAACAGCTCTACCGCATGCTGCTGGCGGGGCGTACTGACATCATCGTTGGAGATACGCCAGCAGGAGTGGTGTATTACAGCCGTCAATTGAACATTCCGCCCGCCACGCTGCGCAGGATTCCTGTCGAGCTGTATCGCTCGTCGCTGTACATCGCCTTCAGCCCGGATTCCGAGGACAAGGTGGTGGCGGCCTGGGCGGATGCATTGGCAAAACTGCGCAGCTCGGGCGAGCTGGAACGCATCCAGCATCGCTACGATCATCTCGTGGAACATTGAGTTCAGGCCTGACAGGCCTTCTTGCGACCCTTACGCGACCTTGCTGGCGCCGTCGATTTCCCGCACGTGACCCTTTGCGGTTTTGCCCGCCTGCTGCACTGCCCACTTCATGAATTCGACAATCGCCCACTCCTCGCGTCGCTCCTTGGCGCAATACACGAAGTAATCGAATTTCAGCTCGGCAGTGGCGTTGGTCACCTGCACCAGGCGCTTGGAGCGCAAGGCCTCAGAGGCGAAGACGCTGTTGACCAGCGCAATCCCCTGGCCTGC
>Ga0157373_10002153_pt1 | contig 14906 bp, 12 predicted proteins | sample C65metaG_FD_113460 | JGI IMG/M metagenome (GOLD analysis project Ga0157373, IMG submission 113460) | Corn rhizosphere microbial communities from Kellogg Biological Station, Michigan, USA - C6-5 metaG | ecosystem: Host-associated > Plants > Roots > Rhizosphere > Soil | place: USA: Michigan... | reverse complement strand
TCGCGGCCCTGATCGTCAGTGCCGAGCAGGTAACCTTCTGTCCCCGGAGGCAGAAGTCGGGCATTGCGCAGATCGCCCTGCACCGGATCGTGTGGTGCAAGCACATTGGCGAACAGTGCGACAAGCAGCAGCGCAATGATGATGCCGAGGCCAAGCAGCGCCAGCCGGTTTTCCGAAAAGCGCCGCCAGATGACATAGGCACGGCCTAGCCGTGCCTGCCTGCGCGAGGCAGGCCGGTCGGAGAGCAGCCATTCGCGGCTGTAGGGTTTGAGTGTATCGGTCGAAATCGTCATCGGCTGCGCGTCCTTGGGTCGAGCGTCCGGTAAAGCAGATCGGAGAAGAGATTGATGCCGACGAAGATGGCGCCGATCACGATCGTGCCGCCAAGAACGGCATTCATATCCGCATTCTGCAGGGAATTGGTGATGTAGAGGCCGAGCCCCGGCCACGCGAAGATGGTTTCGGTCAGCACCGAACCTTCCAGCAGACCGGCGTAAGATAGCGCAATCACGGTCACCAGCGGCACGGCGGCGTTGCGCAGCGCGTGAAACCAGATGATGCGCGTTTCCGAAAGCCCCTTGGCGCGCGCCGCAACGATATATTCCTGGGCGAGCTCATTCAGCATGAACGAACGCGTCATGCGGCTGATATAGGCCAGCGAAAAATAGCCGAGCAGAGAGGCGGGCAAGATGATGTGGCGGAACAGATCCCACAATACGTCCCATTGCCGTTGCCAGATCGCGTCGATCAGGAAGAAACCCGTGACCGGCGTAAAGGTGAATTCGTAGACGATATCCATCCGGCCGGGATAGGCGACCCATTGCAACCGGGCGTAAAACACCAGGAGCGCCAGGAGGCCAAGCCAGAAAATCGGCACGGAATAGCCGATAAGGCCGATGACGCGCACGACCTGGTCGGCAAAGCTGCCGCGCTTGACCGCGGCAAGCACGCCGAGCGGAATGCCAAAAACGGCGCCGATGATGGTGCCGAGCGTGGCAAGCTCTATGGTTGCCGGGAAAACCCGCTTGATATCCTCCATCACCGGGTTGGTGGTGAGGACTGAGATGCCGAAATCACCCGACAGCGCCTGCTTCAGATAGATGAAGAACTGCTGCCAGAGCGGCAGGTTGAGGCCGAGCTGCTCACGCACGCGCTCGACCACATGCGCAGGCGCGCGGTCGCCGACAATTGCTAGCGCGGGATCGATCGGCACAACGCGGCCAATGAAAAATGTAACCGCCATCAGCCCCAGAAAGGTGGTGATGACGGTGACGGCGAAGCCGAGAATGGCCTTCGCGCGGGCGTTGGCACGGCGTTTGCCCTGCCTCGCCCGGCTGTTTGCTTCAACGATGCTCAATAGACCGATCCTTCCGGATCATTCCTTGGAGATCGTATAGACATAGTTGGTGTCGAAGCTCGGGCCGAGCTTCAGGCCCTTGAGCTTCGCGGAGTATCCCGCCACTTCCGTCTGCTGGAAGATGATGACGAACGGGCCTTTTTCGAGAACTTCCTTCTGGAGGTTCTGATAGATGGCGGCGCGCTTGGCATTATCCTTTTCCAGAAGTGCCGACTGCGTTTCCTTCGTCAACTCCGGAACGTCCCAGGCGTTACGCCAGGCAAGCGTCTTGTTCTTGCCTTCTTCGGAGTTGTCGTAGTTGATCGTGAAGGTCTCGGCATTCGAGTTCGGGTCGAAATAGTCCGAACCCCACTGGCCGATGTAGATATCGTGCGTGCGGGCGCGATACTTGGTAAGCGTCTGCTTGCCGTCGCCGGGAATGATTTCCAGCTTGATGCCAGCCTGCGCCAGCGTCTGCTGTACGCTTTCGGCAATGCCGGTCACCGGCTGCGTGTTGCGCACATCCATGGTCACGGTGAAGCCGTCCTTCAGACCAGCCTTCGCCAGCAGTTCCTTGGCCTTGGCGACGTCGAGCTTGTATGGGTTCTCGTCAAGCGCGCCGAGCTGGCCCTTTGGCAGGAAGGTCTGGTGGATTTCGCCGATGCCCTTGATGATCGTCGCGCCGATCGCGTCGTAGTCGACGAGATATTTAAAGGCCTCGACGACCTCAGGCTTCTTCAGGTTCTCGTTCTTCTGGTTGAGGCTGAAGTAATAAACGGTGCCCTTGGGCGCGGAGGTGACGGCAAGGCCTTCCTTCTTGGAAACGGCTTCCATATCACCCGGCTCGAGGTTGCGGGCAACGTCGATATCACCGTTTTCAAGCGCCAGGCGCTGGCCGGAGCTTTCCTTCATGTGACGATAGACCACGCGCTTCAACTTCGGCTTCTCACCGTAATAGTTGGGGTTGGCCTCCAGAATGACGGCTTCGTTGGCCTTCCAGCCAAGGATCTTGTAGGGGCCGGAACCGGCATAACCTGTTTTCAGGAACGCATTGCCGAAATCGGTGTCGTATTTGTAATCGGCGCTCGGCGTGACGGGCTTGGCCTTTTCGGTTACCAGCTTCTTGTCGACAACTGCGGCAACGGTCGCGGTCAGAACGTTCAGCACGAAGCTTGGTGCGTAGGGCTTGTCGACCGTCAGTACGAAGGTGTTGGCATCCGTCGCTTTCGCCTTCTCAGTGACGTTGTCGCCCTTGAGACCGAACTGCGTCAGAAGGAATGCTGGCGACTTGTCGAGCTTGATGGCACGTTCAAAGGAAAAGGCAACATCATCTGCCGTCACCGGATTGCCGGAGGCGAATTTCAGGCCGGTCTTCAGCTTGAAGGTATAGGTGAGACCGTCTTCAGAGGTCGTCCAGCTCTCGGCCAGATCGCCGATCACCTTGGAGGTGTCGTTGAGATCGATGGAAACCAGCTTGCTGTAGGTGTTGCCAGTAACTTCAGCTGCCGACAGCTCGAATGCCTCACCCGGATCGAGCGTGATGATGTCGTCGATGGCGAAACCTTCAACCAGCGTATCGGCCGGCGTGGCGGCAAAAGCGTGCGGCGCAGACAGCATCATCAGCGACAGAGCAGCGCTGGTGCTGAGGATACGCATGGACTTGTTGAGCGATTTGATCATAGGATCTCCCCTTTTGTTATGAGATTGATTTAGTTCGCTTTTATTTGCCTTCAGGCCGGCTCGTGCCAGGCCTGGGATAGGACGCGCAGCCAGTTTTCCCGGCATATTTTAGCAAGTTCTCCATCACCGTAGCCCGCCGATTTCAGCGCCGCAACCAGATTGTGGTTGCCGCTGGCATCGGCAACGCCAACGGGTACCGTCGCGCCGTCGAAATCCGATCCGAGCGCCACGCAATCGACGCCCATACGCTCCACCATGTAGTCGATGTGGCGCACCATGTCGGAAAGCGGCGTGTCGGCAATGTCGCGCGCATCCGCCCGCAACATGGTGACCGCGTAGTTGAGGCCCACCAGACCGCCGCTCTCCTTGATGGCATCCATCTGCCGGTCAGTAAGATTGCGGGCGACGGGGGTGAGCGCATGTGCGTTGGAATGGCTGGCGATCAAAGGCTGGTTCGTGGTCTTCGCCACATCCCAGAAGCCCTTTTCGGTGATGTGGGCGAGATCGATGAGAATGCCGAGCCGGTTGCACTCCTTGACCAGCGCAAAACCGGCATCGGTAAGGCCGGGCGCGGTATCGGGCGACATTGGATAGGAGAAGGGAACGCCGTGACCGAAAATATTGTGCCGGCTCCAGACCGGACCGAGCGAACGCAGGCCGGCGGCATAAAAAACCTCAAGCGCATCGAGATCGGCACCGATCGCCTCACAGCCTTCCATGTGCAGCACGGCCGCGAAAATATCCTCGGCAAAGGCCTTGCGGATATCGGCCGTCGAGCGGCAAAGGCGCCAGGCGCCGGCACGGTCAAGCCTGAGCGCGATCGCAGCCTTTTCCATCGCAATATCGAGCGAGGGCTGGCGTTCGAGCGGCGCCGCAAGCGGTGTATCGTAATGACCCTGCGCGTCCGGCTCCTGCAGGACCAGATCGCCGGAAGGAATGTAGATGGCGCAGATGCCGCCGCCGAGACCGCCTGCACGTGCACGCGGACCGTCGATATGGCCTTCGCGGGTGCCGTTCTTGAATTCAGCCACCGGATCGCCACCGGCCTTGCTGTTGCGCCACAACCGAAGCAGCACATCATTATGACCGTCGAACACTGCATGCATGTCAAGAAATTCCAGTAAGCGGCAAAACCAAAGGGGGCGGGCAGACGCCGGAATAACACCGCGCGAGAGCAAAACGGCGCATTTTTCGCCGACTGCTATAGTCTGTCAGAAACGATCTTAGGACGATCTCTCACGGCTCCGCAAGACGCAAATTAGGCAACGATGAAATTATCACCACTTGCCTTTTGCCGGGAATTGCGCAACGTCAAGCCTGCCAGCCGCCTTCGGCTTTTTTCAGCAGCGGCGTCGCGAAAACACCCCTCACCCGCTCCGGCCATTCCGGCCCGAAAGCAGCGATTTTTTGCACCCAGCGATCCGATTGCAGCATGGCAGCGCCGATTGCCACCGGCTTGATGCCGGATGAGGCGAGAAGCGAAAGACCTGAAATGATTGAGCTGCCGCTGGAGATGACATCGTCCACCAGCGCCACCCGCCTGCCCTCGATGAGGGGCAACATGCGCGGATCGATGTAAAGCCGTTTTTCCTGCTTGGTGGTGATGGAGGACATCGGCACCGACAGTTCCTCCAGATACCAGAATTTGCGCGAAGTGCCGAGCGGCACATATCGCGAATGGCCGAGGTGACGGGCAACGGCTGCGGCAAGCGTCAGCCCCAGAGTCGGCAGGCCGATCACGACATCTGGCTTGAGGGGGCGAAGCTTTTCCGCCAGGTCGGCGGCCAGCACTTCCAGCACGTCAAAAGAGGCCTGATTGACGATGAGCGAGGCGAGCGCATGTTCGCCATCCGCCAAGGACCGGATCGGCAGGCAGATCTGCCGCCCGTCATCCAGCTCCGCCGGAAAGAAAGCCGAATGCGGGCCTGTCGTATCGAACGAACGGGGCGGAAGAACATCCTGCCAGAACTCATGCGGCGCTGCGGGGGATGATGCGGCGGGCGATGCGGATTGCGGCATCGGTTTTCCTTTCAGAAGCGGGACGGCAAAAGCGGAAGCGATTTTCATCCGCGCCATCCCCGTTCGGCATATCAGGCATTTCGACAACCGCAGGCATGCGGCGGGTTCATTTCATTGGGTTTTTCAGCTAGAAGGAAACAAAGCAACAGGCATTCGGACAAGCCCACCTATGGCGTGGGTTTTCCCCATATTCAAGGACAAGCTACCCATGAGACTGCTGGACCGCATCGGCGAGGACCTGCCATTCCTGACGGAGCTTCGCCACGATCTCCACGCCCATCCGGAACTGGGCTTTGAAGAGGAGAGAACCAGCGCCATCGTCGCCGATCTTCTCGAAAGGGCGGGAGTGAAGGTGCATCGCGGCCTTGGCGGTACCGGCGTGGTCGGCACGCTGCAGGTGGGCAACGGCACCCGCAGTATCGGTCTTCGCGCCGACATGGATGCGCTGGCCATGCCGGAAATTCCCGACCGGCCCTATAAATCGAAGTTCCCCGGCAAGATGCATGCCTGCGGCCATGACGGCCACACCGCCATGCTGCTGGGCGCTGCGCGTTATCTCGCCAGTACCCGCGATTTTTCCGGCACCGTCCATTTCATCTTCCAGCCGGCCGAAGAAGGCCGTGGCGGCGCCAAAAAAATGGTTGAGGACGGGCTTTTCGACCTGTTTCCCTGCGATGCAGTTTATGGCCTGCACAACATGCCGGGGCTTGGCATTGACGAAATGGCCGTGGTGGAAGGACCGCAGCTTGCCTCTTCCGATAGCTGGCGCGTCACCTTCAGGGGCATCGGCACCCACGGCGCCAAGCCGCATCTCGGCCGCGATCCGGTAACGGCGGCGGGCACCTTCCTCGCTTCGCTGCAAAGCATCGTCGGCCGCGTCGTCGATCCGCTGCAACCTGCCGTCGTCAGCGCCTGCTCGGTGCAGGCGGGTGACCCCAAGGCGCTCAACGTCATTCCCGATCTCGTCGAAATCGGCGGCACCGCACGCGCCTACGCGCCTGAGGTGCGCAGCCAGCTTGAAACGGAAATCGGCAGGCTCGCCAAGGGTACGGCGGCGATGTTCGGCATCGAGGCAAGCTATGAATTCATCCGCCGCATTCCGCCCGTCATCAACGATGCCGATGCAACGAAACGGGCGCTGCGAGCCGCCAAGACCGTCTTCGGCAACAAATCCCGCACCGCCTTCCCGCCCTCGACCGCCGGCGACGACTTCGCCTTTTTCGCGGGCGAAGCCCCCGGCTGCTACGTCTGGCTCGGCAACGGCCCCGCGGTGGATGGCGCGCTGCACCACAACACCTCCTACGACTTCAACGACGCGGCAATCGTTCCCGGCGTCGCTTTCTGGGCAACACTGGTGGAGCAGGAACTGGCGGCGGAGTAAGGCCGAAAGCCACTTTTTGCATTCCCAAATCTGAAAAGCCGGGCAGCGGCAGACGCGCTGCCCGGCTTTCTCGCTCAGATATTCCGGCGGTTCAACAAATATAGCGCCGTCAGGACAAGGCAGGCCATGATCGATGAATAGGCGATCACCGGCCATGCCGCATCACCCGGCAGAATGACGACAGCCAAGGTGCCCGCTATTCCCACAAACAGACTTTGAATGCAGAAATAGAAGGCGACGGCTGTTCCAGCCATGTGCCCGAACTCCTCCAGCGCGCCATTGGCGGTGACTGAAACCGTAAAAACGATTCCGACCGCCATGACCCACATCGGTACGATAAACGTCAAAAATGACGGAACCGCCCCGACTTCACCTGCAGTGAACAGAAACGCCCCCACGAACAACAGGGCCATGCCCCTCACGAGACTGCCCTGCACACCCCATCTGGCAACGAAAAACTTCGCAAAACGGGTGGTAACGATCATTGCGATTGCGACGGTTGCAAAAGCCAGGCTGAACTCCACCTCGGAGAGACCTGCCCTGCCGATCATGACGAGCGGAGCGGTGGAGAAGAATACGAAAAACGTTCCCATGGCAGTGCTGAACCCAAGCGTATAGGTCCAGAAGCGACCACTGCCCAACATGCGCAAAGGCGATAGGCGTGACATCGTTGCCGTCGCCGGTCGGGTTTCGCTCCAGTTCATCCCTGCGGCAACCGTCGCAATGAAAGCTGCCGCGCCCAGGGTGACGAAGATGGCACGCCAGCCGAATTCATTGGCGATGACCGCCCCGACAATCGGACCGAGTGCCGGGACGAATGCGAGAATGGAGCTGAACGTTCCGTATATCGTCGTTGCTTCCGGACGATCCGCATAGACGTCGCGAACGGTGGCGAAAGTGGCGACCAATGCCGCCGCCGCTCCAGCCGACTGAAGGAACCGGAAAACGATAAAGGCGCTCGCCGTTGTCACAGCTGCGAGGCAGAACGAGGCCACGACGAACAGCAGGGCACCGCCGATCAAGACGGGCCGGCGACCGATGCGGTCGGAGATGGGGCCAAACACGATTTGCCCAAGGCCGAGCATCACCATGTAAACGGTGAGCGTGAGTTGAACCACCACCGGTGTCGTGCCGAGGGCTTCCGGCATGATGGGGACGACCGGCAGGTAAATATCCATGGCCAGCGAGGCGAGAATATCAAAGGGAGCCATCAGCAGCATTGCTGCCAACAGCGATCTCCCCCAAACGGGAGTTGGAATAGACATTAGAATTGATCCGCTCAAATGAGGACATTTGGCGGCGTCTGCCCGAAGAAACAGGGATCGCTCGACAGAACGCCGCAACAACGAAATATCGTCGTTGCGGCTTACTTATCTGATGACTTCGAGGCACCCATGTTCAACATCCATATAGAGCGACAGGTAAACAGGGGTTGGATTTAGCAATATGCCGGCTTTTTGGCAACGCTCGACCCTGGTTTACCCCACCACCGCAAGCACCGGGCTTTCCATCACCCGTCCCGTCAACACATCGGCAATGCCCATATCTGTCTGGTGAGGACCGATGTTGCAGGCGAGCGTGGCGCCGAAGCAGGCTTTGAAGACCAGATAGGGTGGCTGCCAATCGACCACCTTGCCGACAGCGGCGCGCAATTCCTCGAAAGCCTGTGCTACGTCTTCAAGCGGCGCATCGGAAACGAGGCCTGAGAGCGGCAGGGGTAGAAGCGCGGTCACCTTACCCTCAGAGGCGACAGCCATGCCGCCGCCTGTCGCAATCACCGCATTGGCGGCCAGCGCCATGTCTTCGGCATTACCGCCGAAGACAGTGAGGTTGTGGCTGTCATGCGAGACGGTGGTGGCGAAGGCGCCGTTCCAGCGTCCCCAGCCGGTAAGGAAGCCGGTCCTGGTAACTGGCTCGGCCTTGCCGTGGCGGTGGGTGACGGAAATCATCGTGGCGCCTTCGGGGGGAACGACGAAACCATCCTTCACCTCGGCTTCCGCCTCGCCCCATTGCGTGAAGCGTGGGCGGTCGATGGTGGCAAGGCGCACCCTTGCGCCCTCGCAGGCAACCCGGAAATCATCGGCTGCGCGCAGCGGCAGCTTCATCGAGCCTTCGAGCGCCGCCGCATCGCAGGCTGGAATGTCGACGAGCATATGCCCGGCTTCCGCAACCGCCCTGCCACCGGCCAAGACATGACGGGGTGAAAAACCACTCAAATCCTCGAAAACGACGATATCGGCACGGCGACCGGCGGCGATGAGGCCGAGATCGGCACGGCCAAGCCTTTGCGCAGCATTCAGTGTTGCGGCGCGCAGCGCCCATTCCGGTTTCAGGCCATAACGGACAAGGCGGCGCACCACATCATCCAGCCCGCCGCCCCGCAGCAGGTCATCCGGGAAAACATCGTCAGTGCAGAGCGTCAGCGTCTGCGGCAGGTGGCCGAGCGCATTCAGCGCCTCCACAAATTCCGGCAGCAGATGATCGTGCGAGCCGCGCAGCTCGATGGTCAACCCCGCCCGAAGCTTCGCCATCAGGTCTTCAGCCGAGACCAGCTCGTGATCGGAAGAAACGCCTGCCACCATGAAGGCGTTGAGATCGGCGTCCTTCAGGCCGCGCGCATGGCCACAGATCAGCTTTTCCGAGACAAGACCGGCCTGTACGATGCCGCTCATCCGTGGATCGCGGTCGATGACGCCGCGCATGTTCATGATTTCCGCAACCCCGCCAATCTGCGGCCACGACAGGATATCAGCGAGAATTCCGGCATCGAAATCAGCGCCGCCGCGCTCCAGACCCGGTGCTGATGGCACTGAGGAGGGTGCAAGCAGAATGGCGCGCAGCGGCAGGTTTTCGATGGATTTCGCCGCCCAGCGCACCCCTTCGACACCATGGACATTGCCGAATTCATGCGGGTCCCAGACGATAGTGGTGACGCCGCGGGCAACGACTGCTGCCGCATAGGCAGCGGGCGTTATCATCGAGCTTTCGATGTGCATATGCGTGTCGATCAGGCCGGGCGAGACAAAGGCGCCCGACGCGTCGACGAGCTGCGCTGCATCGCTGCGGCTTGCCGGTTCGTGAACGCTGGCGATTAGCGGACCGACAATGCCGATATCAGCGGCGCGAAGCTCCCCCGTCACCACATCCACCAGCGTTCCGCCAGTAATGAGAACATCGAAAGCCGCATCGCCGCGCGCAGCGGCAACCGCGCGGGCGCGCAGCGCATCGTCGTTGAGATCGACCGGCTCGCGTATCGGGGATTGTGCACTCATCGGGCAGCCTCGCGGCGCAACGCCTCGAGAACCGCAGCCTTTGCCGCTTCGGCATTCACGGTGTCGGCGAAATGCGCGTTGAAGGCGGCAACCTTGTCGGCACGCGGCTCAACCACCGTTCGCCCGCGCGTTAACGCCGCGTGAAGCTCGACATCGATCCGCGTGTGGCGCCAGCCAAGCAGCTCGGAGGTGAAGCCGACAGCGGCAACGGGATCGTAAAGCGCCATGGCCGGTCTGCCGCGTCTCGTGGCGATGCCGATGAAACCTTCCAGCAGGTCGGCAATCAGGCCGGCGTTTTTGCCGCCAGCATTTCGGATCGGCAGCACATCGGCTGGCGAGGCGGTGACCTTGCGGCAGGCGTCCAGATCGACCATGCGCAGCGGCAGGCCGTGGGAAAGCACGATGGCCAGCGCTTCCGGATCGGCAAAGGCGTTGAATTCGGCAGATGCGGTGTGGTTGCCGCTCGTCACGCCGCCACCCATCCAGGTCAGATCGGAAATTTTCGCGGCAAGATCGGGCAGGGCAAGGCAAAGGGCGGCGATATTGGTAAGCGGGCCGAGCGCGAGGATACGCTTTTCGCCTGCCCCCTCAAGCCAGCCGCACAGCGCAGTGAAAGCGTCGCTTTGCGGCAGAGCGGGGGCATCCGGCAGGCTACGGCCGACGGTCGGAATGCCGCTGTCACCCAGAATGCATTGTGCGGTTTCGAGCGCGCCAAGGACGGGTTTGGCACGGCCCTGATGGAGCGGCATGGACCAGCCGAAGGCGGCGACCGCGCCTGCGGCGTTGCTGCAGACAACATCCAGCGTCGCATTGCCGAAGACCAGCGAAATGCCGTCTATGGCAAGGCCTGCCGATTGCACCACCATGATGGCGGCGATATCGTCAAAGCCCATATCGGTATCGATCCACACACCCATGATCAGCCAAACACCTTGAGGCTTGCCGCCTTTTCGACCGGAAGGTCGAAGGCGAGCGTATCACCGATCGTATGGGCGGTCAGCGCAGCGTCGGTCTCCGCCTTGATGGGACCAAGCAGCGTATCCAGCAGGTACTCACGGGTATTTCCGGCAAAGGATGTGCCGCGCACGGTTCCCTGGAAAGGACCTGAACCAAGGGTGACCATGCGCGGCCGCCAGGCCAGTCCAGATGCTGAAGGGACTGGTCCGGTAAGCGGTGTTATGCCGTTTTCGGTTTTCAACGCGCCGCCTTCCAGCGCGAAGATGTTTTCAAAGCCGACGAAATCCGCCACGAAGGCGGAAACCGGCGCATTGTAGATCTCTTCCGGTGTACCGATCTGCTCAATCTTGCCGCCCTTCATGACGACAATACGGTCGGCCAATGCGAGCGCCTCGATCTGGTCATGGGTGACGAAGATCATCGTCACACCGGTTTCCTTCTGCACGCGCTGCAATTCGGTGCGCATTTCAAGCCTGAGGCGCGCATCAAGGTTGGAGAGCGGCTCGTCGAGCAGCAGCACCTTCGGCTCCATGACCATGGAGCGCGCCAGCGCCACGCGCTGCTGCTGGCCGCCGGAAAGCTCGGCCGGCTTGCGCGATGCGAAGTTCGACAATCCCACGGACTTCAGGCCGGAGGCGACCTTGTCATCAAGCGCCTTGCCGTTCATGCCCTTGAGTTTGAGGCCGAAGGCGACGTTTTCGTAAACCGTCAGGTGCGGAAACAGCGCATAGGACTGAAACACCAGCCCCACGGCGCGCTTGTTGGCGGCGACGCGGGTGATATCGGCGCCGTCGAGATCGATGCGCCCGCCCGCCACCGGCATCAGCCCGGCAATGGCACGCATCGTGGTGGTCTTGCCACAGCCGGAAGGACCTAGCAGTGCGAGAAGTTCACCCTTGCGGATATCGAGGTCGAGATCCTTGACGGCGATGCTGTTGCCGTAGGCGAGCGAGACTTTTTGGAGCGAAAGGTAATTTGCGTCAGACATAACGGGAGAACCCCAGAAAACGTTCGGCCAGGAAGACGATGCCGATGGAAAGGAAGGCGAGCAGCGATGAGAGTGCGGCGACAGACGGATCGAAAACGATCTCCATGTAGCCCAGCATGTCGATGGGCAGCGTGCGCACGCCCGGACCCGACAGGAACAGCGACACGGGCACCTGATTGAAACTCGTCACGAAACCGAGGATGAAGGCCGACAGGATACCACCGCGAATATTGGGCAGCACCACACGGAAAAATGCGCCAAACCGCGACGAGCCGAGCAGCACCGCCGCCTCCTCGATATCCGAACGCAGATTGTTGAGGCTGGCCGAAACCACCCGTACCGCATAGGGCAGGATGAGCGCCGTGTGCGCGAGAAACAGGGCAAGCGTGATGCCGATGCCGAAGGGCACGACGAAATAGCGCAGCAGCGCCAGACTGACGATGATACCCGGCACGATGATCGGCGCCGAAACGATCGTGCGCACGGTTTCCGCAAAGGGCAGCTTGTAGCGCGACATGGCGTAGGAAGCGGGAATACCGAGGACGAGCGCCGTGAATGTGCCGCCGATGGCGAGGAACATCGACATCGCGAAGCTTTCACGGAAACTTTCGACGGTGAAGACCTTCGCGATCCATTTCAGTGAAAAGCCCTGCGGCGGAAAGGCGAGCGTGTCGCCGGCCGAAAACGAGGCCGCAACGATGATGAGGAACGGCCCGATCAGGAAGCCGACAACGAGCAGGAGCGTGAGCGGAATGAAGAGCTGCCGGGTCATTTCTTGTTCTTTGCGGTGGCGATGCGCTTCAGCAGGATATTGGCGGCAAAGCTCATGACGATCAGGATGAAGGCGATGACGCTGGCGGCGACGAAATTGTTGGAGACCGTCACCTGCTGGTAGAGCAGGGTTTCCAGCATCAGCACCTTGGAGCCGCCGAGAATGGCCGGCGTGATATAGGCCGTGAGCGAACCGGTGAACACCAGCGTGCCGCCGACAACAAGCCCCTCCTTGGTGAGCGGCAGGATGACCTTCCAGAACACCTGCAGCCAGTTTGCGCCGAGAACGCGGGCGGCTGCGATCGTATCCTTGGGCATATTCTCCAGCGCACTGATGAGGGAAATGATCATCAATGGCAGGAACAATTGCAGAAGGCCGATGAAAACAGCCGTTTCGGAAAACAGTATACGGATCGGAGCATCGCTCAGTCCTACAGCCTGAAGCGCCTGGTTGACGATGCCGGTTCTTCCGAGAATGACGATCCAGGCATAGGTGCGGGCAACCGGCGAGATCATCAGCGGCAAGACGACCAGATTGACGACATGTCCTTTCGCGCCCGGCGACAGATTTACGATGGCGAAAGCCGCCGCATAACCCACCACCGCAGATACGATGGTGACAAGCGCGCCAAGCTTCAGGGTGCGCAGGAAAACCGCCCTGTTCAGCGGATCGGAGAAGAAATCGGCGTAAGCGGACAATGTCCAGCCGTCAGTGGTGTGAAAGCCTTCCGACAGGAGCATGAAGACCGGCACAAGAAAGACCGCCGCCGCGAAAATAGCGGCGGGCAAGGCAAGCGCCAGCGCTTCGGCCCGGTTCTGAAACATCGCTTTATTCCCTGAACGGCCCGCGGCCGATTGTTACTGCAACCGGCCAGGGCCAGCTTGCGGAATTGAGAGGTGGAAAAGCGGTCAGGGGACGACCAAACCGCTTTTCCGGGAATGGAGCCGCCCTTTCGGACGTTTTAAATGCCCCATTCCAAACCTTGATAAGGACTTACTGACCGACCTTGGCGTTCCACTCCGACAGCCACTTGTCACGGTTGTCGAGCGTCACGGCGGAAGGAATGAGCTGCAGGCTTTTTGCGGTTTCGTCCCCATAGGTGATATTGTTCGCCACCTCGTCGGACACCTTGACTTCCTTGTTGGTCGGGCTGTCCACGAGCTTTTCGGCCAGCGCCTTCTGAACGTCGGTCGAGAGCCAGAAATCCATGAACTGCAGCGCCAGATCTTCGTTCTTCGTGCCCTTTGGCACCACGAGCACGTTCATGCCGCCGGTCTGGCCTTCCTTGGGCGTTGCCCAGGCAAGCGGCAGATCGAGCTTGGTAAAGGGCGCCCAGGAGAAGCGGCCGATGGGGGCGGCCCAGATTTCTTCCTGCTGCATGAGCTGCACCAGCTGCGACGATTTCACGTAGAACGTGACGATATCGTCCTTCTTTTCGCCCACGGCTTCGATAGCGCCAGCAAGATCAGGCGTATCCTTGCCGATGGCCTTGCCCAGCATGTAAAGCGCCGGCGGGCCCTGATTGGTAGTGACATTCGGGAAAGCGACGTGGTCGACGATACCGTCCTTCAAAAGATCGGCCCAGCTATCGATCTTCATCTTGTCTGTGCGGTAAACGATTGACGTGGCGTAGAAATTGACGCCAACGCTCATGCCGTCGCCATTCGGATCCTTGGCGATATCATAGAGCTTGCCGATATTCGGCACCTTGGCGGCATCGATCTTCTGGATCAGGTCCTTGCGGGTGGCGGAAAGCGCATCCGCCATGGAAACAATGGCGAGATCGACCACCGGATTGGCCTTGTTGGCCTCCATCTTGGCGAGGCGCTCAACGCTGTTGCCGGTCTCGACGACCAGCTTGCAGCCGCATTGCTTTTCGAACGGTGTATAGACCAGTTCCTTGAATTCGTCCTGCGCGAAGGCGTAGACCGAGATCGTCAGCGTCTTGTCCTGCGCCTGCGCGGCACCCATCGTCAGCATCAGGGCGGTGCCCGATGCAAGAATGATTTTTTTCATGGTGTGAGTTCTCCTGCTGTCGTGTTTTTGGCTTCAATCGCATCATGCTTTTTTTCGCCGGTGGAGCCGCGCATGATCAGCGCCATCGGTACTTTCGAGATTTCTGCCGTGACCTCGGCAGCTATGCCGTTTTCGAAGCCCGCCTCGCCATCGATCGCGCGCAACAGCGCATCCACGGCCAGATCGGCGATGCGGCGCATATCCATGCGCATCGTCGTCAGCGGCGGCGTCACAACGGCGGAGAAAATCAGATCGTCGAAGCCGGTGACACTCGCCTCTTCCGGCACCTCGATGCCCTCGCGCTGCAATTCAGTGAGCGCGCGCAACGCATGCAGGTCGGATACGGCAGCAAAGGCAGTGAAACCATCCCTCACCTTTTCGGTAAGGCCGAGACGGCAACCCGCACCATCCGCCTTTTCAATGGCGTCCACCCACAGCGTTTCCGTGACGCAGGCCTTGCCCAGACCATCGCGAATGCCGCCGAG
>Ga0157373_10002152_pt1 | contig 14909 bp, 15 predicted proteins | sample C65metaG_FD_113460 | JGI IMG/M metagenome (GOLD analysis project Ga0157373, IMG submission 113460) | Corn rhizosphere microbial communities from Kellogg Biological Station, Michigan, USA - C6-5 metaG | ecosystem: Host-associated > Plants > Roots > Rhizosphere > Soil | place: USA: Michigan... | reverse complement strand
TCGCCATGCTGATCCCCGAGGACCGGCCCGACGAAGAGCCGATGATCCTGTCGCGGCTGCGCCGCGGCGAAAAGATCGATCATTATGAGACGGTGCGGCGGCGCAAGGATGGCAGCCTGATCGATATTTCGCTGACGGTGTCGCCGATCAGAGGTCCGGACGGTACGATCATCGGGGCGTCCAAGGTTGCGCGCGACATCACCGAGCGCAAACGCGCCGCCGAACAGCAGGAACTGCTGCTGGGCGAGATGCGGCATCGGGTGAAAAATCTTTCCGCCGTGATCGAGGCGCTGGCCAGGCAGTCCCGCCCGCGCGACGTGCCGGCCGTCGATGCCTTTGTCAACGACTTCCTGGGACGCGTACGCGCGCTGTTGTCGACGGGCGAACTGACCCTCGGTTCGCCGAAGCGAAACGTCGAACTCAACCAGTTGATTGAAAAGGTATTGAAGCCTTTCGGAGACTCGAATGGGTCCAGTCGCTTGACCTTCGAAGGGCCGCGGCTTGTGCTTTCCGAGCAAACCGCCGCCGGTTTGGCACTTGCCTTCCATGAATTGGCGACCAATTCCCTGAAGTACGGAGCGTTAAAAGCGGAGAACGGCCGGGTCGTCATCGCATGGTCGATCCAGGCAACGGAAGGCGCGCATCGCGTTGAGATCGTCTGGAAGGAGACCGGAGGAAAGCGCGTCAGGCCCAACCCTGCGCGCCACGGCTTCGGCAGCCGCGTGATCAATCAAGCCGTCGCGCGCGAGCGCGACGCCAGGACCGAACTGTGCTTCGAGACCGATGGATTGCGTTGCCGGTTCGAATTTGCGATGAGCGGAACTCAGTCGTAACGCCGCGACAAAGTTTCACCCAGCGACGCAGGAACCAAGCTCCGAGTGGAGAGTTGCTTCAAAGTCAGCGGGCAAGAGCCGCAGTGTGACGCGCCCATATGCGCGTAAATTCGATCTAACCGCTGGCACCACTATCTACTGCCCTTTTAGGGGCAAGATGACGGAGACCGGCGATCCATGGATGAGCATCAAAGGATTTGGCCCACCGCCGTGAGCAGCCTTGCTCTGTTCATCGCCGTCACGCTTGGCTGGATACTGACCTTTGACTCTGGGCTTCTGACATCTCTCTTGAAGCCGGACCAGCCGATGCCGGCCAAATCCAGAACACCCTAGCCGTCGACAGAGTCCCAAGGTGTCCTTGCACGAACGCGCGTCCGCATAGTGATGGGAACTCAAATCAATGTTCCCGAGAGGCATGGGCTGACATTGGGAACGCCGGTTGAACCGGAGCGTTGTCATTGGGTGGAGAACGCTGGAGAGGTCGATGGACCACGACAAAATCAAAGGAATGGCTGACGAGGCCAAAGGCGCCGCAAAAGAAGGCGCCGGGAAAATTACAGGCGATACCAAGCTGAAGACCGAGGGAAAACTCGATAAGGCGAAGGGAAAAGCCGAGAAGGTCGTAGGCGACGCGAAAGATAAATTACGCGACCTTCGCGACCGCGAATAATTCCATTTGGTTCATCCTGGACTGGAGCAGGCGCAGCGCGAGCTGACGGTTGTGCCTGGCCTGTCGAACGACGATTTTTGATCCATATTTGAATAGGTGAATATATGACTCTGCTGTTGATTATCGTGGTGCTCGTGCTGCTGTTCGGCGGTGGCGGCTACTATGGCTACAATCGCTTCGGCGGCGCCGGCCTTGGTGGCGTCCTCGGCACGCTCATTATCGTATTGCTGGTGCTCTGGCTGCTCGGCGCGCTTGGCGGCGTTCACGTCTGACACCATCCGCCGAGTCGCGTTTTCTCTAAGAAAAGAGCAAGGCTCCGCGAATTATTGCGGTTTCTTGAAGCGATACGCGAACTGATCGGTCTTTCCGCGAATGGAAGGGTCGAAGACGATTGCGGTGTGCGGGTCGGCCGGGTTGGCGAGAACATTGGTCTCGCCGTCGAACGTGAAGCCCGCTGCCGTCATCTCGGCCTTGACCACGGCTGGATCGATACGATGAAGCTTGTCCGCGGTCTCCACCGCCGGCGAACCCGGCAGCGCGGCATGATCGACGATCACGACCACGCCACCCGGCTTGAGCATGCTGAACCATTGCTTGTCCACAACCGCCATGTCGGCATGCACGCGGCTCAGATGCAGATCGTGATAGTTCCACGACGTCCAGACGATATCGAGCGGCGGCAGCGCTGGAAGCGGCGCGATCGGCACCACCGAAACGTTGGCATATCCGGACTCAGCCGCGATGGCCGCCGCCGCCGGCTCGGCATCGGCCCCCTTGGCGTCGGGTACGGCCGCATAGAGTTTTCCCTTCGGCCCGACCACCTTCGAAAAGATGCGCGTGAAATAGCCTCCCCCGGGCAGCAACTCGAGTACCGTATCACCAGGCTTCATCCCGGCGAATTCCACCATCGCTGCTGGCTTTCGTGCGGCGTCACGTGCCGTGTCAGCGGCGGGTCGGCTTGGGTCGGAGATGGCAGCCGTTGTCGCTGCGGTATCGGCCGCTGCCGATGCGCTGAGGGAGATCAATGCGGCAATGGCCGCTGCCACACCCAATTTCATGACCATCTGCTTTCCCCCCATCGGTGTTTCGCCGAGCTTAGCATGCTTCCTTCGAGTTGCGAGACAGAGATGTGGCGGAGAGTCCGATGCTTGCCCGCTGGACGACGCGCGGCGAATTGGTGCTACGATCACCACAAAGCATGCGTCGTGCGATTTGGGGGCGGGGCAAAATGGATCAGTGGACAGTTCCCGTCATATTGCTCGCAGCTCTGCTGATTGCGTCGCTGGGCGTGTTGTTTTTTCAAGACGCTTTGCCGGAATCGCATAGCCACGCAGGAACAGCGGCAACCGTCAGGCTCATCGCCAACCTCTTCACAGTCATGACGTCGCTTGCCTTGGGCCTGTTGATCAGTTCTGCGAAAGGGACCTTTGATACGGCGGATCGCGACCTCCATCAGTTTGCCGCGGCCTCTGTCTTGCTCGATCGCACGCTCTTTCGCTACGGACACGATGCCGATACCGCGCGGCACCAGTTCCAAGTCTATTTGCACGATACGCTCGACCGTAACGCGGCCGGCGGTGAAGGCGGAAATTCCGATTTGAAGTCGGAACAACTGCTCTATGCCGTGGGGGATAGCCTTGCGCGGCTAAAGCCGGGAGATAACCAGCACCTCACGCTCTCGAACGATGCGCACCAGCAACTCGAACAAATCAACAGACTTCGCTGGACCTTGCTTGAAGACGCGCAAGGCGCCATTCCGGTCCCTCTTCTGGTTCTACTCGGCGCCTGGTTGACCCTGATGTTCGCGAGCTTTGCCTATCTCGCTCCGCGAAACTCCCTGGTTCTCGCAAGCCTTTGCCTGGCCGCGTTTCTGGTTTCGGCGGCGGTTTTTCTGATCATCGACATGGACGAGCCTTACTCGGGCCCGATGTCCGTCTCGTCCGCGCCGCTTGAGCGGGCGGTGCATGAAATGCAAAGAATCTAGCCTCGCGTCTTCAAAGACGCGTGAGCCTCTCCACCATTCGCGGGCGAGAGTGGGCGTTGGCAATCGCCGGACTTCGCTCGAGTGCGTCCGCGATCTCCTGCTCAAGTTGCGAATACTGCGTCGCGGTCAAGCTGTCCTCGAAAGCGATCCAGAGATCAATTGCGCCAGTCGCGGGTTCACCGGGCTTTGCACGCTCAAAAAGGCTGAATTGGCGGATGGGATATTTGCCGTTCGCCTGCGTCTCGATGTCGGCCAATTTGTCGCCAATCTGGATCAACTGTCGGCGATCGACCTGGTCAATAGCAGCTTGATATAGCAGCATCGCATACCTCGCACTTTTAGCACGGCCCCGCGGAGATATTTTCCTTCCTTCACCTGAGAAAAAACGCTGATCTCTGCTCTTAGTTGCAGCCATTGGCGAGGCCTTCATCGCAAATCCTAGAGACAGATCAACTGCCTGTGTGCAGATCACAATTTTGTCTCACTACTTGCGCGGCACGGCGAAACCATTCTCCAAGCCGCTCGTTGGCTTCTATTGGGACGTAAGCAGGGAAGACCGCCATGACTGACTTACGAAGGACCTATGCGCCGGAATTCGAAACGGACTCGAGCGCAAGAATCTTCAAGGTCGTTGCGGCGATCATCGTATTGCTCGTCGTCGGTGCAATCGGCGCATTTTATCTTGGCATCGGAGCGGGGTGAGCGCTCGTCCGCCACGGACCTTCGAAGATACCTATAAGCGATCCTAGGGAGCCGTTCGGCTTCCTGTGTTGAGAAACCGCGCGGGCAATTCGTGCCCCCTCGGCCGCTTGGACTCTTCGAAATACGCATGCTACGCATGATCGGCGCACTTACTGGGGGTGTCATGCAAAGAAGCTGGCTGGTGATTGTTCTTGCGTCGAGTGTCGCCATTTCGAGCGCGGGCGCGATCGCGCAAGTGTCCCCAACGGTTCCCCCGAGCCCTGTGCCACCCGTGGCGGCGCCGCCCGCCACGAGCAACGTGCCGGCGCCGGCCGTGGCCACGAATGCCAACAACGTCGCAGACCCGATGGCGACAAAGGATCCGGACCAGATCATCTGTCTGAAGGAGAAATTGACCGGGTCGATGCTGCCGTCGACCGTGTGTCAGACCCGGCGCAATTGGATCCGACAAGGCGTCGATTCGCGCGATCTCATTGGACACGCGCAAAATGTTGGAAGCGGCCAACCCGGGGGCAATTAAAGCTCGCCCAACAACGCTATCGCGGAGCGTCTGCTTTGCGCCGGAAACGGACTATGACCTAATTTCTCTCGTTTGCTTGGGAGAAATCCGATGAACCAGAGCGACTATCTGCAGCAGGACGCGACGGCGCTGGCCGATCTGATTCAGAAGCGAGCCGTCAGTGCGGAGGACGTGACGGTTGCCGCGATCACGCGCGCGCAATCGATCAATCCAAAAATCAACGCCATCGTGACCTCGATGTATGACGAAGCGCTCGAAACGGCGCGCGGCGGTGTCTCGGGCAGGTTGGCTGGCGTACCCTTCCTCATCAAGGACCTGAACTTTGTGAAAGGCGTGCGGTGCAGTTTCGGCAGCCGACTATGGGAACACTTCGTCCCAGACCACGACTCCGAGATCGTCACACGCTACCGCAACGCCGGGCTCTTGATCCTTGGCAAGTCCAACACGCCGGAAGTCGGACTGGCGGCGACGACGGAGTCTGTGTTGCTTGGTCCGTGCCGCAATCCTTGGGACTTGTCGCGAACCTCAGGCGGCTCGAGCGGCGGAGCCGCGGCGGCCGTCGCCGCGGGAATCGTTCCGGCTGCCCATGCGACGGATGGCGGCGGCTCGATCAGGATTCCGGCTTCGTGCTGCGGTCTGGTCGGGCTCAAGCCGACGCGCGCACGGACCCCGCTCGGGCCGGACACGGGTGAGGGTTGGGGCGGGATGGCCGTCGGGCACGTGGTGTCGCGCTCGGTTCGCGACAGCGCACTGCTGCTCGACGTCAGCCATGGCCCCGCCAGAGGCGATCCCTATCACCCGCCGACGTTTTCAGGGCATTTTGTCGATGCGGTTTCGACAGACCCTCAGCCCTTGCGCATCGCGATCGATCTGGAGCCGGTCAGTGGTGGCGCCGTGCACCCCGAATGTCACGAAGCCGTGCGGCGCAGCGCCGAGCTTTTGACGTCGTTGGGACATAAAATAGAGACGGTGAGTCCCAAATTCGACAGAACGCAATTCACGCGAGCGACCGATACGCTGGTTCTTGCCAACGTCGCCAACACGATCCACGCCCGGGCCGAAGCCGTGGGCGTTGAACTTGGCCCCGAGTGCGTTGAGCGACTCACCTATCGCCTGGCTACGATTGGCCGGTCTCTGAGCGCGGAATTGTACGCAAGAGCTGTCCATCATGTTCACGCCGTCGGTCGGCAGATAGAGTCGTTCTTCGAGAGATACGATTTGATCCTGAGCCCGACTCTTCTGCAGCCGCCTGTCCCCTTGGGATACCTGGATACGAACAGCGACGATGCCGAGACGTATGGCGAGCATTTCCGTTCCTTTTGGGGCTTCACGAGCTTGTACAACGCGACCGGACAGCCGGCGATCTCTCTGCCGCTGCATTGGTCGGTCGAGGGATTGCCTGTCGGTGTTCAGCTGGCTGCACCCTTTGGCGACGAAGCCCGATTGCTGAAAATCTCTGGACAGATCGAACGTGCCGTAGGCGGATTCACGCGCGCGCCTCGCCTCGAAGGCGCTTGAGGCAACATCGCGTTGCGGCGGCCGCAGCGGACGCCTGCGGTATGGCGGGGCCGAAAGGAGAGATCGATGTTCGTTGCGCTTTATTGGTGGCGGGTGCATCCCGGAAAGGAAGAGCAATTCCGCAAGGCCTGGCGGCGCGGCACGGAATTGATCACGGAAAAATACGGCAGCTATGGCTCCCGGCTGCACCGCGATCGCGACGGACGCTTTGTCGGCTATGCCGAATGGCCGGACGAGCTGACCTGGCAGAAGGCGTTCGCTCAGAAGATGGTCTATGACGATCCCGAAACACGGGCCGCCTTTGTCGATGCGATCGCGGAAACGCCGACCAGCGGCGAACCGATTTTCACCATGACCGTGACCGACGATCTTCTCACGCGGAGCATCGGTCGATAGAGATCCGGCTGGGCCGAATAAGGCCGCGGAAGGCGTCTCACGAATTTTCGGCGCCCGCAGCACCCAACGAAGCGCGCTGGGCCGCCAATCGGGCCTCACCGCTCCGCCGCATTCTTCTTCCGAACCAGACATTCCAGAGCGTCAGCGATCCGATCGTCGCATAACCGACAATGGGGCTGACGACGAGGTAATACGAAATCGGCAGGACGAAGACGAGCAGGATCGACAACGCAGCGTCCGCCATGAGTCCAAATCCCCAGACGAGGGTCATGATCGTCATCCCGCGCTTGAAAAAGCTGTTGTCGCGCAGAGATTCCACCCGTTCCAACTCGAGGCTCTTGGAACGCGCCAGGAAAGCCCGCACCAACTCGTACATCAAGGGCCGGCCGATGGCGGCCGAACCGAGAAAGACGAAAGCGACAATGATCGTCACGAGCCTTTCGCGCAATTGGAGCAGACGCACCGACCCGCCGCCCAAATAAGCCAGAAGCGAAAGCGCGATCCCGAAGAGCACGAGAAGCGAAAGCGCATCGGCCCGGCGATGGCGAATAAACTCGGCAATGCTCCAAAGCGTCGGCGGTGCGGAAGACGCGATCAAGGCGTTCACGTCGCCAAGATAGTCGTGGGTCAACCGATAGATCGCGAAGGGAAGCGCGATGTTGACGACGACCTCCCTTGCAAACCTGAACAGGGATTCAAGCTTCATAGCGATGACTCGGCTCGTGCGCGACATTCCAGTCCGCCATCGGCGTACAAGACCTGTCCCGTCATTTGTGAATTTTCGCCGCTGACACACCATGCCAGAATTGCCGCCGCTTCTTCCGCGCGACCTGGAAAAGCCCCACGCAGCGGTACCATCCCACCTGCGGCAGCGCGGGCACTCGGCTCCGAAAGCACATATGCGGCGGCCGGTGTGTCATAGAAACCGAGAGCGACGACATTGAGCGCAATTCCGGCACCGGCCCACTGCGTTTTCGGCGCTTGCTGCCGACACCAGCGTTGCAGCGAATATTTTGCGCTGCCGTATAGTTCGAGGGGAATTTGCGCCTCGTCGGGCGTTCCGCTTGTAGCAGACGGTGGCCCGTCGTCACGCGAAACCATGCTGCGCGCAGCCGCCAGCGCCGCCGGTTCATCCAGGCGCAGGCATGCTTCCGCAATCGACGGATTGGGCGGCCGCAGTGCTGCCACCGAAGAAACGGCGACCGCACGCGTTGCGGGACTGTCTGCCAACAGCGGACGCAATCCGTCCAGGGTTGCAACGGACCCGAAAAAATTCAACTGGATGCTGGTCTGCGGTGGACCGCCGCCGGCATTTGCAATGACTGCGTCTATCCGGCCACCCGAAAGCCGCCTGACGCCCTCGATCAATGCGGCGCGCCCCGCCTCTGTGGCGAGGTCTGCGATCACATCGGCATGATGCAGGTCCGAGGTGATGACTCTGCTGCCGCGTGCCCGCAAATACAGGGCAGTTGCGGCTCCTATCCCGGATGCGGCGCCAGTGACGACGGTGGTTCGGCTCATGGCGGTCTCACCCCGAAGTTCTGATCCAGAGTAAATGATCATTTACCTTGTAGCACACTTAGTAAACGATCATTTACTTGTCAACCGGAATCGAATATCTCTTGCAGATGCCGGCCAAACGCTCAAACTTGAAAACCCGCGTCAGCGCTCCGATGGACGGCACCGCCGATCACGACGGCCCCACTGTGCGATCCCGCTCGACACGAAATCGGATCTTGACGTCCGCGCAGGACCTTTTTGCGAGGCATGGTTTCGGCGGCGTGTCGATGCCCGCGATTGCGAAGGCGAGCGGCATCACGGCGGGCGCAATCTACAAGCACTTCGACAGCAAGGACGATCTCTTCTTCGAAGTCGTCAGTCGGACCGTTCAATCGGTTCCCTTGCCTGAAGCGCTCGACTCGACATCGGCGGCTGCGCCCCTGCCCTCGATCGTCGCCATGTACACAACGCCCAGGCTCAAGCTTTTGCGCCAGCTTGCGCTCGAGATTCACTCCGCCTCCGCCAGGCATCCAAAGGTCCGCCGAATGCTGAGACAGTCGCTTGATCGCACGATCGAGCAGATGTCCTCCGCCATCACGGCCGCCCAGAGCAACGGCGATATCGATCGCTCCCTGAATGCCGAGATGCTGGCCAGCGCCGTCATGGTGTTCATCATGGGCCTGATGCACATGGAGACGCTTCTGCCGCACCGCATTGGCGAGCAGGAGTGGAACAGCTTTGTCCAGGACCGCGTGCGAGCACTGATCGCGCTGCGCTAAGCCGTGGCCGAGCATTCAACTTACGCGAACTGCGCGTACTTTCTGACCCGGCTCGAGCCGTTCTGCCCCGCGGACGATGACGCTCTCCCCTGGGCCGATGAGTCCCTTGATCTCCACCAGTGTTCCTTGTTCGGCGCCGACTTCCACCGCGATGCGCCGCGCGAGGCCCTTGGAATCAACCTTGAAGATGTAGGTGTTGTCCTCCCTCAGGATGAGCGCGTCTCGCGACACTGCCATCACATCGCGCGGAAGCGACGAGGGGATCAGAACCTTGGCCGCGTCGCCCACGAGGCCGGCGCCTGTGGGCAATACGAGCCGCAACTCGATGGTACGGCTCACAATGTCGCCAACCGGTACAATGGCGCGCACGACTGCCGCGAAGAGTTTGCCCTCGATTTCCACGGTCAGTGGCGATGTTTCATGGACATATCTCGTCGAGTCGATCGGCACCTGCGCGCTGACTTCGAGAGAGCCGACGTCAACGAGGCGTACGATCGGCTTTCCGGCAACCGCATACTCGCCGGGGTTGATGAGACGGGCGACGACGCGGCCGGGAAAGGGCGCCCGTATATCGCTATGCGAGAACTGATACTCGCTCTTCTTCAAAGCGGCCTGCGCCTGCGCGAGAGCCGCCACCGCCATATCGCGGGTCGATTGGGCCTGGTCGCGCGTGCTTTTGGCGATCGCATTTTGCTTGAACAGGTTGTCCATGCGCGTCGCTTGATCGCGATCAAATCTGAGTTCCGCCGACAGGCGGGCGACGTTGGCCCTGTCGGAGGCCAATTGGAGCCCGGCAAGACTGCTGTCGATGCGCGCCACCACATCGTTTGCCGCCGCGATCGTTCCCACATCGGCAACCCAGGCGACTCTGCCTTCAACTTCGGAGGCCAATTGCGAATCGCTGCGTGACACGACCGTGCCAGGGACCGGCATGGTCGGTGCCATCCGGACGATTCGCGCCACGACGACTCCGACCGTCGGAGGATCGGTTGCGCGCTGCGCCCACGACGCCGACACAAGGCTGGCGCTGATCACGGCCGCCGAAAAACCTGCACGCCAGATTCGAGTGATACTCTTTCGTGAAATCACGCAGCCCTCCGGAGTATCGGTGTGATGGGCGCCAAACTTAGATCTTCGGATCGCTCGCCCAAGCGGAGCATGGCGGGCATGAGGACAAGCGTAAAGACATGGCTGACAAGAATACCACCGACGATCACCGCTCCCAACCCGCGGTAGATTTCAGCGCCTGGTCCCGGGACGATCACCAGAGGCAGCATCCCGAAGATCGCCGTCAAAGTGCTGGAGAAGATCGGCCGAAGACGCGTCTCCAGGCTAGAGCGGACCGCATCGACCCGCGTCATGCCCTCTGCCTCGGCCTGCCGCGTGCGCGCCACAAGCAGGATTGTGTTGTTCACGACCAGTCCCAGGACAATGATGAAACCGATCATCGTCAACAGATCGAGCGGCTGAAATACGAACAGCCCCAGGATACGCAATGCCGCCATGCCGCCAACCGTTCCCAAAGGCAGCGGCATCGTCGCGATTGCGCCGTCGCGCACAGACTTGAAGACCGCAGCCATGATCAGAAACAGCAGCAATATGGCGAGCGCAAAATTCTTCCCCATGCTCCACATGGCGTTGTCGAGGTGATTGGCCGCCGCGCCGTATGTCACGCTTCCGTCTGACGGAAGGAGTTTGCGAATTTTCGGCTCGATCTCGTTGCGCACGATGGTGAGCGCATCTTGCAGAGCCATCCCTCGCGGCGGCTGCAGGTTCAACGCAAAGGTGCGGCGCCGGCCCAGGCGGTAGATTCCACTTGGAGCAAGCGTCTGCTGCATCGTTACGAGGTGACCGAACGACACGACGTTGCCGTTCGGCGTGGCCAGAGGCGTTGCATTCACCGCGCCGGGCGATGCAAGTGGCTGAGCTTTCAAGATCAGGAAGAGTTGACGTTCGCCGTCAAGACGTTGCCCGACATACGCTCCTTCGCCCAATGCTTGCAGTATCGTTCCGACGTCGGTGCGAGTCCAACCGACCTCCGCAATCGAGCGATCGTCAGGCAGCAGCCTCAGCTGCGGCTGATCGTAATCCAGCGTCGGGTTCGTATTGACCACCGCGTCCGGAAATCTCTTGGTCAGCAAATCAAATCCGGTCTTGGCGGCGGTTCTCATCGCGTTCGCATCGTTCGACTGAATGTTGATCGAAATGCCGCCGCCCTGGTCGAACCCGCCGAACAGGCTTCCCATCTGAGCGAACCCTTGAGCGTCAGGCAGATCGCGCAAGACGTCGTTCCTTACAATCTGCTCAAGTTTCGGGAAGTCTTCGTCGTTCGGCACCCGGGCGGCCATGTCCATGAAGCCAGGTCCGTCCATTTTGACATAGTAGTTGAGAAGTTTCGGCTGCTTCGTCCCGTTCATATAAGGCGTGAGTCGGTCAATGATCGGTCGGGCAATTTCGCGTTCGACAACATCGACCGTGGCGCTGGCCGGGATCTGAATAAACCCGTCGATCGCGGCACGCTTCACTTGCGGCAGATATTGCAGGCTCGGCAGAAGAAGCCATGTGCCGAGCGCCGAGCCAAAAATCAGGCCCCCGATCCAGATGCCGCGCTTGCGCGGAGTATCGGTCAGACCCATCACGTAGTTCGTGATCCCGCGCCAGACACTGGAAAGATCGGCTTTCTTGGGGTCGACTTTCAGGAACAGGCTCGAGGCCACCGGCACCACCGTGACTGCGACGATGAGCGAGACGAAGACCGCAAAAGCGATGGTGAGTGAGAGATCGGCGAACAACTGGCCTTCGACATCCTTCAGAAAAATGACGGGAAGGAAAATCGCGACGTTCGTGGCGGTCGAGGCTAGCAACGCACCCCATACCTGATCCGTGCCCACCTGCGCGGCTTTTCCCGAATCCATGCCGTGTTCGCGCAGGCGCAGAATGTTCTCAAATGCGACGATCGCCGCGTCAAGGACGATGCCCGTCGCAAAGGCGAGCCCCGCGAGCGAAACGACATTCAGGGTTCGCCCGGTCAGGTTCAGCAGAACAAGAACGGCAAACAAGCAGATGGGAATCGCCGACGAAATTATAAGAGTGCCGCGCCATTCGCGCATGAAGAACCACAGCACACCGACAGCAAGCAATATGCCCAGGATCAAGTCCGACGTGACCATCGACATGGCCTGATTGATGAAGTGCGACGGATCGAAGGAATATTGGAGCGTGACGTGCTGCACACGCGCCGGTCCGTTGTTGATGGACTGAAGCTCCGCTTTCACCGCATTGACGGTGGACAGAACATTGGCGCCGGAGGCACGAAAGACTTGCAATCCAAGCGCGGGATTTCCGTTCTGGTAGGCAAAGCCTTGCGCCTTGCTGCGGCCGATATGAACGTCGGCAATGTCTCCAAGATGCACGGGTTTGCCTGAGCGCCACTCCAGTATGAGGTTTTTCAGAGCATCGACCGAATAACGTCCGCGCAGCGAAAGGCCGTAGCGCCGCCGCCCGACGTCGATCGTGCCGCCCGAAACATCCTCAGCCCCGCTGAGCTGCTGGGCCATCTTGGGAATCTGGACGCCAAGTTCGGCAGCGCGCAGTGGATCAAACTGGATGTCGATTTCGTCCACGCCGCCGTTGGCATTGATTTGAACGGACCCGACGCCGGGAATGGATTCCAGCCTCGGAATCACGGTTTCTTTCAGAAAACTGACATATGAATTCACGTCGCGCTTGTTGCCCGGTAGCTTTTGCATGAAGACGTAGAGAAGAAGCGCATTTGCATCTTGCGTGCTTGCCAGTTGAACAAAGGGCTTTTGTGCGTCCGCCGGCAGAGGCGGTAGGCGATTCAATCGCCCGATCACATCCACCAGCGTGTTCTTCATGTCGGTTCCGAGCGCGAATGTGAGTTGCACATATCCGCCGCCGGAATTGGCGAAGCCGTCCATTTCCTGCAAGCCGGGCAGACCTTGGAGCACTTCCTCTTCCGGCTCGACCAACTGAGCTTCAACTTCGCGCGGCGTCTCAGAACGCCAGTCTGTCTGGATGCCGATCTGTGGCCGGTCGATGTCGGGAAAGAGTTGGACCGGCAAGCTGTAGAGCGCGAACAGGCCAAACAGAAGTGTTACGGCAACGCCGACCGCGACAGCCGCCGGACTCTTTAGGCCTGCGCTCGTCAGTACGCGCATCGCAACCTCTCTTCACCGGCGCAGCGCCCTGCTTTGGGAACGGTCCGGCCAACCGATCCGTCCCATTTTTCTGCGCAGGGTCGCCGCTTGCCACCCGAACGGCGTGATTTCACCACTCTTGGCTGGTCGGGGATCGTCACATTCGTGTGAAACCGAGGGCGGCGGCCGCCACGTTAAGCAAGTGAGTCATGCACGCGCTGCACGTTTGCGGATGCAGGTTTCGCCCTAAGCCATGGATCACGTGCGCGAAACAGGGCTGGCGGCGTGCACCCTGAGGTTCAGGGACGAAACTGCAATGCGCGCGGGACAAGACGTGCGGGCTGCGAGACAACGCGCCACGCATTCTCGAGCCACTCACACACAAGTTTTCGCGTCTCGCGCGGATCGATCATCTCCTCCATCTGAAACTTGTTCAGCGGTCCCATCGGCCCGCGCGCGCTCTCGATGCGGGCATTGATCTCGGCGCGCAGCGCTGCAGGATCTTTGGCCTCGGCGAGTTGACGTTTATAGGCAGCCTCGATGCCGCCTTCTGGCGGTATGCCGCCGACATCGGCTGCCGGCCAAACGACTCTCGCGCTGCTTCCTGCTCTCGGCGAGGCGAAATTGTTGCCTGCGACACCGAAACTGCGACGCATGATGACGGTGAAGATCGGCATCGTCGTCTGCGCAAATGCAATCATCCATTCGCCGCCTTTGCGGATCGTGCCCGCGACCTCGTGCTCGAGGCCGACCGCGAATCCCGGATTGTCGTTCAAATTCAGCAATGGCAGGTGGAAAACGTCGCACACATCCAGATGCCGCCGGAGTTTGTCGCAACCGTCCGCGGTCAACGCGCCGCCGTTCACGTGTCGGCTGTCGGATGCGATGACTCCCATAGGGTAGCCGTTGAAGCGGACGAAGCCGGTGATCTGGTCGGTGCCCCATAGCGGACCGATCTCGAAAAACGAGCCCTTGTCCGCCATCAGGCGGATGGCGCGGCGCATATCGAACGTCGTCGTCCGTTTGCGCGGAACGATGGTGAAGAGTTCCTCGTCGCGCCGATCGGGCGGGTCCGACGGATCTGGCGGAAGCACCGGGGGAACCTCGAACACGCTTGACGGAAGATAGGAGAGGAACCGCTTGGTTTGGGCGAAAGCGTCTTCCTCGTTTTCGGCGAGATTGTCGACCGAACCATTGCGACAATGGATGTGCCAGCCTCCAAGGTCTTCCTTCGTGATCTCATAGCCCATGGCATGGCTCACGATCGGCGGACCGGCGACGAAAAGTTGCGCAACGTCCTTGACCATGACGGAGAAGTGGCCGAGCACCGCTTTCGCGGCACCAATTCCAACAACGCTGCCAAGCAGCACATTCACCACCGGCACAGTGCTGAGCTGTTCGGCATACATCGAACTGCCAAGATGGCCCGGCAGGAACGATCCGCCGCTTCCTGCGACGCGGGGCCGTCCCGCCGTGATCGCACCGGAGCTCTCCTTCGCGGTGCTCTCTCCCTCCCTTTGCTGCTGCGGCACCATCGCGGCGACACTGCCGCCGCCGGAAGAGCCGTCGAGCAGGCGAATTGAAGGGCAGCGGAACTCGAGCGAGAGTTGGTCAAGGTACCGACTCTTCTGACCGATGGCTCCGTCTGCATGGCCGCCACGCGATGTAAAGTCGTCGGCGCACACGATACTGGTTCTGCGCGCAATCGTGCCCCATCCGCCCACATGATTGGCCGGCGTGAAATCGGATACGCCTCCCCCGCCGTCGTAATTGACGAAGCCCGCGAGACTTCCAACCTCGCGGAAGCTTCCCTTGTCGAGCAGAAGATCGATGCGCTCGCGACAAGT
>Ga0157373_10002151_pt1 | contig 14917 bp, 10 predicted proteins | sample C65metaG_FD_113460 | JGI IMG/M metagenome (GOLD analysis project Ga0157373, IMG submission 113460) | Corn rhizosphere microbial communities from Kellogg Biological Station, Michigan, USA - C6-5 metaG | ecosystem: Host-associated > Plants > Roots > Rhizosphere > Soil | place: USA: Michigan... | reverse complement strand
GGCTACAACATCAGAAAGATCGTCACCGGGTGCCCGCATTGTTTTAATACCATTAAGAATGAATATCCGGGCTTGGGTGGTAATTACGAGGTCATCCATCACTCACAACTTATACAGCAATTAATTGATGCCGGCAAGTTAAAAGCCGAGGGCGGCGAAAGTTTCAAAGGTAAACGCATCACCTACCATGACCCCTGCTATTTGGGCCGTGGCAACGATGTTTATGAGGCGCCACGCCGAGCGCTTGAGATTCTGGATACCGAACTGGTTGAAATGAAACGCTGCCGAAGCAACGGCTTATGCTGTGGTGCCGGCGGCGCGCAAATGTTCAAGGAGCCCGAAAAAGGCAACAAAGACATCAACATGGAACGCATTGATGAAGTAATAGCCGTGAATGCACAGGTGATAGCCGCTGCCTGCCCCTTCTGCATGACCATGCTAAGCGACGGTGTTAAAAATCACGATAAAGAGCAGGAAATTAAAGTATTGGATATAGCCGAGATCACGGCTCGCGCTAACGGATTATAATCCTTTTGTTTTGAAGTAGTTAAGCGCTTGTTCCAGACTATCCAGACGCTCAGGCTCCATATTTTTTAGGGGGATCTTCAGCACACTGGCCATTGAGTCGATATTGCCATGGCGGTCGTTATAGGTTTGGACGATGATATCATCTGATTTAGCTTTTAGTTCAAGTGTGCCGCTGTTTACGTCGCCTACATAATTCATATCATCCAACTGCGGCAAGTGCAAAGAAAAGTATTCTTGTTTACCGTTTTGAAAGGTTTTGCGCAGGCGGATAAAATAATCGTCGCTAAGGTTAAACTCCCACTTTTTAATTTTAATATCTGCCGATGGGTCGTATGATTCGTTCAGGCATTTGTTACCCCAGCTTAGCCAGTCCTGATCGCTCATAGCGACTACAAAACACAAGCTAACCGCGGCGGTTACCAGGATGGAAAATAAGAATGCTATCTTTCTGAATTTAGGCAGAACTGATTTTACCATGACAACAAATGTAACGCTCTAAATTAATAATTTGGTATTTTTGCGCATGCAATTTTCTGAAAATTCGAGAGTGTGGATCTATCAGTCTGATAAAAAGTTAGCAGACGCCGTAGTACAGCAAATACAACAGCACCTTGACGCTTTTACCGCCGAGTGGACCGCCCATAACCATCAGCTTAAAGCCAAAGCCGAAATACGCTATAACCGCTTCTTTGTCCTTATTGTAGACGAAAGCCAGGCAGGCGCCAGCGGATGCTCTATCGACAAATCAGTTAATTTCATGAAACGCCTGGAGCAGGAGTTCGGCCTGAACCTGTTCGACCGCTTTAATCTGGCTTATCGCGAAGCCGGCGAAGTGCTTTCGCTACCTCGCCATCAGTTCGAAGAAAAACTGAAAGAGGGCAGCATCAACACCAATACCATCGTTTACAATAATCTTGTACAAAATCTTACCGAGCTTAACTCAAAATGGGAAGTGCCGTTTAAGGATAGCTGGCATATTCAGTTGTTTAGGGATTTGGTTCGGTAGTTTATTAGAAGACTACCCACTCCGCGCGTCATTGCGAGGAACGAAGCAATCTCTACACAGGACATTCTCGCTTGCAAGATGTATATTATCTTGTTCGATGGTTTTCCAACAAGGCGGCTGTGTTTATATTATGACCAATAAAATGCATACGGTATTGTATGTTGGAGTTACAACCGAGTTAATTAGTCGAGTGTACGAACACAAGACTAAAGTTTATCCCAAAAGTTTCACAGCCAAATATAATTGTGACCAGCTTGTTTACTATTTATTTTACTCGCGCATCGAGGAAGCCATCGCTGCTGAGAAAGTTCTAAAAGGGAATAGTCGTAAGCATAAGCAGCAATTGGTAAATTCCATAAATACCGAATGGGTGGATTTGTACGACGCTTTGCTCGACTGATTAGCGGGTGTAGAGATTGCTTCGTTCCTCGCAATGACGTTTTGGTTATTAAAAATCCAACGGCCCCAATCTGCGCATATTCTTCATAATCAAATATTGCCTATGCCTCACATAATCGCTCGGATTGGTGGGCGACCATTTGAGGGGGCTCGGGAAAATAGAAACTATGGCAGCGCTTTGGGCGCGGGTTAAGTCGTACGCGTCTTTGTGGAAATAGTGTTGTGCGGCGGCTTGTACGCCGTAAATACCGTCGCCCATTTCAATAACGTTCAGGTATACCTCCATGATGCGGCGTTTGCTCCAGAATATCTCGATCAGCAGGGTAAAATAAGCCTCGAAGCCTTTGCGCACCCAGGAACGGCCCGGCCAAAGGAATACGTTTTTGGCCGTCTGCTGCGATATGGTGCTGCCGCCGATGAGCTTGCGGCTGCGCGAGTTTTTTTCGATCGCCTTTTCAATGGCATGGAAGTCAAATCCGTGATTTTCCAGAAAAGTCTGATCTTCGGCAGCTACGGCGCCGCGTTTCATGCCGTCGGCAATGTCGTCAAAGTCGCGCCATTCTTTGTCAATTTTCCAGTCTTTACCATCGGCTTTGCGTTCAAAGCCACGGGTGATCATGAGCCAGGTAATCGGCGGATTTACAAAGCGATAGGCAATCACCCACAAAACAGTAATACCGATAAACAGGATCAGAAATAATTTAACAAAACGCCATACAAGCTTGCCAATACCTTTCATGGCAACTAAAATATTGTTTTTATTCGGGATGGCGGAAATCACATCGAACAAAATCAAACGGCTTAAGTCGTCACTTAAGGCAAATAATTGTAATTTAGCACTCTAAATTTTTATACTACAATGAGTACGCGAATTAAGATCAAAGCATTATTAGAAAGCACACAAACAGACATTGATGTAACCGTTAAAGGATGGGTTCGTACCTTCCGCAATAATCAATTCATAGCTTTAAATGATGGTTCGACTAATAACAACATCCAAGTTGTAGTTGATTTTGAAAACACCGACCCTGCCCTATTAAAACGCATCACTACCGGCGCTGCTATCAGTGTCGTTGGTCATCTGGTGGCGTCATTGGGTAAAGGCCAGTCGGTTGAGATCAAGGCTAAAACCATTGAGATTTTGGGCGATAGCGATTCTGAAAAATATCCGTTGCAACCCAAAAAACACAGCCTTGAGTTTTTGCGCGAGATAGCACACCTGCGTTTCCGTACTAATACCTTCGGAGCGATATTCCGCGTGCGCCATAGCCTGGCATTTGCCATCCATAAGTTTTTTGAGGAACGCGGATTTGTTTACCTGCACACCCCTATCATCACAGCTAGTGATGCCGAAGGCGCGGGCGAGACCTTTCACGTAACTAACTTCGACCTGAATAATGTGCCGAAAGTTGATGGCGAGGTTGACTATAAACAAGACTTTTTTGGCCGCTCTGCTAACCTCACCGTATCCGGCCAGCTGGAAGGCGAGCTGGGTGCAATGGCGCTGAGCGATATTTATACCTTTGGCCCTACTTTTCGTGCCGAACACTCAAACACTACCCGCCACCTGGCCGAGTGCTGGATGATTGAGCCGGAAATGGCTTTTGCCGATATTAACGACAACATGGACACAGCCGAGGCTTTGCTGAAATATGTAATTGCCTACGCCATGAACAAAAATAAAGAGGACATTGAGTTTCTGACCCAACGTTTACTGGACGAAGAAAAGCAGAAGCCACAAAACGAACGCTCAGAAATGAACCTGATCGAGAAACTGCAGTTTTGCCTGGATCACGATTTTGAGCGCCTTACCTATACCGAGGCTATCGACATTCTGAAAGAATCAACCCCAAACAAAAAGAAAAAGTTCCAGTACCTGGTTGAAGGCTGGGGTACCGACTTGCAGTCAGAACACGAGCGTTACCTGGTGGAGAAACATTTCAAAAAACCGGTGATCCTGACCGATTATCCGAAGGAGATCAAATCGTTCTACATGCGTCAGAATGAGGATGGCAAAACCGTAGCTGCAATGGACATTCTATTCCCCGGTATTGGCGAGATTGTCGGTGGCTCACAACGTGAAGAGCGTTTGGAAAAACTGGAGCAACGTATGGATGAACTAGGTATACCAAAAGACGAATTATGGTGGTATTTGGACACCCGTCGTTTTGGGTCATGTCCGCATGCCGGCTTTGGTTTGGGTTTTGAGCGTTTGGTGCTGTTTGTTACCGGCATGGGTAACATTCGCGACGTGATTCCTTTCCCACGTTTTCCGAAAAACGCGGAGTTTTAATAGAAAGTTATCTTTCCGGGTGTCATTTCGAGCGAAAGCGAGAACTTCTTTCTTGAGCGTTGCGAAAAAATCTATAAACAGATAAGCAAAGTGACTCTTTGCGTGTGTATAGTTCTCTCCCGTTGGTCAAGATATAAAAGTCATGCTGAACTTGTTTCAGCATCCCACACGCTAGCTTGTCTACCTGTATGATGGGATGCCGAAACAAGTTCGGCATGACTTCGAACAGCGAAAAGGTTCTGTTCTCCGTGCGGTTGATGGGCTACGCTCGCAATGGCAAATCTTATAAGTAGAATGTAACTTCCACACACTTGCTGCGTTTTACCTTTTTATTTATCTTCACTTCTGAAATTAACTTATCATAATGAAAAAGTTCTCTCTGATTATGCTGATGATCGGCACGGCTGTTTGCCAATCATTTGCTCAAACCCACGCTTTGTGGATGCAGCAGCCCGCCATTTCGCCGGATGGCAAATGGATAGCCTTCGAGTACAAGGGCAATATTTTTAAAGTTGCGGCAACCGGCGGTTCGGCTACTCCGCTCACTATTAACAGTTCGTACAACGGCTACCCGGTTTGGAGCCATGACGGCAAGACCATCGCTTTTGCGAGCGACCGCTACGGTAACTTTGATGTTTATACCATGCCTGCCGATGGTGGCATAGCTAAACGCCTCACTTTTGATTCAAGCCGCGATATCCCGAACGAGTTTTCGGCCGATGATAAAAGCATATACTTTGGCAGCCGCCGTCATGACGTGGTTAGCTCTGTCAGGTTTCCTAATGATGGTGTTTTTACCAAACTTTATAAAGTGCCCACAGCAGGTGGTCGCAGTGTGATGGTGAGTTCGGCGGGTACCGAGTATGTCCACTTCAATAAAGCCGGCGACAAATTCATTTTTCAGGATAACAAGGGTTATGAAAATGCTTATCGTAAACACCATACCTCAAACATTACCCGCGACATATGGGTTTACAACATCAAAAACAGCACTTACACTAAAGTATCAACCTATAAGGGTGAAGACCGAGAGCCGGTTTGGGGCGATAACGGTACTTTTTACTACCTGAGCGAGCGTAATGGCAATCAAAACCTTTACCGCTCAAGCGAAACTGATGTAACCAAGATTACCCAGCTAACCAGCTTTGAGAAAAACCCAGTGCGCAACCTGTCGCGTGCAGATAACGGCACTTTTGCCTTTACCCAAAACGGCGAGATATACACGCTTAAAGAAGGCAATAGCCCGCAAAAAATCAACGTCGAGATCAATGCCGATTTCAACGGCGACCAAACTCAAAACGTTGATGTAAAAGGCGGCGCCTCTGAAATGGCCGTATCGCCAAATGGAAAAGAGATTGCCTTTGTTTACCGCGGCGAGATCTTCGCGGCGTCTGCCGAAGGTGGCATGGTAAAAAGAATTACCAACACCCCCTATCAGGAACGTATGATCAATTTTTCGGCCGATGGCAGGAGTATCATCTATTCGGTAGAGAACGCAAAATCATGGGATATTTATAAGGTATCCATCGCAAATAAAAGCGAGCCTTATTTCTACGCTGCTACTACTTTAAATACCGAGCCTGTAATAGCTACCGATAAGGAAGAATTTCAACCTGTTCCGTCGCCCGATGGTAAGAAGATAGCTTACCTTGAAGAGCGTAACGTGATCAAGGTGTTTGACATCGCCAGCAAAAAATCAATTGATATCTTACCCGAAGGTGTTAACTATTCATATGCCGACGGCGATCAGAACTTTGTTTGGTCGGCAGACAGCAAGTATATTTTGGCACAATCGTCAGAAGCCAACGCGCTGGGCAACAGCGAGATTGTTTTAATTAAGGCTGATGGCTCAAAAGGTCGTGTTAACTTAACTCAGAGCGGTTTTGATGATTACAATCCGCAGTTTGGCATCAGCGATAAGATGATGTACTGGGTAAGCAACAGGCAGGGCATGAGAAACATGAGCCGCGGTGCACAGGGCGACATCTTTGCTATGTTCTTTGATCAGGCTGCCTGGGATAAATTTGAAATGAGCAAAGAAGATCTGGGACTAAGAACCGAGATTGATAAACGCGACTCGGTAGATATTAAAAAGGCCGCCGCAAAAGCAGACAGTACTGCCAAAGCGCAGAAGAAAAAAATTACGCCGCCGGCTATTCCGGAGTTTGTACCTAATCTTGAAAACCTGGATAATCGTACCGCGCGCTTAACCACCGTATCAACCTATATCGGCGATTCTAAACTATCGAAAGACGGCGAAAAACTTTATTACCTGGCCCGTTTTGACAAAGGCTTTAACCTTTGGGTATTGTCAACCCGCACCCATGAAACCCGTATTTTAGCCGAGATCAATTCGGGCGGCGGTTCGTTGGAGATGACTAAGGACGGCAAAACCTTATTCCTGCTATCTGGCGGCGGTATCATGAAAATTGGAGTTGATGACGGTAAAGTGAGTTCGGTGCCTATTAATACCACGTTTATCTTGAATCCGGCGGCAGAGCGTTCTTATATTTATGAGCATGCCTGCAAAGAGGTCCCTAAAAAATTGTATGACCCTAAACTAAACGGCGCCGACTGGGCCTACTACACAGCCAACTATCGCAAGTTCCTGCCGCATATCAGTAATGGTTATGATTTCCAGGCCTTGTTGAGCGAGTTACTGGGCGAGCTTAACGTATCGCATACGGGCGGTATTTATGTGGCAAACTTCCCTGATGGCGACCGTACCGCGGCCTTAGGTTTGTTGTACGATTACAAAAAAGGCGGCGACGGCCTGGTGGTTAAAGACATCGTCACCGGCGGACCGTTCGCCATTGCTAAAACCCAGATGAAACGCGGCTACGTAATTGACAAGATAGATGGCGTTGCGATAACTGACAATGACGATTGGTCGAAATTACTGAATAACAAAACCGGTAAATTCACGCTGATCAGCTTCCATGACCCGGCAAGTAAAACAACTTATAACGAAACCGTTAAGCCGATTTCAACAGCAGCTGAAAACAATTTAATGTACGACCGCTGGGTGCGCAAAATGGAACATCTAACCGACAGCCTGTCGCACGGCGAAGTGGGTTATGTGCACGTACAAAGCATGGACGAAGGCAGCTACCGCGTTTTCTTTGACAAGGTGTTGGGTAAAAACATCCGTAAAAAAGCGCTGATTGTTGATACCCGCTTCAACGGCGGTGGTTGGCTGCATGATCCGCTGGTTACATTCCTGAGTGGCAGACGTTATTTCGAGCTTCGTCCGCAGGGACATCCTACCTATGGCGGTGAATCGGCCGATAAGTGGACCAAACCCAGCTGTGTGCTCATGAGTGAAGGCAATTATTCGGATGCGTTTATGTTCCCTTATGCTTATAAAGAATTAGGCATTGGCAAACTTATCGGTATGCCGGTAGCCGGTACGGGTACCGCGGTATGGTGGGAGAACCAAATAGACAACTCCATCATCTTCGGTATCCCAATGATATCAAGCTGGGGAAAAGGCGAAACCCATCCGACAGAAAACCATGAGCTTGAACCGGATATCCGCGTAAACAACGATTATAACAACATTCTAGCCGGCGAAGACCAGCAACTGGAAGCAGCCGTTAAAGAAATGTTGAAAGAAGTGAGCGGTAAGTAAACCGGAGAATTCTTAATGCAAAAAAAGCCTGCACGGTAAAACGGTGCAGGCTTTTTTGTGTGCAACAAGGCGGCGCGGTGTCACCCTGTCGAAGGGCGAGCGCAGGGCTAAACGCTTTGCATGGCCAACGCTCATGCTTCGAGAGCCTCAGCATGACACCCGTGTTTGTTCAATCTATATATTTACTTATGATACTCCTTCTGCACAATCAAAAAGCTGGCTCGCTCTTCTTTGTGGAAAGGGACGTTCCAACTGCCCTGGTAACTGATTTTGGCGGGTAGCAGCTCATCGTTGAAAGGGAGCAACTCCAGGTCCATCTTCACATCAAAATCAAAAAGGAAATTACTGTATTTCATGTCGACGTAACGGCCCAGTATTTTAAAGGTGCGCATATCAAAAATAGTGGTAAGCTCACGGATCATGACGTCGCCATCGGCAACGCTTGGCTTTTTGACTACTTTGAAGCGATACACAGGTATAGTGTCGAGATATTTACCACGGGCAAACTCATAGTAATAAAACTGGCGCATGTCATTACCAAAAATTTCGGTTTTACTGCTGATGAACGGGATGCCGGTCACCTTTCTGCCCGGGCTAAAAATAAGTGTTTTAAGCTTGTCTTTGTACGACCCGTTCTTGCCGGGGCTGATGAGTGGATCGGATGCCGAGAAGCCGGAATTGTAAGCATGGTCAAAAATGTAGTCAAACATTTCGACCGTATATAACTCGTACTTGACGTTGTGTTTGTATATATTCCCTTTATCCTGCTTGAAAAGATATTGAGTTTGAAGTTTGCCGTTAACAATATTGTGTTTAATGCGGCGATGTATCTCGCCGTCTATGCGGTTCTTTTTATCGTAGGTGTAAATGTCGTTAGCGGCAGTAAAACCGTAGCGCTTCATATTGCGGAAGGCTTTGTAGAAACCGGTATCGGCAAGTACGGCATCAATAAAATCCTGCGCATTTAATTTGTGCGAGCGAATGTTTACCGGCGAGTCGATCACGACGTTTAACATCGTGTCCGGATTGAAACGGCGCTGCGGCTGCTGGGCTTTTGAGCTTAAAGCGAAAAGCAGAAGGCAGAAAGCGATAAGGCTTTTTCTGATCATGGGTGCAGGATTCTATTAAAGGGATGTCGCTCTGAGCTTGTCGAAGAGCCAGCATGGATAGTAAGGCATCCATTTGGCCTTCGCGCACATACTTCGACAAGCTCAGTATGACAGCCATTTTTGTTGTCGCTATATTTTTAATTACCCAATTGCTTAATCGCCAGATAAGCCATCAAACCAATACTTTGCTCTAAAGCAGTTTCTTCAATATCGAAGGTTGGCGTGTGTACTGCCGACGTAATGCCGCGGCTTTCATTACGGGTACCCATGCGGTAAAAACATGCGTCAGATACTTGTGAGTAGTACGCAAAATCCTCGGCAGCCATCCAGATATCCAGGTCGACCACGTTTTCTTTGCCCAGGTAATCTTCGGCATGTGCGCGGGTTGCGTTGGTCAGTTTTGGCTCGTTAATCAGGAATGGGTAGCCTTTCATGATGTTAAACTCGCAGCTGCCACCCATGGCTTCGGCAATGCCTTCGGCCATTTTTTTCATTTTGATGTGGGCCTCGGCGCGCCATTCTTCATCAAGGGCACGGAAAGTACCTTCCAGCTTCACTTCGTTAGGGATAACGTTGGTTGCACCTTCGGCAATAACTTTACCAAATGACAGCACCGTAGGATTTGCCGGATGAGAATTGCGACTCACAATTTGCTGCAATGCCACTAATATATGCGCTGTTATGAGCACCGGGTCAATATTTTGCTGCGGTTGCGCACCGTGGCCGCCTTTACCTTTTACGGTAACGTACAATTCATCAGTCGAGGCCATGTACTGACCCGCACGGAAACCGAACTTACCGGCATCAATCAACGGCATAACATGCTGGCCTAATACGGCATCAGGTTTCGGGTTTTCTAATACGCCTTCTTTAATCATTAAGCTGGCACCACCAGGCAATCTTTCTTCAGCAGGTTGAAATATCAGTTTTACGGTACCGCCAAACTCGCTTTTCAACTCGGTAAGGATTTTTGCTGTACCTAATAATGAGGAGGTATGCACATCATGTCCGCAAGCGTGCATCACTCCTTCGTTCTGTGATTTGTAAGGAACATCATTTGCTTCATGAATTGGCAATGCATCCATATCGGCACGCAGGGCTACAACCCGGTCAGAAGGCTTCTCTCCTTTTATCAGAGCCACCAATCCGTTATCGGCCATGCGCTCCCAGCCAATACCCAGTTCGTCCAGTTTCTTTGCTACAAAGGCCGAGGTTTCTACCTCATGAAAAGAAAGTTCGGGGTGGCTATGAATGTGACGGCGGTTAGCAACCACTTCATTAAAAAGGTTTTTCGAGAGTTCCTGTATCTTCTGCTTAATCATTTCCTGTAGCTATTTTTGGCGGGTTTATTTTACCCGGTATGATAAAAAGGCTGGTAAATTTACCTTTTAATTCCTGTAATAATTTCTCGGCTTCCATGCGCGTCCTGAAATCGCCGACACGCACTTTGTAATTGGGTTCGACATAGCTCACATAAGTACGTATACCCTGGTGGTCTTCATTAAACCGCGCCTGCACGTCGTAAGCTTCCTTTCGGCTCGATCCGTTGTAGATCTGCACCCGGTAGCCATATCCCGTAGTTGAATAAATCGCGGCCGTCGGCCCACCGCCCTTTAAGCCGGCCCGCCGGGCAGCCAATGTATCGATACGCGGATCCTTTACCACGTCAACCGTTCCGCGGGTTTGGGCGCTGGCTGCCGTCGCCACAAACATCGCCATAAAAAAAATGCACCCGCTTATAGGGCCAAAAATTGCGCTATAAACGGATGCTTTTTTCATATTCATTAGCCCCCTCTAAATCTCCCCCTAAAGGGTGAGACTTTTGGGTTTCTTAGTTTTTAAGCCCTCCCTTTCAGCGGAGGGTTTGGGTGGGGCTGCTACGCCTGGCCTATGCCGTGGCAGCTTTTATATTTTTTTCCGCTACCGCAAGGGCAAGGGTCATTTCTACCTATTTTTTGCTCAACGCGTACCGGCATTGGTTTTTGCGCTTCGCGGGTATCTTCAAACTCAGGTAAACCGCTGCCATCGCCAACCAGCTCTGGTTTTGAGGTGCGTATTTGGCGCATATCAGTTTTTGGCTGCGGACGGGCTTCCTGAACTTCGCCGGCCGATTGCTGTACCGCAATACCGCCTCTGAATAAGAAGCTCACGATATCCTTATTAACATTGGCCAACATAGAGCGGAACAGGTTAAACGCTTCAAACTTATAAACCAATAATGGGTCTTTTTGTTCGTAAACCGCGTTTTGTACAGACTGTTTTAACTCGTCCATTTCGCGCAGGTGCTCTTTCCAGGCATCGTCAATCAGGGCGAGGGTAACGTTTTTCTCGAACGATTTAATGACTTCATGACCATGTGTTTCAACCGCTTTTTTCAACGGAACAGCAACCTGCAAGCCACGCACGCCGTCAGTAAACGGAACCACAATGCTCTCGATCACATTACCACGGGTGGTATAAACATCGTTAATAACCGGATAAGCCTGCTGCGCAATAGCGTCCGATTTACGTTTGTAAAATTCGGTCACTTCGGCAAAAACTTTATCTGTTAATTGATTCAACGATGTACCTGTGAATTCGTCCTGGCTAATTTCCAGATCGACAGAGAACAGACGGATGATCTCCAGACGAAAACCTTCGTGGTTGTTCATCTCTTTGTATTCGGTCACCACATCTTCAACAACGTCAAAAATGGTGTTGTTCAAATCCACATCTAAACGCTCGCCAAACAAGGCATTTTTACGTTTTGAATAAACAACCGTACGTTGCGAGTTCATCACGTCGTCATACTCTAACAAACGCTTACGGGTACCAAAGTTATTCTCTTCAACTTTTTTCTGTGCACGTTCGATAGAGTTGGATATCATGGAGTGCTGGATCACTTCGCCCTCTTCAATACCCATACGTACCATCAGGTTTGAAATACGCTCTGAACCGAATAAACGCATCAGGTTATCCTCCAACGATACAAAGAACTGAGAAGAACCAGGGTCGCCCTGACGGCCTGAACGACCGCGCAACTGCCTGTCGACACGACGAGACTCATGGCGCTCGGTACCTATGATAGCCAAACCTCCGGCCTCTTTAACGCCGGGGCCTAATTTAATGTCGGTACCACGACCAGCCATGTTAGTTGCGATGGTCACGGTGCCTGCCTTACCAGCTTCGGCTACAATGTCGGCCTCCTTTTGGTGCAATTTAGCGTTCAACACCTGGTGCTTAATGCCGCGCAGCTTTAGCATACGGCTCAGCAACTCAGATATTTCAACCGATGTTGTACCTACCAGTACCGGGCGACCGGCCTGCGTTAGTTTTACAATCTCATCGGCAACGGCATTATATTTTTCGCGGACGGTACGGTATACCAGGTCCTCCATGTCTTTACGACTGATCGGCGTATTGGTTGGTATTTCGACAACGTCCAACTTATAGATTTCCCAGAACTCGCCTGCTTCAGTAACCGCAGTACCGGTCATACCGCAAAGCTTGTGGTACATACGGAAGTAGTTTTGCAGGGTGATGGTTGCAAAGGTTTGTGAAGCGTCTTCAACCTTTACATTCTCTTTAGCCTCGATAGCCTGGTGTAAACCGTCAGAGTAACGACGACCGTCCAGTACACGACCGGTCTGCTCGTCAACAATCTTCACTTTACCTTCGTCAATGATATATTCGGTATCTTTTTCAAATAAAGTGTAAGCTTTCAGCAATTGGTTCACCGAGTGGATACGCTCTGATTTAATAGAGAAATCGCGCATCAATTCATCTTTTTTAGCGATCTTTTCTTCGTCAGACAAAGCAGATTTCTCGATCTCGGCAATTTCGAAACCAACATCAGGCATCACAAAGAAGTTCGGATCTTCGCCTGATGCTGTGATCAGCTCGATACCTTTCTCGGCCAGTTCAACCGAGTTTTGTTTTTCGTCGATGATAAAATAAAGCTCAGCATCAACTTTGTGCATCTCTTTATTTTGATCCTGCATATAATAGTTCTCAGACTTTAATAAGGTTTGCTTGTTGGCGCCCTCGCTCAGGAACTTAATTAATGCTTTACTTTTTGGTAAACCGCGGTAAGCACGCAATAATGACATACCGCCTTCGTCAGGTCCGGTTTTGCCTTCGGCGATAGCTTTTTTGGCGTCGTTTAATACGTTGTTGATATACGCTTTCTGCGCATTCACCAAACGCTCAATGCGTGGTTTCAGTTCATAAAACTCATGCTCGTCGCCACGCGGCACAGGGCCTGATATAATTAAAGGTGTACGGGCATCGTCAATTAATACCGAGTCAACCTCATCCACCATTGCATAGTGCAGTTTACGTTGTACCAGTTCTTCAGGGCTACGTGTCATATTGTCACGCAGGTAATCGAAACCAAATTCGTTATTGGTACCAAAAGTAATATCGGCCAGATATGCTGCGCGACGTTCTTCGCCATTCGGCTCGTGTTTGTCAATGCAATCAACCGATAAACCGTGGAACTCATACAGCGGGCCCATCCACTCAGAGTCACGACGTGCCAGGTAATCGTTCACGGTTACAATGTGTACGCCTTGTCCGGCCAGCGCATTCAGGTAGGCAGGCAGCGTCGCTACCAGCGTTTTACCTTCACCTGTCGCCATCTCAGATATTTTACCCTGGTGCAACACAACACCACCAATCAGCTGAACATCATAGTGAACCATGTTCCAGGTAACTTCGTTACCGGCAGCAATCCAGGTGTTTGCGTGAATAGCTTTATCGCCTTTAATCACCACGTTGCCTTTTTTAGCCGCAAGACCGCGGTCAAAATCGGTAGCTGTAACCTCGATGCTCGGGTTATTGGCAAACCTGCGGGCGGTTTCTTTAACCACGGCAAAAGCCTCAGGCAATATATTTAACAATATAACTTCAAGCTCTTTATCTCTGTCTTTTTGCAGCTTATCCAGGCGGGTATACAGCTCAACCTTTTCCTGAACATCAATATCCTGGCTGTTCTCGGTTTGGTCTTTGATAGACTGTATCTCTTCATCTATTGACGCTAAACCGTCTTTAATAATTTGCTTAAAGATGGTAGTTCTGGCTCTTAGCTCATCGTTAGTAATCTGATCGAGTTTGGCAAACTCGGCTTTTATTTTTTCGACGTAAGGCATCAATGCCTTAACATCGCGTTCTGACTTGCTTCCGAAAAGCTTACTGATAAAATTTAACATATTTAGTTTTATATAACGGCTCAACTTCAATAATTAAGCCATTGCAATTTTAAAGTCATTATGACAGTCAAAGATAAGATTTAATGTGTAAATGTGCGGATATGCAGGTGTGCAAATGCCGATTTAATCCGTTAAATCTATTTGTTAAAGATATTAAAACGTAAGATTAGGTTTCTATTCTAACAATCTGCACATTTACATATTTGCACATCTGCACATCAAAAAAAACTATCTTTGCAGCCATGAATATCCTCATCCTCGGTTCGGGTGGAAGGGAAAGCGCCTTCGCCTGGAAATTAGCTCAAAGCCCAAAATGCGACAATCTGTTTATTGCTCCCGGCAACGCAGGTACCGGCCAGTACGGCACTAACGTAAACATTGGCGTTAACGATTTTGAAGGCATTAAGCAATGTGTTTTAAATAACAATATTAACCTGGTATTGGTTGGCCCTGAGGAACCACTGGTAAGAGGTGTTCATGATTTTTTCCTGGCGGATGATCAGCTTAAAAATATTCCGGTTATCGGTCCGCAGAAAGAAGGTGCGCAGTTAGAAGGCAGTAAGGATTTTTCGAAGCAGTTTATGAGCCGTCATAACATCCCGGCCGCAGTATCACAAACTTTTACTGCGGATACCTTGCAGGAGGGGCTGGATTATCTGCCGACTATTGGCCTGCCTATCGTACTAAAAGCCGACGGACTTGCTGCCGGCAAAGGCGTACTGATCTGTACCAGCCTTGAAGACGCACAAAAAGAACTTAAAG
>Ga0157373_10002150_pt1 | contig 14918 bp, 5 predicted proteins | sample C65metaG_FD_113460 | JGI IMG/M metagenome (GOLD analysis project Ga0157373, IMG submission 113460) | Corn rhizosphere microbial communities from Kellogg Biological Station, Michigan, USA - C6-5 metaG | ecosystem: Host-associated > Plants > Roots > Rhizosphere > Soil | place: USA: Michigan... | reverse complement strand
GCGCTCGACGTACGGCTGCCTGACCGCTGCGAGCAATTGCTCGAACGGCGCCAAGTCATCAGATTCCGACGCTGCAGCAAGCGCTTCTTCCACGCGATGATTACGCGCGATGACGATGGGATTGACGGCACGCATTGCCTTAGCCCGTTCGCTGCCTGCCACGCCGACTTCGCTCGCACACCGTTCTTTCCAGCGCGCGAGCCAGGCATCGATTGCACATGGATCGCCGAACAGTGCACGCAATTGCGCCTCGTCTTCGTTGGCAGCGTCAGCGAGTCGCCGCCATGCCAGCGTGAAATCGACGTGCTGCGTGTATAGCAGCGTCAGCCAGTCGTCGATTAGTATGGTATCGGCTTGGTCGTCATCCGGTTCGGCTCGGCGGAGCCCGAGCTTGGTGCGCTGTCCGCTAAGCAGATTGGTTTGATATTGTGTCGGAAAGGCGGCGATCACGTCAGTCGCCATCGCTACCGCTTCATCATGATCATCGGACAGGAGGGGAAGCAATGTCTCGGCGAGGCGCGCCAGATTCCACGCTGCGATGTGCGGTTGATTGCCGAAGGCGTAACGTCCTCTCAGGTCAATGGAGCTGAACACGGCCGCAGGATCGTAGGCCTCCATGAACGCGCACGGGCCGTAGTCGATGGTCTCGCCCGAGATCGTCATGTTGTCCGTATTCATGACGCCATGAATGAATCCGACGTTCATCCACTGGGCGATCAATGTCGCCTGACGGGCAGCCACATTCCGCAGTAGAGCCACAAACGCGTCAGGTGCGTCGGCGAGCTCAGGATCGTGACGCCAGATCGCGTACCGGGCAAGTTTCCGAACCTTCTCCACGTCGCCCCGCGCAGCGAAGAACTCGAACGTGCCCACACGAATGTGACTTGCCGCTACACGCGTCAGCACGGCACCCGGAAGGACGCGCTCACGATGCACCTCTTCGCCTGTCGCCGTGACTGCAAGCGCCCGCGTCGTAGGAATTCCGAGGGCATGCAACGACTCGCTGACGAGGACCTCGCGCAGCATGGGACCGACCGCGGCCTTGCCGTCGCCGTTCCGAGCGAAGGCCGTGCGGCCGGAGCCCTTGAACGCAATGTCGCGACGCTTTCCGTACTGGTCGACCACCTCGCCGAGGAGCAGGGCGCGGCCGTCGCCGAGCTGCGGCACGAAGACGCCGAACTGATGGCCCGCGTAAGCCTGTGCCAGGGGCTGGGCGCCCGGGGGCACGACATTGCCAGCGAATATCTGGGCAACCGTCTCGACCGCGAGCGAAGCCAAATCGAGGTGCAACTCTTCCGCGATACTATGGTTGAGGAACAGAAGCCTTGGCGCGCGCACGGAACTGGGTCGGCGCGCCACGTAGAAGCCGGGCAGCTCGCGAGCGAATGAATTATCGAACCGAAATGCGACGTCCAAACAGTGCGGCTCGAGAGTCGTCTCAAAGGTCATGTTCACATTGTATCGCCGCGGTTGGATGAGGCCTTCGCTGCCGCTGATCGGAACGGGGGGACGGTCGTCCCGGCCCGTCGACGACTTTCGGGGCCGAGCCAGATTGTCGCCCGACGATCACCTGCTGTAACACCCGAGCCTCGACGACGTCGACGACTTGTTCAAGCTGGCCGCTAGGACATCAGGTGTCACCGACCTCGACTCGACTTCGGACACTCCAAGCGCCGGTGGCGACAGCGACCCAATGCGGGGACTCAACTAGACAACGATCCGTCTGTGCGCAGGGCGCCGATCCGGGAAGGAACCCGAACGTCGATCGATTGCGGCTGGAACGGGCGTCCGTGAGATAACGGGTACAGATATGTCCGGCAGCACCTTGAACCATGGCGCTACACCAGCCCGCGGCCAGCAACCGACGCGCGAGAACGTATTGATCGACCGAGGCATGACGACGTTCAATATGACTTCCGCCGGAATTCGCGCCGGCGCAGCATGCCAATGGAGATCACCATGAACCGCGCTGCATTTGCGCCTCGCGCGCTCGTAGGTATGGCAAAGGAGTCAGCGGCCGCCTGGGTCGACGATTTCGCGCCCAGCATGGGCGCCGCGATCGCGTACTACACCGCGTTTTCGATTGCGCCGCTGCTAATCATCTCGATCGCGATACTAGGCTTTTTCCTGGGCGAGAAGGCGGCCAGCGGCCAGATCTATGTGGAGCTCGGCGGCCTGCTCGGCGATGATGGTGCGCGTGCTGTCGAAGGCATGGTTCAGAGTGCGAGCAATTTCGGACAAGGGATCATCGCGAGCATCATCGGCATCGCGCTGCTCGTCGTCGGCGCGACCACCGTTTTCGCGGAGTTGCAGACCGATCTCGATCGCATCTGGAAAGCGCCGGCAGCCAAGAAGTCGGAGGGCTTGTGGGGCATCATCCGCGGTCGCGTTCTATCGCTCGGCTTGGTGATCACCATCGGCTTCCTGTTATTGGTGTCGCTTACGGTAAGCGCGGCACTCGCGGCGCTCGGCAAGTGGTGGGGTGGCGCCTTCGGTCACTTTGAGTGGTTGCTCCACGTGATCGATTTCGCGCTGAGCTTCACGGTGATCACGGTGCTTTTCGCGCTCATGTACAAGCTGCTGCCGCGCGTGAAAATTGCATGGCCGGACGTGTGGATCGGAGCGGCGGTCACCTCGCTACTGTTTGTCGTCGGCAAGGTGCTCGTCGGCTTGTACCTCGGCAAGAGCAGTGTGGTCTCGAGTTTCGGCGCGGCAGGGTCCTTGGCGGTGCTGCTGATCTGGGTGTACTACTCGGCCCAGATCTTCCTTCTCGGGGCGGAATTCACCTGGGTCTACGCACACCGCTTCGGGTCGCGTCGGGATAAGGATCAGCCGGCGACGGCGAAGCAGTCACTGGCGACGGTAGAGCGGCCGGCGGGCGAGGCGATGCCGGCGGACACCCTTGGACCTGCTGAGGAGAGCTTGCCCAAGCTGTGGCCGCGACATGGGATCTCGGCGTTTCCTACGTTCGCTCGATCACCGCCTGCGCCCCGGGTCGCGATTGCCGGGCCAATGATCCCAGCACAGCAACCGGGCTGGCGCGTGAAACGCAGTTCGGTGCTGGTTACCGGTGGTGCGTTGCTGATCGGCATTGCGCTCGGCGGGCTGATGAACTTGCGCGACCGCAAGCCGCGACCCGTGCAGACACTCCTCCACGAGCTGCCGAAGCTGGCCCGCGCAGGCAGGCTCTCTAAGTTCAGGACATCGTCTTGGCGAATTCTCCGACGGTTTCCGTGAGCGCTAACATCGCGCCGAATCCGAATCGTCGAATAAGACGCGGACGACCCTGCATCCTGGCTCCATCCTGAATAGCAGCGGCTCGATCGCGACTGACAACCCGACACCTGCCAGGAGTGGTGGCTTCCCATTGGATCGCCCACGGGCTGCTCGTCGCCACGCGCGCCCGAACTGTCGCGAACTTCCTGCGCGATCGATAAGTACGTTGAATCGGTAATGGACGGCAGGCTGCCGCCGCCCCAGATCTGGCCGGTCATGAGGAAGTAGTCCATCAACGCCTCGAAACCGCGGCGTACCGGAACTACGACCCACGCCGAGCCTGCGGCGAGCAATTGCTTGCACAGCGGATCGTCGTTTCGCAACAGCGACACGTCATACCAATTGGATTTGCGCCCTCAGAAGTAGGGATAGAAGAACTACATCACCTCGAACGCCTAGTGCTCGTTGAGGCATTCCTCGCAGTATCCGATCGTTGAAGCGGTTTAATGGCGTGCGCTGACGAAGTCGACACATTCGCGGAAGCCGGTCGGCAGAACGAAGACCGCAAAGCGACCATGCAGCAACGCACATTGCCGTTCGACAACACGCCAATCATTGCGCAGTGAGCCCACTTTGCTTTTGGGGTGGCGGCGTGTACGATACAAAACAGCTCCATAACCGCAGGACCGGCCGCGCATTGCCGGCGCGCTGAGCTGGCTGACGTTGGGACTGCGCGGCAGTCCGAGGCGGTCGCCGGCCGGGCGGTGAGCAAGAGAAGGTCGAGGAGAGCGAATGCTTATCGATGCGACTTCTCTCCCGGACGTCCCAGATCCGCTGGACGCGCACGCCGAGCGTGTCGCTCTTCTCGCCATTCCGATCATCTGCCGCTGCCGGTGCCTGCCCACAAGGCGAATCGACGTGATGCGGCGCGGTAGCGCTGAACGTCGACCTTCGGATCGAAGCGACACCGCAGCACGTGATGTGGAGAGGCGTGGGCAGTTGATCGCTCCTGCCCCGCGACTTCGCCCGCGCACGCCGGCGCCATTCGTGCGCCGAATCGCGATTGCGGGCTGCTCGAGACCTCGTGAGCCGCTAGCAGGCGATGTCCTTGCATTGCTCCAGCCGAGGACTCGATGACTGGCCCGGCGGAACACATCACCAAGAGCATCCAGGATCTGACGGTTCGCGTTGGCGCGGACGTCATGCGATCTCTGCTTCGGTATTACGAGCTGCTGCAGCGCCTGACCGACGGCGAGCTGGACGAGGCGGCGGCTCGCGAGATGTACGTACGGTTCGTGCGTGACGAGACGGAACGCTACTTGCGCGGCGCCGCTGCGATGAGCAGCAGCTATTACGACGCGCTGCTCGAGCTGGCCTCGACCTATCGGGCGCCATTCTTCGAGCAAGCAGCCAGGCAGCCTCGACCATCGGCCGGGGCACCCGTGCAATCACCGGATTGCCGTCGGGTCGTGGAGCTGCGCGGATCGTTGGGCGCCGAGGCGGCGAGCGCGATCGAGGTTCGCAATCCGTGTGGCGGCAGCGAAGAGGTCACGTTCGTTGTGTCCGAATTCTCGGGACCCACGGGCCTCCCGGCTTTCAGGCCGCCACTGCGGCTCCAGCCGCCGCGCTTCGTGCTCGAGCGTGGCGAATCCCGGCTCGTGTCGGTGCACTTGCCGCTCGTGGCCGAGGTCTTTGCATCCAATGAACGCTACGTTGCGACGTTGACCGTCCAGAAGCGCGACGTCGAGCACTTGACGATCGAGGTGATCGTCGCCCCGCCGAACGAAGCGCCTGATTCGTCGACGCCGGCATCGTCGGGCCGTGCCGGATGAGCTCGTTGTCCGCTTCGGGTGTCGAGGACGCCCCCGGCGGCTTGGACTTCATCGTCATGACACCGCCGGGATCTCCGGATCCGGCGCTGGCCATTGCCGCGAGCCGCGCGGGCGCGATCGGTGTACTGGACCTGCAGTTCGCCGCCGACGGCGCCGACGTCGTCGGCGCCATTCAGTCCCTGGCTCGTCACTCGCGCGGACGCTGCGGCATCAAGATCGGTTCGTGTGCGCCTCCGCAATTGGACCACGTGCTGTCCGAGCTGCCAGCCCGTGTCTCCATCGTCATCCTGAGCCCGACGGACCCGAGGCACGTGGAGGATTGCATCCGCGGGCTACGGGCTCGGAACCTCACCGTGCTGCTCGAAGCGATCTCCGAATCGGAAGCCCGCCTCGCGGAGCAAGCCGGTCTCGATGGCGTCATTGCGAAGGGCAACGAGAGCGGTGGTCGCGTCGGGGAAGAAACGACCTTCGTGCTGCTCCAGCGACTGCTCGGTACGACGGTCCTGCCGGTGTGGGCGCAGGGCGGTATCGGCCTTCACAGCGCAGCGGCATGCGTTGTCGCGGGGGCTGCGGGCGTCGTCCTCGATTCGCAGCTTGCGCTCACCCGCGAGTCGAACTTGCCCGAAAGCGCCAAGCGCGTGATCGGACGGTTCGACGGCAGTGAAACGATCTGTATAGGCCGTGATCCCTGGACGCGCGTCCGCGTATTCGCTGCACCGGACGGGACGGCGCTCGCCGGGCTGCGACGCCTGGAAGACTTGCACGCGGCCGGGGCCGGCGACGAAGCTCGCGCGAACTGGTGGCGAGAGGCCGAATCGTGCATTGGCTGGTCCGATCGCAAGGCATGGCCGCTGGGGCAGGAGGCAGCCTGTGCCGCGTCACTCGGACGTCGCTTCGAACGCGTTGCGGCGGTGCTCTCGGCCTTTCGCGAGTCAGCCAGCTCGGCCATACATGCCGCGAGGACGCTCGAGCCGCTGAGCGAAGGCAGCCCGCTGGCGCGCGTGCATGGCACGCGCTACCCGATCGTGCAGGGACCCATGACGCGGGTCGCCGATAGCGCGGCGTTTGCGTTGCGCGTCGCGCAAGGTGGCGCGCTGCCCTTCCTGGCACTTGCGCTGATGCGTGCGCGCGAAGTCGAGCGGCTGCTGACCGAAACGCGGGCTGCGCTCGGTGCGCGGCCGTGGGGCGTGGGTATCCTGGGGTTCGTCCCCGACGACATACGCGCCGAACAGCTTGCCGCGGTGCGCGCCGCCATGCCTGCGGCCGCGTTGATTGCCGGTGGCCGACCGGACCAGGCCGCATCGCTCGAGCAGGCAGGCATCCCCACTTACCTGCACGTTCCTTCTCCGGGCCTGCTGAAGTTGTTCCTCGAAAGCGGGGCACGCCGGTTCGTCTTCGAGGGACGCGAATGCGGCGGTCACGTCGGACCCCGCGGCAGCTTCGCGCTGTGGGATGCGGCGGTCGAGACGCTGAATCTGCTTCCGGCGTCCGACATAGCCGCATCCCAGCTGTTGTTCGCCGGTGGAATCCATGATGCGCGCTCGGCTGCGATGGTTGCCGCCGTAGCGGCGCCGCTCGCCGAGCGCGGCGCGAAGATCGGTGTGCTGCTCGGCACCGCATATGTCTTCACGCACGAAGCGGTCGCGACGGGCGCCATCGTCGAACGGTTCCAACAGCAGGCATTGGCCTGCCGTCGCACTGTCCTGCTCACTTCGGGTCCCGGTCATTCCACGCGCTGTGCCGCAACGCCGTTCGCGGATCACTTCCTGCGCGAGAGCCGGCGGCTGCTCGGCGAAGGGCGCTCGGTCGACGAGGCGCGCGCAGCCCTCGAGGCGCTGAACCTCGGGCGCCTGCGGTTGGCAACCAAAGGGCTGCGGCGCTCGGACGATCGCGATTCGGCCGGGGGAGCGGGTCTGGTTCGCGCCGACGATGCCGAGCAGCTCGCCGATGGCATGTACATGATCGGCCAGGTGGCGGCGCTGCGGGACTCGACCTGCAGCATCGAGGAGCTGCATGAGGATGTGTCGCGCGCGGGTTCGCGGTGGCTCGAGCGCGCCGCGACTGGCCGCTCCGTCGAGACCCTGCAGCGAAGCGAGCCGCGTCCGTTCGACATTGCGGTGGTCGGTATGTCGTGCCTGCTGCCGAAAGCGCCCGACGCGCGCACTTACTGGGACAACATCCTGTGCAAGGTGGATGCCGTCACGGAAGTGCCCGCGAGCCGCTGGGATTGGCACGTCTACTACGATCCCAACCCGGGCCCGGCCGACAAGGTCAACTCGAAGTGGGGCGGGTTCATGGACCCGGTGCACATCGACCCCGTGCGTTACGGGATGCCGCCGAATTCGCTTGCGTCGATCGAGCCGTTGCAGCTTCTGACGCTTGCCGCCGTCGGCGCTGCCGTGGCGGACGCGGGATGGCAGGAACGCGATCTGCCGCGTGCGCGAACGGCCGTCATTCTCGGCATCGGCGGTGGCATCGCCGACCTCGGACAGCAATACGCGGTGCGCTCGGCGTTGCCGACGTTCATCGACCCTGTCCCGGAAGCATGGCTGTCGAGGCTCGCGACCTGGACGGAAGATTCCTTTCCCGGGATCCTTCCGAACGTTGCCGCCGGACGCGTCGCAAACCGGTTCGATTTGTCCGGCGTGAACTACACCGTCGATGCGGCGTGCGCATCATCGCTCGCGGCGGTGTACCTCGCGTGCCGTGAGCTCGAGTCCGGCACGAGCGACGTCGTGGTAGTCGGCGGCGCGGACACCATCCAGAACCCCTTTGCGTACCTGTGTTTCGGCAAGACGCACGCGCTCTCGCCGCGCGGCCGATGCGCGCCGTTCGATCAGGCCGCGGACGGGATTGCGATCAGCGAAGGCGTTGCGATCCTGCTGCTGAAGCGGCTGGCGGATGCCGAGCGGGACGGCGATCGGATTCGCGCCGTGATCAAAGGCGTCGCGGGTTCGAGCGATGGACGCGACAGGGGTCTCACCGCGCCGCGACCCGAGGGCCAGGCACTAGCCCTCGAACGCGCGTATGCCGTATCCGGCATTTCGCCGGCAACCGTTGGACTGGTCGAAGCTCACGGCACGGGAACCGTGGCCGGCGACAAGGCCGAGCTCGAGACGCTGAACCGCGTTTTCCGATCCGCGGGAGCAGGCGCCGAGACTTGTGCGCTCGGTTCCGTCAAATCGATGATCGGGCACACGAAATCGACGGCCGGCATGGCCGGGCTCATCAAGGCGACGCTGGCCCTGCAGCACAAGGTGTTGCCGCCCACGTTGCACGTGTCGACACCCAACGAAGCTGCGCGCGGAGAGAACAGCCCGCTCTACGTCAACAGCGAAGCGCGGCCGTGGCTGCAGGTAGATTCGAGCGTTCCGCGCCGCGCCGCCGTCAGCTCGTTCGGTTTCGGCGGCACCAACTTCCACGCGGTGCTCGAGGAGTACACGGGAGAGTACCTCGACCGCAATCGCGAGGCACCCTCTCGCTGCTGGCCGAGCGAATTGCTCGTCTGGACGGGAGAGTCGCGTGCCGAGCTGCACGATCGCGTTACGCGGCTGAATCGAGCGCTCGCGCAAGGCGCACGTCACCGGTTGCGCGACCTCGCTTACAGCACGTGGGTCGATGCGCGTGAGCGCGGAAGAATGACCCTCGCGATGGTCGTCCAGTCGGTCGAGGAGCTGCCCGATCAGCTCCAGACCGCGCTGCACGTTCTCCAGGGCTCCGCCGCGCCGTCGGCGCGTGCCTCGAGCAGGATCGCGTTCGCGGGGACTCCGCTGGCGCACGAGGGCCGCACTGCGTTCCTGTTTCCCGGCCAGGGTTCGCAATATCCCGGCATGCTGGCCGACCTCGCGATCCATTTCGGCGACGTGCGCAAAGCATTCGAGCGTGCGAGCGAAGTCTTGGCGCAACGTCTGCAACGACCGCTTGGGAGCTGCGTGTTTCCGCCTCCGCGTTTCCGCGACGAAGATCGCCAGACCGATCGCGACGCGCTCACGGCGACCAACGTTGCCCAGCCCGCGCTCGGCGCCGCTGCCATTGCGCTATGGCGTTTGCTCGGAAAATGCGGCGTCAATCCTCACATGGCCGGCGGGCATAGCTACGGCGAGTACGCGGCGCTGGCTGTCGCCGGCGCGTTCGACGAGGCTGCGCTCTACCGTCTGTCGGAGGACCGTGGACGTTGCATGGCCGAGACGACGGTGGGGCAAAGCATGGCAATGGCCGCCGTCGCTGCCGATCTCGAGCACACGCGCGCCGTCGTCGACGCAATACGTGGACTGTGGGTCGCGAACGTCAACGCGCCAGCGCAAATCGTCATTTCCGGCACAGAGCAAGCCGTCGACGAGGCCATCGACCGGTTCAGTCGAGCCGGCATCGTCGCACGTCGCCTGCCGGTGTCCTGCGCATTTCACTCGCCACTGATGGCCTCCGCGCGGGAGCGCTTCGCGCGCACGCTCCAAGGGACTGAATTGCGGGCGCCTCGCCTGCCCGTGTATTCGAACGTCTCGGCAGCAGCGTATCCCACCGACCCTGCGGCGATGGCCGAGCTGCTGAGCGGGCAGATCGTCAGCCCCGTTCGTTTCGTCGAAGAGATCGAGGCGATGTACGCTGCCGGCGCGAGGATCTTCGTCGAAGCCGGACCGGGTCGCGTGCTGTCGGGGCTGGTCGATCAGATTCTCGCGACCAGGCCGCACGTCGCCGTGCCGCTGGACGCGCGGGATAGCTCCGGGATTTTCCAGCTCCAGCACGCCCTCGCGGTGCTCGCGAGCCATGGCGTTGCTGTCGACCTCGATCCGCTGTTCGCGGGACGCGACGCGCGCGCGGTCGATCTGCACGCTTTTTCGAGCAACGAGGAAGAACGGCTTTCGCCGACGACATGGATCGTGACGGGGGGCAGCGCCGCGCCCCTGCGGCCGGCAAAGGCGAGCGCGGCCGCGAGAACGCCAATGCCGAGCCCGATGCCCGACGCGATCGCCGCGCCGCAGGCGCCAAGTATCCCGTGGGAGCCAACGATGCCAAAGCCGGCCAGCGATGCCGTCACGACGCCGGAAACCGCCGGTGACACCGCGCACGTCATGTCGAAGTTTCAGCAGCTGATGGTCGATTTCCTCGAAACGCAAAAGCAGGTCATGCTGGCGTACTTGAACGGCAGCGACACCGGCGATCGAGGCGACACGCTCGCGCTGCAGCAGCCGACCGCTGCGCCGGTGACCACGCCGAGCGCTCGTCCCGCGCAAGCCGTCGCGACTGCTCCGCCAGCCGTCACGGAACCGCAGCCGGGTCCGGTGCCCACGCCCGTGCAAACGCCGGCGAAGTCCACCTCGCTGGAAAGCGAGGACTTCACGGACGTCTTGCTGTCGATCGTGAGTGAACGTACCGGCTATCCGACGGACTTGCTGGGGCTCGATCTCAATATCGAAGCCGACCTCGGCATCGATTCCATCAAGCGCGTCGAGATCGTTGGGGAATTCTCCTCGCGCGCCTTGCGAGGCCGCGGGATCGAGCTCAACGATGTGCTCGGGCGGTTGACGCGATCGAAAACCCTTCGCTCGATTGCCGACACGGCGCGGGAACTGACCGGTGGGGCCTTAAGTGCCGAGCCCGTCGAGGTGGTGGCACCGCACTCGCTACCGGAGCGCGCGACCGATATCGAGATGGCGCCCCAACACCTGCCGCGCTTCGTTCTCGCCGAGGTCGACGCGCGCCTACCGGCGGCGGCGGCTCATCTCGCACCCGACGACCTCGTCCTCATCACTGACGATGAGCATGGCATCGCGCCGCGGGTAGCCGCAGCGCTGCGCGCGACCGGAGCGCACGTCGCAATCATGGGCGCGGGAACTGCGGAACGGATGTCGGTCCGCATCGACGATTTCACCGATGCGCAGGTCGTGACGCAATGTGTCGCTTCGATCCGTGCGCAGCATGGGCGACCGATTACGGGAATTGTGAATCTTCGGTCCCTGCGATCTCGATCGGCGCGCGATGCGGCTGAGTCGGCGCGAATGGCCGAGCAGGATGTCATCAGCTTGCTGCACCTCGCCCGTGCCGCCGCTCCTGATCTCGCATCGGCCGCCAGCGTGGCCCGCGGCTGGCTGTTTGCCGCAACGGCGGCGAACGCTTCGCCCGCAGACTCGGTCGAATCCGCCCTGCGCCACGGTGCGATCGCGGGCTTCGTCAAGACGCTGGCCATCGAGTGGCCGCACGTCCGCTGCAAATCAGTCCATCTGGACGTTCCTGTCCCGGAAATGGGTCAGCGTCTGGCGGAGGAGATCGTCGCTGCGCCGGACTTCGTGGAGGTGGCTTGGCGCGGGTCCCGGCGGCTCACGTCGCGTCCGGTACCCGCGGATCTCGCCGAAGACGGTGAACGGCAACTGGCGATCGATTCCGACGCCGTGCTGTTGATCACCGGCGGGGCGCGCGGCATCACGGCGGCCATCGCGACCGACATCGCGCGCCGCTATCGACCCACGCTGGTGATCCTCGGGCGCACGGACATCTCGGCTCACGATGAACGGCCGCAGATAGCCGATATCCGATCGGAGCGCGAACTGAAAGCGGCATTGCTCGCCGAGGCGCGGCACACCGGGCAGCACGTATCTGCGGCGAACATCGACGCGATGTACCAGGCATTGATCCATCGGCGCGAGGCGCGCGCGAATCTCGATGCGATGAAGAGCCTGGGTGCTCGCGTGGACTATCGGAAGGTCGACGTTGTCGACGATCAGGCGCTTGCTGCCGCAATCGACGACGTCTATGGAAGGTATGGCCGCGTCGACGGCGTCATTCACGGCGCCGGCGTCATCGAGGACGCGCTGATCGAGAACAAGACGGCGGATTCGCTCGCGCGCGTCTTCACCACCAAGGCGCGCGCCGCAGCTACGCTGGCGCGTTGCATCCGGCCCGAGTCGCTCCAGTTCCTGGTCATGTTCTCGTCGGTGGCCGGGTGTTTCGGCAACCGCGGCCAGGCCGACTATGCCGCCGCCAACGAAGGCCTCAACAAGCTGGCAGTGGAACTGGACCGACGTTGGCCCGGTCGTGTGGTTGCGCTGAACTGGGGCCCGTGGGCTTCGAGCGGCATGGCGTCGGCGAGCGTTCTGCGAGAGCTCGGCGCGCGAGGCATGACCGCCATCGACACGGTGCAGGGCTGCCTTGCGTTCAATCGCGAACTGCGGTCCGGGCGGAAGGGGCAGGTCGAAATCGTGCTCGGGCGTGGCGAATGGGCTCACGCCGCCGCGCCTGCTTCCGCACAGTTCTTCGACGTCGCCGAGCGCTCGGCGGTCTACGGCAACTGAGGCGCCATGCAACCGGGACTGCACGACATTGCCATCGTCGGGATGTCGTGCGTGTTTCCCGGTGCGCCCGATCTGGCGACCTACTGGGACAACATCCTCGGCAAGGTGGATGCCGTGACCGATCCTCCCGATGATTGGGAGGGGCTCGACTACTACGATCGCGCGTCGACCGCCAACGATCGCATCTATTGCAGGTCGGGGGGCTGGCTCCACGAGGTGTCGTTCACCCCGGCCGAGTACGGCGTGATGCCCGTCGGCGTTGACGGCGCCGATCCCGATCACTTCCTGGGCCTGATGCTCGCCCATCGCGCGCTGCAGGACGCCGGGTATGTCGAGCGTCCGTTCGATCGCTCCCGGGCCGAGATCATCGTCGGGCGCGGCACGTACATCAACCGGGCCTTCACGAACCAGCTTCAGCATTGCCTGGTGATCGACCAGACCGTTGCGTTGCTCAAGCAGCTTCATCCCGAGCACACGGCCGAGGAGCTGCAGCGAATCAAGCACGCGCTGAAGGCGAGCCTCGCGCCGTTCTCGGCGGACACTGCGCCGGGACTCGTGCCCAATGTCATGACCGGCCGCATGGCCAATCGGCTGGACTTCATGGGTTCGAATTACACCGTCGACGCGGCATGCGCCTCGTCCCTCGTCGCACTCGAGCTGGCGCTCCAGGATCTGCGCACGCGCAAATGCGATCTGGCGCTGGTCGGCGGCGCGAACGTTGCGACCGCAGCGCCGACGTACATGCTGTTCTGCCAGCTCAACGCACTGTCGCGGCGCGGTCAGATCCGGCCATTCGATCGCGACGCGGACGGTACCGTTCTCGGCGAAGGCTACGGCATGGTCGTGCTGAAGCGGGCAGAGGACGCGCTCGGCGACGGCGACAAGGTGTATGCGCTCGTGAAGAGCGTCGGCGTCTCGAGCGACGGCCGGGCGCAATCGGTGCTGAGCCCACGCGTCGAGGGCGAGGCGCTCGCCATCCGCCGCGCGTACGAGGCGGCCGGCGTGCCCACGGACTCGATCGGTCTCATCGAGGCGCACGGTACCGGCACCCTGGTGGGCGACCTCGTCGAAGTGCAGGCACTCACCCGCGTATTCGGCGCGCGATGCGGCCGGGCACCTCGCTGCGCACTCGGCACGGTGAAGTCGATGATCGGCCACCTGATCCCGGCCGCCGGCATCGCCGGCCTCATCAAGACGGCGCTGGCCCTTCGTCACAACGTGCTGCCGCCGACACTGCGCTGCGAGACTCCGCATCCGCGCCTGGAGCTGCACAAGACGCCTTTTTACGTGAACGCCGACGCCAGGCCATGGATCCACGGTGGCGAGACACCGCGCCGCGCAGGCGTCAGCGCGTTCGGGTTCGGCGGCATCAATGCGCACGCCGTGCTCGAAGAGTGTCCGTGGCAGTCATGATCACTGGCGCGCGCACGCAGCAGGATACGGGGATTTCGCAGCTTTGCGTGGTGCGCGCTCCGTCTCGCCGGCAGCTCGTGGAACGTCTCGCCGGCGAAGCGGGATCCTTGGAAGCCCCCGCCGACATCGAGCTGGCGGACGTGGCGTCAACGTTTAACAGCGAGCCGTCGGTGCCGGGCGATGCCCGCGTGGCGATCGTGGCGGACTCGATCGGCGATCTTCGCGTCAAGCTGCAGGATGCGCGCGCGAGACTGCTCGATACCCAATGCCGCCGCATCCGCGACCATCGCGGCATCTATTTCTTCGAGGAGGCCTTCGGCGCTCAGGGCAAGGTCGCGTTCCTGTTCCCGGGCGAGGGGGCGCAGTACCCGAACATGCTCGCGGATGTCTGCATGCACTATCCCGAGGCGCGCGCGTGGTTCGACCTGATGGATCGCGCGTTCATCGATCATGCGCGCGGCTTTCTTCCGAGCGAGGTGGCGTTCCCGAGAGGCTCGGAGACCGGTGACGCGGACGCGACGATGTGGGACATGGACGCCGCCGTGGAGACGGTGTTCGCGGCCAATCAGGCGCTGCGTGCGATCCTTCACCGACTTTGCGTGCGACCCGACATGATCGCCGGTCACAGCTCGGGCGATTATTCGGCGCTCCTTGCCGCCGGGTGCCTCGCAGCGCCGAATGATGCACAGCTCGTGCAGTTCATCCGGGCGCTCAACGCCGTGTACGAGGAGTTCCGGGTCAGCGGCGCGCTGCCGAGCACGGTGCTTCTCGCGGTCGGTTCGGCGAGTGCCGCAGTGGTGCAGCAGGTGATCGAGCAAAGCGCACCCGACGTGGCCGTCGCGCTCGACAACTGCCCGCAGCAGATCGTCCTGTGCGGCAGCGACGCCGCCATCGAGCGCGCGGCTCGCGTGCTGGCAAACCAGGGGGCGGTCACCGAGCGCCTGCCCTTCGGACGGCCATGTCATACGCCGCTGTTCGCTTCGCTCTCCGGCCTTCTCGGCGCATTCTTCGATCGCCTCGACATCCGCGCTCCGACGACGACGCTCTACAGCTGCGCCACCGCGGCGCCGTATCCCGACGATGCGGACGAGGTGCGCAGGCTCGCGGTTGCCCAGTGGATGAGACCCGTCCGCTTCCGCGAGACCATCGAAGCGATGTATGCGTCCGGTGC
>Ga0157373_10002148_pt1 | contig 14923 bp, 11 predicted proteins | sample C65metaG_FD_113460 | JGI IMG/M metagenome (GOLD analysis project Ga0157373, IMG submission 113460) | Corn rhizosphere microbial communities from Kellogg Biological Station, Michigan, USA - C6-5 metaG | ecosystem: Host-associated > Plants > Roots > Rhizosphere > Soil | place: USA: Michigan... | reverse complement strand
GAGCCTGCAAGGCCGATACCGGCGACCTTGAAGAACTGACGACGGCTGAGATCCATCGTGCACTCCTGATCAGGTGGAACCCGGTACTGATGCCGGGCTTTTTCTGGACAGACACGGTTACGGCAGAATGACTGCCGGTTTTTTCACTGTAGACAACGACCATACGTTCTGTGTGAAAACCGACCGTCGGCCGTTTGTCGGATCAACCCATTCCCCTGTAGGAGCTGCCGCAGGCTGCGATCTTTTGCTTTTGATTGTTAAAAACAAGATCAAAAGATCGCAGCCTCCGGCAGCTCCTACAGGGGTTCCGGGTTTATCATGTCGCCCAGGACCCATCCCGCCTTCACGAGACCGCGCATGACTTTCGATTTTGATCAGGTATTCGACCGCCACAACACCGGCAGCACCAAATGGAGCCGCTACCCGGCCGATGTGTTGCCGATGTGGGTCGCTGATATGGATTTCGCCGCGCCGCCGGTGATCATCGAGGCGTTGCAGCAGCGCCTGCTGCACCCGCTGGTGGGCTACAGCGTGGCGCAGGACAATCTGCGTGAAGCCATCGTCGCCGACCTGTGGAACAAGTTCGCCTGGAAGGTCAAACCGCAGGAACTGATTTTCCTGCCCGGGGTTGAATCCGGTTTCAACATGGCTTTGAAAGCCCTGGTGCAGCCGCAGCAGAACGTCGTGGTGCAAGTGCCGAACTACCCGCCGCTGCGGCATGCGCCGGGTCACTGGGGGCTGAACAAGGTCGAGCTGGAATTCGTCGCCCAGGCCGATGGCACCTACGCCACGCCGCTGGAGGCATTGAGTCAGTCGCTCGCCAAGGGCGGCGCCCTGCTGCTGAGCAACCCGCACAACCCGATTGGCAAGGTGTTCACTGCGCAAGAGCTGACGGATATCGCCGACATCTGCATGGCGCATGACGCCTGGATCATCTCCGACGAGATCCACGCCGAGCTGTGCTTCGATGGCCGCGTGCACATTCCGACCGCGTCCCTGAGCCCGGACATCGCCAAGCGCACCATCACCCTGATGTCGGCCAGCAAGGCGTACAACATCGCCGGCCTCAAGACCTCGTTCATGATCATCCAGGACGCCGCCCTGCGCGAGCGCGTCAACCACGCCCGCTGCGGCATGGTCGACAGCGTCAATCCGCTGGGCATGGAGGCCACCCGCGTCGCCTACAGCGAAGGCGCACCGTGGCTCGCCGAGCTGAAAACCTACCTGCAAGGCAACCGCGACTGGCTGGTGGACGCTGTGCGCAGTCGCTTGCCGGGCGTGTCTATCAATGTGCCGCAAGGGACCTATCTGGCGTGGCTCGATTGCTCGGCGCTGGATCTGGACAATCCGCAGCAGTTCTTCCTTGAGCAGGCCAAGGTCGGCCTCAGCGCCGGTGTGGATTTCGGCGATCAGCACCAACAGTTCGTGCGCCTGAACTTTGGCTGCCCGCGTTCGTTGCTGGAAGAAGGCATTGGCCGCATGGAGCGCGCACTGGCACAACGCAACACCTGAAAACACCACCTCCCCCTGTAGGAGCTGCCGCAGGCTGCGATCTTTTGCTGTTGATTGTAAAAACAAGATCAAAAGATCGCAGCCTGCGGCAGCTCCTACAGTTGATGTGCAGCACAAATCCGATCGAACTCACGGCAAACCGTCCGGGTCAACCGCCCATACCTGCCCTAAGACCTCGGAGATTTGTGATGACCGACTATCCAAAACCACCCTTCCCCAAACAAGCTCAAGCCGTCCCCGGCTCGCAAAGCAAAATGCAGCCCTATCCCGACTGTGGTGAGCAAAGCTACGTCGGCTCCGGACGCCTGGCTGGCAAGATTGCGTTGATCACCGGCGCCGACAGCGGCATCGGTCGCGCCGTGGCGATTGCCTTCGCCCGTGAAGGCGCAGACGTCGCCGTGGCCTATCTCAATGAACATGACGACGCCAAAGAGACCGCGCGCTGGGTCGAACAGGCGGGCCGCCAGTGCCTGCTGCTGCCCGGCGATATTGCGCAAAAGGCCCAATGCCAGGCGCTGGTGGACCAGACCGTCGAACGCTTCGGGCGCATCGACGTGCTGGTCAACAACGCCGCGTTCCAGATGACCCACGAGACCTTCGAGGAAATCCCCGACGAGGAATGGGTAATGACCTTCGACGTCAACATCACGGCGATCTTCCGTCTGTGCCAGGCGGCGATCAAACACATGCGCCCCGGCGCGTCGATCATCAACACCAGCTCGATCAACTCGGACATGCCCAAACCCACCCTGCTCGCCTACGCGACCACCAAAGGCGCGATCGCCAACTTCACCGGCGGTCTGGCGCAGATACTCGGGCCGAAAGAAATCCGCGTGAACTGCGTAGCACCCGGGCCGATCTGGACGCCGTTGATCGTCTCGACCATGCCCGATGAAGAAGTGCAGAACTTCGGCAGCGAAACCCCGCTGGGACGTCCGGGACAACCGGTGGAGGTGGCGCCGATCTACGTGCTGCTGGCCTCGGATGAAGCCAGTTACATCACCGGCCAGCGTTATGGAGTCACGGGCGGCAAGCCGATGTTGTAAGCCGCCATGAGCTTTGTCATCTGGGTCGCGGTGCTGGGCGCCGTCTTGCTGACCCTCGCGCTGACCTCTTCGTACCTGCGCTGGATGCCGGTCACCACCTCGGCCGTGTGCCTGTTGCTGGGGATCGGCATCGGCCCGGCCGGGCTCGATCTGTTGAAACTGTCGGTGGAAAACGCTGCGGTGTGGATGGAGCACCTGACGGAAGTCGCGGTGCTGTTTTCGCTGTTTGTCTGCGGGCTCAAGTTGCGTCTGCCATTGCGCGACAAACGCTGGCGAATCGCATTCGGCCTGGCGGGCCCAGTGATGGTGCTGACCATCGCCGGGGTCAGCCTGTTGCTGCATTGGGGCCTGGATTTGCCTTGGGCACCGTCGCTGCTGATCGGCGCGATTCTGGCGCCGACCGACCCGGTACTGGCCGCGCTGGTGCAGGTCAACGATGCGCGGGATGTCGACGGCGTGCGTTTTGGGCTGTCCGGCGAAGCCGGGCTGAACGACGGGATTGCCTTTCCGTTCGTGATCCTCGGGCTGTTGCTGTTGCAGACCGACGCGCCATCCGGCGCCCTGACCGACTGGCTGTTGCGCAGTGTGCTGTGGGCGGTGCCCGTCGGCCTGCTGACCGGTTACTGGATGGGTCGCGGCATCGGGCGGCTGACCCTGTCGCTGCGCATTCATAACGACGACAGCACCTTGAGCCCGAACGATTACCTGGCCTTGGCGTTGATAGCGCTGGCTTACGTCGGCGCGGACGCCATCGGCGGTTTTGGCTTTCTGTCGGTGTTCGCCGCCGGCCTCGGCTTGCGCCAGGAAGAAGTGAAATCCACCGGCGCCAGTCAGCCCCCCGCCGAACATCTGGTGCAACCGGTGGTGGGCCACCAGAACATCGAACCGCAGCACGCCGTACACGGTGACACCGAACAGCTGGAAAGCAGCCAGGTCGCCGCCGGGATCATGATGGGCGACATGCTGTCGTTCGGCAGTCTGGTGGAACGGGCCATGGAAGTGTTTCTGGTGACCCTGCTCGGCGTGGTGCTGATGGCGCATTGGGACTGGCGGGCGCTGCTGGTGGGCGCGGTGCTGTTCTGCGTGGTGCGTCCGGCCTGCGTGGCAATGATGCCATGGGGCACCTTGCTCGACGGCCCTCAGCGGCTGTTGATCGGCTGGTTCGGCATTCGTGGGATCGGCAGCCTGTTCTATCTGTTTTATGCCTTGAACCATGGCCTGAGCGCCCCGGTCGCCACGCTGTGCACCGACATCACGCTGTCAGTGGTGGCGCTGAGCATTTTGCTGCATGGCATCAGTACCCAGCCGATCCTCGCTCGCTACGAACAATGGCAAAAACGAAAAAACTGATTCTTCCTGCGAATGTTGCAGGACCAATCCATCGAACTTTCTTCTGAAAATAAATGGATCCCTGCGCAGATTCTCGCAGTCACAACCATAACCCCTCGCTGGATGCACCCGGCGAGGTCCGGCAGGTCCGGTTCCCCTGCGGCTTGCAGCCTATGAAAAGGAATCTTTGGATAACAAGGTTACGGTCATGAAAGAATGCTCGACTCCTGCACAAATCAAGGCTTGCAGGGCCTTGGCCCTGGAACGCAATCGTCAATTGTTCGAAGACGCCCACGCCCTCAATCGAGCGGCTCACGAGCTGCTGGAAGCGCACAATCTGGATATCGAACAGTTTGAGCGCTATCGAGCGCTGCGCCGCAAAGCCGATGCGAAGTTCGAGGAAGCCATCGACCATTTGTGTGTCCTCAACGAGGACTTCCCGCCGATTCCGATGTCGCCGCATCATTCGCAAGAACTGCGTCGGCAGCTTGAAACCGTCGAATGAAAAACCGCACAAAGAAAAGCCCGGCTGCGAAGTCCGGGCTTTTTTTTGGGCAGCGATCAGCTTCCGGGATTGGTCACCTGAATGAACACCGCATAAGCCCCCAGCAGCATCCAGAACACCGCAAAGATCCACGGCGTGCGCACCGAGAACAGCAGCGATTTGCGGTAACCCTTGTGGCTCGACTCCATTTCGCTGAACAGCGGCGATTCGTCGTAGGCCAGGCCCATCAGCGGTTCGCTCTGCAGCAACTGACTTTGCTTGAAGTGCCAGTGATCAATGATGTCGTACGCCGCCCGAATGCCCGGCCAGGCGTTGAGCGAACTGAGCAACCCGAGCAGCGCCAGAAACGGTGGCACGACCAGGGTGAACAACTTGCCCCACTCAGGGTTGAGGTTGGCCATGCATGAAGCGAAGGCGATCACCAGAAACGATTGCGCCGCCAGATAGGCGTCGGTGCGGTTGGCGAGGATGCTGGTTTCGTACTGGATCTCGCGACGGTAGAAATCCAGGCGTTCCTTGGGCGAGCCAAACATTTTCGCATCGTGTTCGGTGAGGGTTTCTTCAGCAGTCGGCTCGGTGAGTATGCGAGACAAGGGAAACACGCTCCGGGGGCAGGGAAAGTGTTTAGAAGGGCCTCGTCACGCACTAGTTCAGCCGGATCTGCCGCTCGGTCGTTTCATCGATTGGCCGATGATGTCCATCAGATTGAGTTGAGTGAACGGTTTGGGCAGACGCGGCAACTGAGCGGCGAAGCCTTCAAGGCGCTCGGCGTAGCCAGTGGCCAGAATGATCGGCAGGTCCGGTTTGAGCAGACGCACTGCATGAGCCAGTTGCGCGCCGCTCATCTGCGGCATGGCCATGTCGGTGATCATCAGGTCGACGACCTGGCCCTGATCCAGCAGCGCCAACGCTTTAGCGCCAGAAGTGGCGCTGAGCACCCGATGCCCAAGGTCTTCAAGCAGCAATGTGGTGCTGGTCAATACCAGCGAATCGTCATCCACCACCAGCACGCTGAGCCGCGGCACCGTAACCGTTTCTGCGTCAGGCACGACCGACGACTTCGTCGCGCCGTCAGCAACCACCGGCAACCACAGTTCCGCCGTCGTGCCATGCCCCTTCTGGCTTTTGAGGATAAAGCGGCCACCGAGCTGTTCGATAAATCCGTGCACCATCGACAACCCCAGCCCGGTGCCCTTGCCCAAGCCTTTGGTGGTAAAGAACGGATCCGCGGCTGACGCCAGCGTCAGCTCGTCCATGCCTTCACCGGTGTCGATCAGGCTCAGGCAGACATAGCGCCCCGCTGTCAGGGCGCAATGGTTTTGTTCGAGAACGACCTCCGCACGTGCGCTGATTGCCACGCTGCCGCCATCGGGCATGGCGTCCCGGGCATTGGTGGCCAGGTTGAGCACCGCCAGTTCCAATTGGTTGGTGTCGGCCAGCACCCGCTCCAGCCCTTCGGGCAGGGAGGTCTCGATGCTGATCCCCGGCCCCAGCGAACTGCGCAACAACCCGGTGATGCCGTGCACCAGTTGGACGAGATCGACCGGCTCGGTCTTGAGTTCCTGACGCCGGGCAAAGGCCAGCATGCGCTGGGTCAGCGACACGCCACGCAGCGCGCCCTGGGTGGCGTTTTCCAGCAGGCGGCTGACTTTCGGGTCGTCGCCGACCCGCTTGCGCACGATCTCGAGGTTGCCGAGGATCACGGTCAGCAGATTGTTGAAGTCATGGGCGATGCCGCCGCTGAGCTGGCCGATGGCCTGCAGCTTCTGCGCCTGGAACAGGGCTTCGCGGGCTTTCTCCAGGGCCTGCTGCGACTGATGGACTTCCGTCACGTCACGGGTAATTTTCGCGAAGCCGAGCAAGGTCCCGGTTTCGCCCCGAATGGCATCCACCACCACATGGGCAAAGAATCGGCTGCCATCCTTGCGCACCCGCCAGCTTTTGTTTTCGAAACGCCCTTCCCGCGCCGCAATTTCCAGCGCCCGCTGCGGCTCGCCGCGCTCACGGTCTTCAGCGGTGTAGAAGATTGAAAAATGCTCGCCGATGATTTCTTCCGGCAGGTAGCCCTTGATCCGCTGGGCGCCCTGGTTCCAGTTGGAAACCCGACCATCAGGGCTGAGCATGTAGAGCGCGTAGTCCGTGACGCCCTGCACCAGCAGGCGGAACTGCTGCTCGCTTTGCTTGAGGGTTTCTTCGGCCATCTTGCGGTCGGTCAGGTCGCGGGTGATCTTGGCGAACCCCAGCAGCGTACCGTCCGGATCGATGATCGGGTCGATCACCACGTGGGACCAGAAATGCGTGCCGTCCTTGCGCACCCGCCAGCCTTCGCCTTCGAACCGCCCTTCGCGGATCGCCGTGTCCAGCGCACGTTGCGGCAAGCCCGCCGCGCGGTCCTGCTCGGTGTAGAACCGCGAGAAATGCTCGCCGAGAATCTCTTGCTTCTCGTAGCCCTTGAAGCGTTTGGCGCCAGAGTTCCAGCTGGTGATGATGCCGTCGGGATCGATCATGTAAATGGCATAATCGACCACCGCATCGATCAGCAGACGAAAACGCTTCTCCTCGATCGCGGCGGTTTTGCTCGGGTTGTCACTCATCAAATTCACCGCTGGTTTTTTCCTCGTGCAAGTATGCGGCAATACGGCGCCTTGGGAAGGTGCAAACACGCTTCAATTCACGGCGCGAACAATGTGCTTATTGAGAAGGCGCGCCGAGGGACCACCAGCGAGGCAACAGTTGCTGGATGCGCGGTTCGGCAAACCGATCATCGATCAGCATCACCACGCCGCGATCCTGTCGTGTGCGGATCACTCGCCCTGCGGCCTGCACCACTTTCTGCACCCCCGGATACAGATAGGTGTAGTCGTAACCGGCACCGAAAATCGCCGCCATGCGCCGCTTCAACTGCTCGTTGACCGGGTTGAGCTGAGCCAGCCCCAGCGTGGCGATGAACGCGCCGATCAGGCGTGCCCCGGGCAGGTCGATGCCCTCGCCGAATGCACCGCCCAACACCGCGAAGCCGACCCCCTGGCTCTCGGCAGTGAACTGGTCGAGGAACGCTTGCCGCTGCCCTTCGGCCATGCCTCGGGACTGCTGCCACAGGGTGATGTGCGGATGCCGTTCGGCGAGCAGCGTCAGCACCTGCTGCAGGTAATCGAAGCTGCTGAAGAAGGCCAGGTAGTTGCCCGGACGTTCACTGAACTGGCGGGCGATCAGTTCGACGATCGGCTCCAGCGACGCTTGACGGTGGTTGAAGCGCGTGGAAATCCGGCTGACGATCTGCACCTGCAACTGTTCGGCACTGAACGGTGATTCCACGTCGATCCATACCGTGTCGGCCGGTGTGCCGAGCAAATCGGCGTAATAGTGCCGCGGGCTGAGCGTCGCGGAGAACAGCACGCTGCTGCGCGCCGCTTTCAGGCGTGGGCCAATGAACGCGGCCGGCACCACGTTGCGCAGGCACAGTTGCGACAGCGGCCGTTTGCGGTCGAGGTCGCGCTTGCTGATGTCGAACAGGTAATGCTCGTCGAACAGCTCCGCGACCCGGCCGAACTGCAGCATGTCGAAGTAGAACGTCTGCAGGGCGCTGTCGAGTCCCTGCGGATGGTCGTTGAGGTAATCACCAATCGCCGCGCTGCACAGGGACACCGCTTGCAGCAGTTTTTCCGGAGCCTTGTCGTAGGCTTGATACGGGGCCAGTTGCGGCTGGTGGAGCGCGTTCCACTCACGGTTGACCCGTTGCAGCGACTTCTTCAGCGCTTCAGGCGCCGACTTGCGCACACTGGCGAGGGCGGCCTGATCAAGACTGGCGCTGTACATCGAGCGCCCGCGCTCGACCAGGTTGTGCGCTTCATCGGCCAAGACCGCGACTTTCCACTGATTGAGCTGGGAGAGACCAAACAGCAGTGCGCTGAAATCGAAGTAATAGTTGTAGTCCGCCACCACCACGTCGGCCCAGCGCGCCATTTCCTGGCTCAGGTAATACGGGCACACCGTGTGCTGGCGGGCCACATCGCGCATCGCCGCCTGATCGAGCAGACTGATGCGGCTGGCCGCTTCGCGGGCGGCGGGCAGGCGATCATAAAAGCCTTGGGCCAACGGGCACGACTCGCCATGACAGGCTTTGTCCAGGTGTTCGCAGGCCTTGTCCCGGGCGACCATCTCCAGCACCCGCAAGGGCAAGGTTTCACATTGATCGAACAACACCTGACTGGCATCCAGCGCGAGTTTGCGCCCCGGGGTCTTGGCGGTCAGGAAGAACACCTTGTCCAGTTGCTGCGGCGCCAGCGCCTTGAGCATCGGGAACAGCGTGCCGAGGGTCTTGCCGATCCCGGTGGGCGCCTGGGCCATCAGGCAGCGGCCGGTGCTGACCGCCTTGAACACCGACTCGGCCAGATGCCGCTGGCCGGGGCGAAAGTCCGCGTGGGGGAAGGTCAACGCCTGCGCCGCCCGATTACGTGCCTCGCGATGGGCCATCTCCTGCTCGGCCCAGTCGAGAAACAACCGGCACTGCGCCTCGAAAAAAACCAGCAAGTCGCAGGCGCTGAAGGCCTCGACCAGGCAGGTTTCCTTCTCGCTGACGATGTCGAAATACACCAGCGCCAGATTGATCTGCTCCAGCGCAAGCTTGCGGCACATCAGCCAGCCGTAGATTTTCGCCTGCGCCCAATGCAACTGACGATGGTTGGCCGGTTGTTTGCTCAGGTCGCCGCGATAGGTTTTGACTTCTTCCAGGCAGTTTTGCGCCGGGTCATAGCCGTCCGCCCTGCCCTTGACCTTCAGTTGCAGAAACTCGCCTTCCAGCGCCACTTCGCTCTGGTACTGGTCGCTGCGCCGCGAGGCCACGGTGCGGTGCCCGAGCATGCCTTCGAGCGCTGTCGGCGACGGGGTAAACCGCAGGTCGAGGTCGCCGGTCTTGGCCGTGAACTCACACAATGCACGCACCGCAATGCTGTAGCTCAAGCGCTCTGCTCCGCCCATTGCACGTAACACACGGCGACCGGCATCTGGTGTTCATGGCAGAACTCCAGCCAGCGCAGTTGGTTGTCCTGCAAGCGGTCACCAGGGCCTTTGACTTCGATCATGCGGTAGGTCTTGTGCTGCGGCCAGAACTGGATCAGGTCCGGCATGCCGGCGCGGTTGGCCTTGATGTCGAGCAGCAGGCGGTTGAACCAGTGCTTGAGGTGTTCGGCCGGCAAGCACGCCAGCGCCTGCTCGAGCAGTTGTTCATTCAACGCACCCCAGAACACGAACGGCGACTGCACGCCCCATTTGGCCACGAAGCGCTCGCGAATGGTCGCCGCATAACGGCCGTCGTCGAGTTGATCGAGACAGGCCTGGAACAACTCCGCGCGGCGTTGCTGAAAGTCTTCGTTGAGCAGATCCACCGGCCCGCGTTGAAACGGATGAAAGAACGCCCCCGGCAGCGGCGCGAAGATCGCCGGCCAGCACAGCAGGCCAAACAGCGAGTTGATCAGGCTGTTCTCGACGTAGTGCACCGGGCCGCTGTCTTCGTGCAGATGCGCCTGCACATAGAACTCCACCGACAAGGCCGGGTCGGTGCGTGGCAATTGCAGGTCGAGACGCTCGACCGGGCGCGGCGCTGCACGTTTGAGCGGCGGTCCGCCGAGCTTGCGCCGCAGTCGCGGCAGCATCCGTTGCAGGCTCTGCCGTTCGGCGGCGCTTTCCGGCGCCTGTTCGGCGTGGGTCGCGAGTTCCAGCGCCAGGGCGTATTCGCCGCAGCGCTCCAGCACGCGAATCATTCGCTGACGGGCGCCGGGGTACGCGCATTCGCGGTAAATGCTCAGGGCCAGGGCAAACTCGCTGATGCGCTCGCAATACTGGCCGATCTGGAACAGCACTTTGCCGCGTCGGCGTTGCAGCCACGGGTTGGCAAACTGCAGCGCGCTGACCTGCTCGACAATGGTTTCCAGCGGTTCACCGGCCTCGAAGCGCAACTGGCAGTGATGCAGGAACAGGCAGGCGTCGACGTCTTCACGGCTGCGCAGGCCGCGGGAGTCGGCGCAGAACTCGACTTTTTCGTAGGTAAAGATGCCAAGATCGGCAAGGACGAACTCCGACCAGTCCTGGTACAGGTTGCCGAAGAACATCAGCCGCAGGCGGTCGCACAGGTCCATGATGGTCAGGCTGAACAAGCGTTCATCGAGCGTCGGCGCCCACTCGCACAGGCTGCGTGATTCAGTGAACTGCTCGGCCAGCGCCTGCAGCCATTCGTCCTTGCGGCCCTTGGGTTGCTCGATCACGCTGCCGAACGCCTGCAGCAGTTCTGCCTTGAGCAACACGTCGAACACCTCGGTCAGCGTCAACCGGGCCTGATCGTCGAGCCAGCCGTGACTCAATAGAGGGTGCGCGGCGTCGCTGATGTCACCGATTTCGCTGTAGTTGAGTTTGCCGAGACGAAAATGCACGCCCTTGCGCATGACCATGCGCACCAGCAGCCCCTGCGATGCACGCGGCAGGGCCTTGAAGTCGCGGATAAACCCGTGCTCGGCTTCACTCATCACGTCGGCATAGCGAAGCTCAAGCCAATCAAGCACTTGCCGGAAGTTGTTGAGGTAATAGAACGGGTCATCGAGGGGGTTGGCAGTCACGGGAATTCTGGGCCATGGCGAGCGAATACTGGTTATGCGTACAGATAACAGCTCTGCCCGGTCGCGTGCAAACGGAAAAAGATCAATGGCAGCGGCAATCAGGATTTTTTCAGGGTGCCATCGAACTTTTCCCGGCTGGATGGCACCAACCGCGTTAGAGACCGAAGACGGTCAATTCATATGGAATGAGGTATTTGAGGTGGGTATGAACATCAAGACTCTGGGTCTTCCCTTGGCGGTAGCAGCCTTTCTGGCATTGGGCGGTTGCTCGACGCCAACCGTGGTGACCCTGCAGAACGGCACTCAGTATTTGACCAAGGATATGCCGAAAACCAAGAACAAGGACGGGTTCTATGAGTTCGAGGATATTTCCGGGACCAAGGTGAGAGTCCGCGGTGATGAGGTCGCGACTGTTCGCAAGGAAGATTGACCACCCGATAACCCTGTAGGAGCTGCCGAAGGCTGCGATCTTTTGACTTTGTTTTTCAAGATCAAAATCAAAAGATCGCAGCCTGCGGCAGCTCCTACAGGGGAAGTGTTATCCGCCTGGGTTACTCGAAAGCAGGCAGGCCCATAATGCTGTGATCGCAGCTGAAATACTGTTCGCCGCGGCGCGCCAGTTCGGCTTGCAGGCGTCGGCAGCGCTCCAGATCCAGTTGGGTCATACGGTCGAGACTCAGGTTGCCAGTGGCCTGCTGTTGTTTGCCGTCGCCCAGGCGGAAGGTCACGAATGGCTGTTCCGGCTGGATCTGAAACAGGCTTTTCTCTTCGACCGGCTCAGTGGCTTCGGTCTTCGCCGGTTTCGGCAGTTGATCGGTACTGATCCCGTAGCGGCTCAGAATCGAGGTTGGCGGCAGATCTGCCCAGGCATTGGCCGCTAACAGCGCCAGTCCGACAATCCCGACATACCCCTTGACCCTTCTCACGTGTGCATCTCCTGTACTCAATGGCGACTAGCTGTAGAACGTGTGTGCACGTGCTGGCTTTAGGCCGCTTTTGCTGTTTACAGAGCTTTTGAGTCAGGGCGTGGCTGTCGAGTCACTTCTAACACCCGGTTGTGGCGAGAGAGCTTGCTCCCGCTTGAGCGCGTAGCGCTCACAAAGTCTTCAGGGCCGCTTCGCGACCCAGCGGGAGCAAGCTCCCTCGCCACAGGTTACGGAGGCATCAGGCGATCACGATTCCATCGGCACTGAGGCTATTGAGCGCCACCCCGACCAGCGTCACCGAGTCACCGCCAAACTTCAGCACCGTGTCCTGCCCCACCATCGAGGCATGCGCGCGGAAGTCGTCATTGGGCAACACCCCCTGCACACCGAGGAACACCAGTTTGTCGTTGGCCGTAAAACCGACCACCCGGTCCTGACCGAACGCGCCGTTGAACAGGAACGTATCCGCCCCGCCCCCCGACTCCATCAGGTCATTGCCGGCGCCACCGACAAACACGTCGTTACCGGCGCCGCCGATCAAGTGGTCATTGCCGTCCAGGCCGAACAGCCAGTCACCGCCGGCATGCGCCTTGAGCGTGTCGGCGCCGCTGCTGCCTTTGACGCTGGACTCGTACTGCGTGACGTTATTGCCGACCTTCAGGCCGCCGGCCGTCACGCTGTGGGTCACGTCGTCCTTGAACAGGCCCCAGAGAAAGCCCGGTTCCTTGGTGACGATGCTGCCGATGTCACGGGTAATGCTGATCCCGCCGTTGGCGTCACGAATGTACAGATTGCCGGCGCCGTCGTTGGCGAAGTCGAACTTGCTCACCGATTGCTGCAAGTCGAGGGTGTTGTTGCCGGCGCCACCGAGGATGACGTTATAGCCGCCACCGTCACGGAAGGTGTCGTTGCCGGCGCGCCCCTCGAGGTAGTCGTTGCCGCTGCCGCCCTGGATCAGGTCATTGCTGTCGCTGCCAATGATGAAGGTGCTGCCCTTGTGGGTTTCGGCGTTGCGGTTGAGGTCCTGCACCCAGGTATTGGCCCGCGCCGGGTCCGACAGGTTGGCGACGATGATCGTCGAGTCTTTGCTGGTGAGGTCGTAGAACTTCGACTCGATGATGCGGTTCATGCCGTCGCCGTACGCGGTCGGCATGTGCGAGATCCAGGTGGGGATGTTGAGGATGGAGAACGGCAGCAGATTCCACGCGGTCGAGGCGTAGTGATCGTTGAAGCTGACGATGTTATCGGTGGCCGATTCCTTGGGCGCGTCGTGCACGCCGATCGAGGCGCCGGTAAAGGTCGAGCCGTCGAGGGCGCGGAACACCGGATCGTTTTCGTAACCGACGTTGAGCACCTTGTCGGTGCTGCTCTGGGTGGGCGAGGCGTAGGCGATGTAGTTGGAATCGGCGAAGAACCCGCCCCACTTGCCGCCGCTGAGGTCGGCCATGCTGTTGACCGCCAGCCCGCCGAGGCTGTGGCCGCTGACGAGGACATCCTTGCCGCTGAGACCGTTGGCCTTGGCGAACGCCACCACATCGCTGAGCAGATTGCCGAACGCTTCACCGACGTAGTTCTTGGCGTAATCCTTGGGACCGAAAGCCGCCAGCAGGTCGTTGATCACATCGCCAATCGAATCGAGGATCAGGTTTTCCCGCGGGCCGCTGGTGCCGCGAAAGGCGATGCCGATTTCCGTGAGATGGCCTTGGGCGTCGTATTTGCCTAGGACTTCCACTTGGGCGGTGGTGTAACCGGCCTTCTCGCCGAAGAAGGTTCCCCGGGCGTCGGTCTTGCCGTCGTAGCCCAGTTGCGAGGCGGTGATCGGCGTCCAGCCAGCCTTTTTCACGGCGTCGAGGGCGAGTTTTTCCGAGTCGGGGTTCCACGGAATACCGGGGATCACCCCTTGCGAATCCGTGCCGCCGAGCAGCGCTGTCACCAGCGTGGCCGGCAGGCCGAGGCCGAAGCCGTTGTGCTGATAACCGCTGGCAAAGCCGTTATCGAGGTTGTGATACGAATACAGCGTGATCGCCATGGCATCGCTGAACAATGCCTTGGAATCGGCTGTGCCGAAGTTCTTGTAGTCATACACACCCATTGCTATTGCCTCTCTTTTGTTGGAATTGTCAGAGATAGCTCACAGCCAGGGCGCCCCACGGGGACGCCCCGGAGCATTTCAGTACTACTTGCATAAAAGGCTTCGATCTTTAGATTTTAAAAAACAAAATCAACAGATCGCAGCCTGCGGCAGCTCCTACATCCATAAATCCCTGTAGGAGCTGTCGAGTGAAACGAGGCTGCGATCTTTTGATCTTGAAAACAGAATCAACAGATCGCAGCCTGCGGCAGCTCCTACATTCATAAATCCTTGTAGGAGCTGTCGAGTGAAACGAGGCTGCGATCTTTTGATCTTGAAAACACAATCAACAGATCGCAGCCTGCGGCAGCTCCTGCAGGGGGAATCGTTGTTCAGGCGAACACGAAAGACGAGTCCGACAGGTTAGCCACTCCCACCCCGATCAGCGTCACGGCAAAATCGCCAATCTTCAGCACGGTATCGTTACCGGCCTGCGCCGTATGCTGCTTGTAGTCGTAGCCCTGACCCGCGCCTTCGACGCCCATGAACACCAGTTTGTCGCTGCCCTGGTAGCCATTGATCGCGTCGAAACCGAACGCGCCGCTGAACAGGAAGGTGTTGTTGCCACCCACCGCCGTCATCACGTCGTTGCCGGCGCCACCGACGAAGGTCACATGGCCCTTGTCGCTGATCAACCTGTCATCGCCGCCCAGACCGAACAGCCAGTCACCGTCGGCCGTGGCGTGCAGCGCATTGCCGTACGCATCGCCGTTGAGCGAATGGGTGTACTGGGTCAGTTCGCTGCCATTGGTCAGCCCCTTGGCCGTAACGCCCCAGGTGATCTCCTTGCTGCCCCACCACGAACCCGACTCCTTGCTCACCAGCGCGCCGATGTCGCGGGTCATGCTGATGCCGCCGTAGGCGTC
>Ga0157373_10002143_pt1 | contig 14934 bp, 14 predicted proteins | sample C65metaG_FD_113460 | JGI IMG/M metagenome (GOLD analysis project Ga0157373, IMG submission 113460) | Corn rhizosphere microbial communities from Kellogg Biological Station, Michigan, USA - C6-5 metaG | ecosystem: Host-associated > Plants > Roots > Rhizosphere > Soil | place: USA: Michigan... | reverse complement strand
GCGAACGTCTTCCCGGCCCAGACCTTGTTGAAGTCATCGAACATGGTGTCGGCTTCCGCCGTGTACGAGATTTCCTCGGGGCCAACCGTTGCAGAGCGGATACGGTACTCCGTGTCCCCGTCGTGAATGCGGGCACCGGCCACGTTCCCGAATACCTGCTCTGCGCCCACCAAGCCCAGCCCGAAAGCCGAACCATCAATGGTCTTCACCAACCCGGCGTACTGGCTCACAGCGCGGGCCGCGACCCGGTACAGTTGATCCAGCGAACCGATGAACTCATTGTCGATAGTGATGCCGACTTCATTGGTGGTCTGCTGTTCGGTCAGCCCGGTCGGGAACGTGAACTTGTTCTTCTGGGTGAACACACCGGTTCCGACGATCCGTAGCGTTGCGTAGTCCGTGCCGCTCGACATAGCGATTCGGAAGGGCGCAAGCTCGGGCGCGTTGTACCCGCTCGAAACCTTAATAGTCAGAACAGACGGCTGGCCTTCTTTTTGCACTACTTCAATTTTACCGCCTCGCGCCGTCCACACGGCGGGGTCGAGGGTGCGCACACCATCCTTGCCCATCACCGTGTAGACGCTCGCCGTATTGTCGCCGGGGCCAACGGATGAGACACAGACCGGCTGCTGAATATCGGTCAGGCTGGCACCGATTTCCACGTCGAACGAAACAGTCTCGCTGTAGCCAACCTGCAACACTTCCGCGTTGGGAGTCCAGCCCGCGTTCGTGGTGGACTGAGCCTCCTCGCTCCACTCGCCGGGAGGGTACACCAGAGTGTTCTCTTTGTATTCTGTGTTGTACAGGTAGACTTCGATCTTCTGCGCAAGCTGGTTGCTGTCGTAGGACCAGCTAGACGACGTAACCTGAGACAGCGTAGCGCGCACACTGCGGGCGGGACGAAGGATAACATCGTCACCGACAACAGCGATTTCCACCTGCTCAGCGACACACAGTTTCTTAAGCTGCGTCCAAACCTCAGCCTTCCAGCCGGGGTACGTGACGGCACGGGAGGCAATGGCGGCATCCACCACAATGTTTTCGGTGACACCGCACAGCGACAGGTAGTAGGTGAACGCCTCTGCCAGCGTGCCGTTCTGCGGATCGGCCTGACGCACAGACACCAGCGGGAACAGGCGGGCGTCGGCAGTGACGGAAAGCTCACCATTGTTATCGCTAACGCCGTGAACAGTCCCCGTCACGTTGCCTCGCAGCGAGTCGGCCACCGCAACGTCCGTGTTAGGCAGGAAGATGCTGTCGCTCTTCGTGTCAGCCTGTAGTGTGATCTGCCCGATACCTCCCGAAGAGTCATCCCCGTTGAGCGGGGTGCCGTCTTCGGTTACGCTGTAGTCGGCAAGCGTCGTTTCGAGGTTTCCGTTGACGGTAACCCTTACTCCCATGAGTCAACCTCCACGAGCTTCGCGGTCATCCCTACCTTGTCCAGAGCGGCGCTGTACGCCGTCTGGACGGGCTGGGAAGCGAACTTGCAACCGGAGTGACCCTGACCCGAAATAAAGCCGCCCACGTCGGGCGTGACGCCGCTCAGCAGCACCTGCACAACAAGGCCAGACAGCGTGAGCGTCCCCGTACCCGTGAGGGACAGTTCGAACCCGGTCCCGGTGATCTGCTTGTTCACCCGTGTGGTAGACGTAACAGACAGCAACGCCACGTTGCTCGCAGCCCCACCATCGGGGGTCACGGTCACAGCGGCGGAACCCGTAGCGGAACCATGCACACCCACCCACGCCACGTAACCGGGTGGGATCGGAATGTACACCTTCTCGCTGCTACCAGCTACCGTGTACTGCGCACTCTTAACAGGGTACGCCAGACCGTTCGCCGGTGTAGCCACCTGTACGGGAATCTGATTCTTAATAAGCGGGGGAGCGTCACTGCACGCGGAAGCGGGGAAGGCCCAGTGCTGAGGCAGGACGTTCTTGTCCATCGTCATCGGGTCGAGGAAGTAGATCAACTCCTCGCCGTAGACACCATCCGCGTAGTCCGTGATCGGGCGCAGCGCATCCCGGCTGGCGAGATTCCACGACATATTGTAGACCTTGTGGGAGGCCAGCGAAGTCCGTACGCCAGCGCGACCGCTCTTGTACTGAGACTCCGCTGACCATCCCACCTTGGAGAAGTCCGCGTTATAGGCGGGCTGCGGAACATACTGCATGTAGCTCCGCGTGCCGAACCACAGTCGGGTGTCAGCCATTAGTTACTCCTCCGTCTTCCCTCTACGACGTTGGCGGAACTCGCCGCTGCCGCAATGGTCTTGTTACCGATCTTCAACTGGACGTTTCCTGCCTGAGCGAGAAGCTGACGGTCGTAGGGGCTAAGCTCCACAACCATCACACCACTGCCGCCACCCTTGCTACCTGCTGCGGCCACGGTGCTATTCGGCATCATTCCGTTGTTAAGGGCGTTCAGGAACGGCAGGCCAAGACGCTTGGTGTTCTCCGCGTCGATGACGTATTCCTTACCGTGAACCGAGCCAACAATGTCCTTGGTGCTCGTGCCTCCCGTGTAACCACCGCTCATAAACACCTGACCACCTTGGCTACCGGGACCAAGAGCGATTCGGAATTGCGCATCACCCGTCGTTTTGCGGATTGCGTCCTGCATTTCCATCATCTTGCGGTAAGGCGGCATCTGGAAATGGATCGGAATAGAAGGAAGCTTCGGCGGATTGGGAAGCTTCGGGAAGGAGATAGGCTTGCCGCCACCACCGATTGCGGAACTCACCGCATTTCGGAAGTTGCGCCCAGCCGTGGTACCGGAAGCCTTCGCCTGAGCCTCAAACTCTTTCAGAGCCTGCTTCGCGGGTGACGTGTTAGCGGTCGTGTTAACCGTCACCTTGCGCGGAACCTTACCGATAACCTCGGTCATGTCATCGAACGAGTCGCTGTACTTCTTAATCTCGTCCTTGGAGTAACCCGCCTGCGTAGCCTGAGAAATGAACTCCTGCTTCAACTGGCCGGACTTCTTCTTCAAGTCTTCCTGTGACATGCCCGACTCCGCGAGGGTGCCGATGTAGTCTTTGTACTTGCCTACCATGTCGCCCAGCGTCTGCCGGTTGTCGATAGCCTGCTGAGTGTTACCCTTCAGCGTCTTGCTGTTATCAGCCTGAGCGTCGGTGACCTTCTGCTGCTCGTCAGCAATCTGGCTGTTAAGGTCAGCAATGCTGGCCCCAAGCTGCCCAGCGCGCTCCTTGTCGCCGTACTGGTTGGCGACACCGAGAAGGTACTGCTGCGTGGACTTGTCAGCCGTCAGAGACCGAAGCTTGTTCTGCGCGTCAGCAATTTCCTTGTTCGCGTCAGCGGTTGACTTAGCAATCGCATTCCACCCGCTCGCAATGTCGTCAAGTCCGTCAGACTTCCCGAACCGCAGTTCGTAAGCGCGGTCGAAGACCTTGTGCAGGTCACTCGCGTAGTCCGACAGCGTGCGGATTTCCTTGGCAGCATCCTTAGCAGCGTCGGCAACGCTTGGGGTACCGCCGCCGCCTCCACCGCCTCCACTACCAGCGAGGGAGTCAGCAACATCGTGCGAGTATTGCGTGAGCGCCTGCTGAACCTCGGCAAGGTACTTGCCTTGGGCAGACATTTTGATGGTGCCGTCAACGTAGCCTTGTACCGTCTTCGCGTTGTAGCCCATTGCAGTAACGCTGGCAAGAAGCTGTGCCGTGTCGATGCCCTGCTGCTGAAGGTTATGGAAGAGGATGCCAATAGACTCGGTTGCATCGACTCCCATCGTGGCACCTGCTGCGATAGTCGTAGCAATGCTGCCCTGAAGGTTGGCGAGGTTGGCCTGACCGCCCTGAGAGAAAGCATCAAAGCTGACGCCGCCCTGATAGATCGACGTGGACAGGTCGAAGAAGCCCTTCGCCATGTCTGCCAGCGCGTTCGTGTTGGCAAACCCGGCAGCAACCTGATCCTGTAGCTGGCTGAGTTTGTCGGCAGCGGTCTCAGCGCCGTCGCCCTCAGTGAGCAAGGCATCGGTGGTCTGCTGCGCGCTAACTCCGAGCGCATCGTTTACTGACGTGTTAATGACAGTCTGATTGGCAGCGGTCTGCAACGCACCCGTTGTCGAGTCGATAGCGTTACGTGCCTGCTCAGCAACGTCGGAATACTGCTTGGCGACCATAGCAGAACCGCTGGTGCCGTTCTGACGCATGTACTCCTGCGCCTGCGCCTGATACTCTTCAACGATCTTCAGCGCCGAAGCCTTGTCATTCTTAGCCGCAGCCGTCAGCACGCCGCCAACATCGAGCGTAGGCCCACCCAAGGTAGCGTTGTTAAGCTTGAAAAGCTCCTGAACGCTCTTGTCAGTGGCAAGCTGGTTGGCAAGCCACGCCGCAGTGTTCGCACCGATAGCAAGCGTGGACTGTGTAATCTCGGTTGCAGCGTTCTTAGTTGCGTGCGCAATCCGAATTTGTCCATCACTGGCGGGAGCCATGTAACCGGTCCACTCGTCCGTGGCATCGGTAACCGTCTTCATGTTGGCCGTGATGTGCCCGTACGCATCCGCACCCTTTTTGGCGGCAGCGGTGTCGTCAGCCAGCGCCTTCGACAGTCCATCGAGGCTACCGAAAGTCTCCTTAGCTCGGTCGCTCGTGGACTTCATGGAGTCGCTGATAGCTTCGAACTCCTTACCGGCGAGCATAAGCGCACCGACAAAGAGCAACCCAACACCAGTAGACGCGGCAAACGTCTTCAGCGCACCAGACGCTGCAACAGTGGCAGCCCGGAACGTTCCCATAGACGTACCTGCAAGGGCAGCCTCAGCCTTAACAACAGCGAGGCGGGTCTGCACGACAGCCATTTGCTGATTGAACAGAGCCACGACAGGCTTAGCGGCCAAGATACTGCCGATAAAACGCCCGAACCCCGAAGTGAGCAGAGCGATCACACCGGAAAATGCGGAGAGCGCGCCGATGGTAGTTGCAAGGCTGGAAACAAACGGGTTCTTAGCAAGGTCGGTGAAGAAGACAACCATGCTCTTCAGACCGTCAACAATGTTGCCGACAATCGAAAGACCGCCAGAACCAAGCACGCCGAACATGACCTTGAAGGAGTTAACAAGTTCTTCGGTCTTCGCAGCCAGTGTCGCAGACGTAATGGCAAACGAGTCGCCAAGCTGGGTGGCGTCGCTCATACCATCAGCAGCGTACCCGAGGTTGTCAGCAACCAAGCCCGTGTTCTGGGAAAGCTTCAGAAGGGCGCTCTGGTCTCGGGCAGCGGTGATGCCAAGGTCAGCAAGCGTAAGCTGTGCGGTGGTACCTTCGGAGCCAATGCCCTGCAAGAACTTAACGAAGTTATCGGAGAAACCCTTGGTACCCCACGACTTCTTAAATTCATCGGCGCTGACGCCAGCAATCTTCGCATACTCGTTAAGCGAGTCGCCGCCCTCAGCGATAGCCTTGTTAATCAGGCCGAAGACACGGATCACAGTACCGCGAGAGGCTTCCGGCGCGACACCAAGCGAGGCAAACGACGCCGACAGACCGATGACCTGATCGGCGCTCAGACCGGCAGCAGCACCAGCCGCAGCAATCTGGGAAGTTGTAGAGACAATCTCAGCTTCAGTAGCAACGGAGTTGACACCGACGTTGAGGATAGAAGAACCCAGAGCCTCGTAGTTGCCGTTAACATCTGGGAGTAGCGCGTCGAGCCGACCAAAGGCCGTAGCAGCAGAGTCCACACCAACGTTTGTCGTAGACGTGAACATGGCAACGCTCTTGGTGAACTCGGCAATGTTCTTAGCACTGATGTTCAACTGTCCAGCCAGAGCGCCGATGCTCGTCAGGTCTTTGAACGACGTGGGAATCGTCTGTGCCAGACCCTCGAACTGGTTCTGAAGCTTAACAAGCTCATCACCCGATGCACCAGAGGTACGCTCGATAGTGGCAAAGGCGGTCTCGTAGTCAGCCGCGAGCTTCAGCGCGCCAACGTCGGCAGCGAGGATAGCCGCGCCCATGATGCCCATTGTGTTAGACACGTCATAAATGGCGTAGCGCGTGTTAGCGAGATTATCGCGGTACGTGCCGACAGCATCGGAAGCATCCTGATACGCCTTGCGCGCAGCGGTCAGGCCAACGGCCTGCTCCTTGTATGCTTGCTGCTGCTGCTGCTGGTCATACAGGTCCGAGAAACCCATTGAGTTGCCGGATGAGAGCTTAGGCTGCGCGTACCGACGCGCCTGCTGAGCGGGGTTACTTGCCTGCTGGTAAATCTGGGACTGGATTGCCAACTTGTCCCTGAGAAGACGAACAGCCTTCTCAGTCTCCGCGTTCTGCTGTTGCTGCACGCGGAAGATAGCAGTGGCCTGCTGGATCGACAGACCTTCGCCCGTGAGGGGCGTAGCGTTAGGCTTGTTAGTGGCAGCGCGCTTGTCGATAACCTCGTAGGTCTTCTCGACAGTGTTGCGCAACCTTTCGGCGTCAGCGATCTGCTCTGTGAAGACATTTGTTCCGTTGGAGCCGCGCCGGTTGTCCGTTACCTTAGCGAACTGGGATGAGACAATCGCCTGCTGAGCAGCGGCCTGCTCACTCAGGGACTTGGTAAGCTTGTCTACACCCTTGGAAGCGTCACCGCTCTTAGTCCCAACGCCTGCCAGCGCCCGCTCGATCTTATCCGCTGCGCTGGCGGCACCCTTCATATCACTTGCGATATTGCGAAGGTTGCCGCCAAGCGTAGCGACAGCATCTGCGACGGCCTTAAAGTCCTTCTCAGCGCCACCAGTGGACGCTTCGAGTCCTACTTTAAGGGTAGTGTCGTCAGACATTTAGTTCCTATTCCGCGAGTTCCTTCAAGTAACGTTGCCTTGAAGGTAGAGGGTCTTCTTCTCGCCGCATCTTGGCGACGATGTAAGGGTGTTCACCGTTCTTAAGTTTTTGACTCTTTGTTCCCTTTTGCCACTTGTCGAGTTCCGCTTTCGCGTAACAAACACCAGTGCGCACCGAGAACGTGAGGTTCTTTTCACTTGACCGGCATATCCACAACGGCTGACCGCATTCCTTGCAAGTTTCCTTTTTAAGGATGGTCCACGCCATTGCGAGCTTTTTGTCCGCCTTACTCCATCCCTCGCTAGGCTGTCGATCATCTAAGATCATGGCCGTAGGAGGCAGACCCCACTCCAACGCCGTCTGCACGGCGAGGGAGTAGCGATAGTTCCTAGGAAACGTCAGTGCCTCTGCCAGAAAATCCGGCATCGGTAGCCTGATCGAAGACCATAGCGTTGAAGTTAACACTGCTGACGCCTGCGATAAGCTTGCCGAATTCACCTTCCTTCAGGAAGACACGGAGCTTGGAAACAGCGTTGCTGTCCCACACGCGCGGGTCCACAGCGCCGTCTGCGTTACGCACCTGCACGATGGACTTGGCGATAAGGTCGTTGTCCCGCTCCTTCTCTCGAAGTGCAGGGTCTTCGCCCTCGGGGACGTTGAGAATGTTGTCCACAACGCCCGGAGGCATGCCGCGAAGCTCGAAGATGAGACTGGACTTGGTGATCTTCTCGCCAAGCTCAGCGATCTGAGCGTCAAGCTCGGTGGTGTCTTCCTTGTTCTTGTCCTTCTCGAAGCGCTCATTAACGAGCTTCACGTACTCCTGAGCGCTCTTCACGTCCTGAAAAACTACAACGGTCTCAGTCGGGTAAGCGGTCTCCTCGACAAACGCCAGAACGTCAAAGACGCCCGGTGCCTGCGCGGTCTCAATAGCGGTAGCGGTATCCATACGCCTATCCTATCATGTTTTGTTAAATTGCCTTTAACAACACAAACCAAAACGGCCCCTGCCTCGGAGTAGAAGGCAGGGACCGTCCTGATGGATACAGCGATTATTAGGCGACCGTGACAGCCTGTACAACCGGTGCAGATGCCGCCGCGTGGTTGACCGTGATGTTGGCCGTACCAGCGGAGACAGGGATCACGACACCGTTTGCGGTGACGCGAGCAATGGCGGTGTTGTCAGACGAGTACGTCGCCACAGCGCGAATGTCACTGCCGTCCAGCGTCGGGGTCAGAACGTACGGGCCGTCAGCCACAGCAACGTTCTTGGTCGTGGCGACACCAGAAATAGTAGAAGCCACGTCACCCTTGACCACAGTGTAGGGGTACGAGACACCCTGAGGCAGGAAGTGAACAGTGAACTTAACACTGTCGTCACCGGTAGCGTCGTCGGTCACAATGTCAGCAATGAACCGGAACACGCTTACGCGGTCACCCTTGATCCATCCGTCAGACCACTTGCGGTCAGCAACGCGCAGCACGAGGTAGCCCATCGTGCGCGGCGTCTTGAAGGTCTCGAACGCCTTAACGAAGTCGGAACTCACGTCATCCGCGATAGCGTCACGGAAGAAGGAGATAGTACCCTCGTAGTTGGCGAAGCCGCGAGTCTTGGCGTTACCGGGATCGGTGATACCACGGTCGTCAATGTCGTCGGAGTCCGTCATGCCCAGCGCGAAGTCAGACCACGCGACAGCCGGGGAAAGCTGCACGGTGGTGGCCGCGTTCAGGATAGCCTCGGTCGGTGCCTTGGCCTGAGCAAGGGTCATGTAGGCGTCAGGAACCCACGCGACCTTAACGTATTCGTTAGCAGTAATCTTTGCCATTAGTTATCCTTACGCCAGCGTGACGTTCGTGTTAACCTGACCGTTCGGCTTGAAGCGCGAACCAAAGAGAATGTTGTCTCCGTCGCCAAGCGAGTCAGTGGGGAAGTCGGTGTTCACACCGTAGATGCTGGCAAGCTGCCCACCGGCAAGGTCAGTACCCTGCTCCGGGCCGATGCGCGTCACGATCATGAACGGCTTGTCAGCGTTGCTGAACAGGGACACAACAGTGTCGTACTCAGGCACCGGGTCGCCCACAGCGGCAGGGCCGTTGCGGAAGCTGTCAAAGCTAACCTCGTAGTTGAAGAAGGTCGGCGTGCTGACGTTACCAATGTCGCAGATGCTGATGCTGTCGTCGGTGTCAGAGTCGGTGAGGTTGATGCTCACGGAGTCGTCGGTGAGCGCGGGGGAAAGGTCGAAGCCGAGTCCCTTAGCGATAGCCGCCTGAAGATCGGCACCCACAGGCGCGGACCAGTCGGCAATGGCCTCGGGGAAGAAGGCGTAGACCGAGTAGTGCCCACGGAGGAGCTTAGTACCAGCCATTAGTGTTTCCTCGTTGTTTTCTTAATAGTCGTGTTGTCCACGTCCTCGTCGTCTGCTACTTCTGCCTCTACGACTTCAAGCTCCGGCTCAACCGGAGCCTCGTCATTGGGCGTCACACGCACAAGGTCAAAGCCGAAGACCGGGTGTTTTTCGTAGTGTTCCGGGTAACTGGCTACATGCCCGTTACTCAAATGCCGAAACCTAACAAACTTTGTCATATCTATACCAGTATACCTTACTTTTGTTAAGAGAGATTAAACAAGTAACTGAAGCCGATGTTGTGCGTGTACCTGTTGTAGCCAAGGTCGGTATCCGCAAAGCTGTACGCACCGGCTGGTCGCAGTGAACTCCCATCTGTCGGTCGGAAATTGGTCAGCATTTTCTCTCGCACCTGATTGCGAATGTCCCGGCTCACTCGGTCATCCGGGGACGTGATGAACACCGAGAAGCTGGCGCGTTGCACGTCCTTGTCGGGACCGAGGATGCCGCCGTCGTAGTGCGGGAACGCACCGTTGAACTTGACGGTCAGGTACGGGCGGAACATCTTGTTCGTGTCGGTGACCGGCGTGTAAGAGTCTGGGGTGTACTCACCCTCGATCACGTCCACACCGGGAATCTCCCGAAGCTTCGCAACAATGTCGTCCTCACCGGGAAGTGTGTTAAGAGACATTAGAAGTCCTCTCCATCATCAAAGAAGTTAACCGCTGTGGAATCACTGGCGTGTTGAATCTGTACCTTGTAGGCGAGAGCTTTCAAGTCGCTCAACATCTGCTCGCGGGAAGCTTCCAGAGAGTTCATTGCACGCACGCCGTTCTTTGTTCCATGCTCCTGAAAAATCGAGTAGCCCGGCACACCGTCCGTCCAACCGACGAACATCGAGAAGCCCTTCTTACGCTCACGGACGCGGTAGTGCACACCCTTCAGCATGTCGCCAGATTTAATACGACCCGGCTCTTCCTTCTGAGTGTTGTGGTCCGTGCGAATGATTTCTCTAATGACGCCCGCACCACGGGCAGCAATCTGCGAAATCTGCGGCTGGTAGACCTTGTACAGCACCTGCTCCGGCCAACCTTGAATAACGTTACGTACGGCGTCGTACTTAGACACTTCTGTCTTAGTGCGTATCGCCAGCCAGTCCTTACCCAACCTTTAGATTCGCCTCGCAAACAAGATCAGTGAGCCAAGCGTTCGAGCTACCGATGGTGCCGCGAACCTCCATTGTGAAGTTCACCAACTCGGGACTTGCCTCGCAGAACGTCACGCTCAGCATGTCATCCACGGCGATACCTGTGGTCGTTTCCGCGATCTGCACGCGCATGAGTCGGCGTCCGGTCAAGTCCTGCGCAACCATCGTGTCACCGATGATGCCGTAGGGCTGGATGCGTGCCTTACCCTCAAAGATCGTCGTAACGTTCGTGGTCCACGTCTTGTTAACCTGATCGTAGGTAGGCCGGAAGTCCGGGTCACCGCTCTTGCGGATAACCTTAATGTCAGCCGTCATGAACCCCTCAACAGCGTCCTTGTGGTAGCTGGTCCAGCGAGGGTCAAGCGACTTGCGCTTGTGCAGGTTCATTAGTACCCGTACTCGGTAAGCTCGGGTCGGTCACACGTGAACGGGTCAACAAACTCGAACCACTCGAAGGTGCCCGGTTCCGCGTCCTTGTCGGCACGGGCGAACAGCGCGTCACCGTTTTTGCGCAGGGCATCAGCCACCGCCGCACCATCGGTGCTAAGGTCTTGGGTCTTGATCTTCTTCGAGATAAGAGCCTCAGACGCGGCAATCGCATAGTTAGCGAAGCCCGCAGCTTTGAGGGTGTTGCCGTTACCCGCAGTGAAGAAGTCCTGAAGGTCTTCGTCCGAGAACATAGTCTCATTCTCAGTGGGGCCGAAGATCGCCTCGCTGTCGGGAATGAGCGTGCGGATGATACGCAGTTCAGCGGCGGTAGCTGGTGTCATGTTAATCCTCTGATCGTAACAAAAAAGAAAGGGCCGGACTCTACCTACTTCAGCAGGGAGTCCGGCCCGTGACAGGCGAGGTAGCTCTAACCAGTCACATTCCTTGTCGGGGTTTGTTAGACGCCAGTACCGTTCGACACAGCCGTGGTCTCAAAGCCGATGCCAGCAGCACCGACGAAGTGACGGATACGGAACTCAATGTCGTCGTTCAGGAACGAACCCTCACGACCGGGGACAGCGCCGCCACCAAGGTACTCGCCAGTCGAGTTCGCAATGCGAAGCTCAGGAGCCTCACGACCGCGAATCTTCGAGAACACAACGGCGGGGCGGATGCCAGCCGAAGCGTAGGGGAGCATGTACCAAGTGGTGTTCACGTTGGCCGACTTGTCGATGACCGGGAGCCACGGGTTCACGATCAGCGTCAGGTCGCTGGTCGGGTTCGCGTAGGTGTAAACACCATTCACCGGGTCAGTGATCTGGAAGGCCGACACACCGAGCAGGCGCTTCGCCTCGGCTTCGAGAGCCGGGGGAACCATCACGGCGAGGCGGTTGGCGACAACCGGGTTACCGTTGTACACGCGGGAGCGGATGCTCGCCGCAGCGTCGGTCAGCGCGTCGATGGAGAGCGCCGGGTTGCCCGTGAGGATGTTGCCGTTGGTCGCGTTGAAGAACACGGCGTTCGGGCCGGTCGGGGAGGCCAGAACCTCAGTCGCAACAATGTCCTCCTGATTGCGCGCAAGCACGGCAAGCTGGTTCGGGAGGGTTTCGAGGACACCCCACTCGTCGTTCAGAAGCATTTCGAACGAGAAGTTAACACGAGCACCGTACTTCGCAACACCGAAGCTCGACTCGCTCGCCACGAAGCTGATCGGGGCGAACTCAGTAAGCTCAGGCACGCGGGGCAGGCCGGAGATACCGCCAACACCGTCAGCCACAATGCCGTCCTCGCCACCGTTGGTAGCAGGCAGGTTCGTGGTGTCGTACGCAAGGCTGTAGAAGCTCTGCGGACGCAGGTTATTAACGTTGTAGGGGCGGGTGAACTGCGGGTAGACGCTGTTGATCTGCTCGTAGTCAGCAAGGAAGGCAGCCGTGGTGATAGCCTTCAGCGCGGTCGGGAAGTCAGAAGTCGAGTGCGACTCCTCAGCCTCCATGTACATTGCGCGCTTGACTTCGGCCTTGATAGCGCCCTGCGCGAGGTCGTCGCCAGCAAGCGCGCCCTCAACAAGCTCAGTAACCTTATCGAGGCGTTCCTGTGTAATACGCATTAGTTAGCGATCCTAACGATGACGGATGCACCAGCAACGGTTCCCTTGGCGCTCAGGGCGTGGCCGAAGAGGGCGTTCGCACCGGAGTTGTCCGTGGTCGTGAGGGCATTAGCGGGGGTGATGTAAACCGGGTCACCAATGGCGAGCGCGGTGGTGGTGCCGACCGGAAGACGCCAAGCGCCCTTCAGTGCGACGGAAGCAAAGCCCGGCTTGTTGCTGGACATTGCCTCGTTGTAATCGGGGGTAGTCTGCGCGTTGATGTAAGCGGTAGGCTCATCCACCTGCGCGACACCATTCAGGCCACCGACACGAACCGGCGCACCCGAGAGCGTGCCAACCGGCACCGGGAGCGACAGGTAATCGGCATCCTTGTAAACTTCGTTACGTGCCATTAGTTAACCTTCTTTCCCCAAGCAGTGGGGAGCTTGACCTTAACAACGCCCGAGGCGGATTCCTCAGCGTCAGTCTCCTTGGCAGATTCCTCAACGCCCTCAACTTCAGGGGCAGCAGCCGTGTGAGCCTTGACGTATGCTTCCTCAGCCTCAATAAGCTCCGAGAGGGGCTTCTTGTTGGCCTTGTGCAGGTCAAGAACGCGGGAGCGTCCATCTGCGTCGAGGGACGAGTTAACGAACGCCTCAGCGATTTCGAGAACCTTGTCGTAGTCAACCTCAGCGGCCTCTTCGGACTCATTCTCGACAGCAACAGGCTTCGCAGCCTCTTCGAGAGTGGTCAGACGAGCGCCGAAGTCGGTACGAAGACCCTCAATTGCCTTGAGAACTTCATCCATATTTTCTCTTCCTTCTTCAGCTTCCGAGGTTGCCCCGGAATCTTCTACTGCCGATTCGAGAACCGACACGATCTTGCCGCCAGCACCGGCCTTAATAACAAAGTCAGCACTACGGGCCTGAATCAGTTCCTTGAAGACTGGAACGGCCTTGCCGTCGATGGTCTCCCGAACCGTCTTGCCTTTGGCACGGATCGAAATACCGATCTTGTCCTTTAGCGACTTAATAAGGGGAATCTGGTGGTCGAAAACGTTGATTTCTGCGTACAGTCCGTCGCCGTCGTAGTACGCATCTTCAGCAAGCTCACCAGCGAAGTCCTTCATGGAACCGAAAGGCTTGGCCTCTCGCTCCTCAGGCGTCTGGTGGTCAAGGAACATGGGAGTTCCCTTTTTGAAGATGCGGGGACCGTCGCGCAGAAGAGTCTCAGCGGGGTAGTAGCCGCTGCTCCCGAGCCGGTCGCCTTCGATCAGGCGCACCTTGTAGCGCCGCCCGACGAAGCCTTCAGCTTCCTCAACCTCAGTGAGGCTTGCAGCTTCTACAAGTTCAGTGTCTGTTAGCATTCTGATATCCAGTCTACCATAGTTCTTAACAAGACCTGTTAAGACTTATTCTTGTCAGCAGCCCGGTTGTCTCGCGCAGAGTTGCTTGTACCCTGCGCTCCGCCCTTCGCGGCGACACCGCCACTCACACCCTGCTTCGCAATGACGGACGCCTGTTCCTGCTGCTGAGCGAAAGCCTTGTCAGCCGCAGCCTGCTCCTGCTCCATCTTCTGCTGAGCGGCAGGGTCGTCGTCCATCGTCGGCAGGTCGTCCCACGCCTTGTAGGGAGCGATCCCAAACACGTCGATAGCTTCCTTGCGCGCCTCCTGCTTGTACAGGATGCCCAATTCGACAGCGGTACCGATAGCGGCAATGCGGTCCTTGGTGGTGTCAGTCTCAATCTGGGGCCACGTCACGATTGCGTAGTCGGAACCCACGCCCTCATTGTTCTCGGCGCGCTGCTCCTCGGCATCCTTGTTCTTCAGCAGGGGAGCCTTCGGCTTCTTCGCGTTGCCCATGATGCTGTTCTTGTTCGGATGCACGTCAGCACCCCAGAACTCGAACAGTTCAAGGAACCGCTCTTCGTGCAGCTTCTGGCGGGACTCCATAGCCTTCAGCGTCGGAAGGTCCAGAGTCTCGGCGGTGGCGTTCGTGCCAGAGCCGGGGTCGGACGTGATGACGATGACACTGACTTCGAGACCGGCAGCGATAGCCGACGCCAGCGGGGAACCCTTGGAGAAGTCCACGGTCGAGCCAGTCGCGGCAACGGGCGACAGTTCCGTGCCGCCGCCGCTGATGTTAGTTCCGCCCACGTTGCGAACCTCGCCGGTCATCGGGTCACGGGTCGGGGCGCTCATAACCTGAGTCGCAGCCGCTTGTGCACCCGCCTGACTCGACACCTTAACCTGCCAAGCAAGGCGTGAGTAAGCCTTAACAAGCATGGCGTTGTCTTCTAGGTATTCCTTGTACGCCTTGGCCCAGAAGATCACGGGCATAATGTCGGCAACGCCCCAGCGCCAACCAACCTGCTTGTTCACGGTGGTGTGCTGGATGACGTAGTTCTGCTCGACGCCTACGTTGTTCCACTTCTTCGGCAGGTTCTTGCCCTGCTTCTTCAGCTTGGAGTAGTACCCGAGCGAAGCGTAATACTTGACGACGCTATCGGTCCTCGTCTGGCCGGTGTTCGAGTTGGTCTTGGTGACGGCGTACTCGCGCTTGTAGTACCAAATCTCTTCCGTGTCGAGG
>Ga0157373_10002140_pt1 | contig 14945 bp, 12 predicted proteins | sample C65metaG_FD_113460 | JGI IMG/M metagenome (GOLD analysis project Ga0157373, IMG submission 113460) | Corn rhizosphere microbial communities from Kellogg Biological Station, Michigan, USA - C6-5 metaG | ecosystem: Host-associated > Plants > Roots > Rhizosphere > Soil | place: USA: Michigan... | reverse complement strand
CGACGCAGTAGATCCGACTCATCCGTGCTGGTATCCGTCTGATGCGTATGCTCTTCGACTGAGGGACTGGCCACGCTGCAGTGAAAGCAGGTCCCGACAGGGCTCCGCCCTGCGGGATGACACGATCAGGTTCGCCCTGCGGGATGACACGATCAGGTTCGCCCTGCGGGATGACACGGGTCATGCGACATATAAATATCAATTAATAGAACTGCCGTAGCTGGACCTGGCCGTTCCCCGTGCTCACGCCGTAGAACCGCACGTAGTCGCCGGCGCGCAGGCTCCCGAACCGGTTGAGGTCCGTCTGGCTGAGCCCTGATGGAAGGGTGACGGTGATCCGCCCGACGCTGCCTTCATCCACCGTGAACCAGCCATTGGCGCGATCCACCTGACGCACCGTGCCCTGGAAGGTCTGCACAGTGCCATTCGATGGGTAGGCACCGCCGGTGGACGACACCGACTGGGTGACCTGGATGGTGCTGGCGTAGTAGCTGCCGTTGCCGGCATCCTGGAGGGTCGCGACCACCTGGTCGCCGCGCTCGAGCGCGGTCACGGGGTAGTTCTGATTCTGGTAGACCACCTGGGTGTTGTTGTCATAGCGCACCCAGACCGTCTGGCCATTGGACTGCTGGACGCCGATCTGCTGCGAGCGGGTGTCCACACCGGAAATGGCGCCCTGCAGCTGGTTGCCCTGACCGCCGCCGAGCACGCTGCCGAGGATGCCGCCAAGGCCGCCGGTGTTGGCGCAGGCGGTCATCGTGGCAAATGCCACGGCGACGGAGAGGTGGTGGGTGAAGCGCCGAACCATTGCACTGGTCATCGCGAACTCCTGGAAAGTGGCTCGGCGCACCATCGCGCCGGCTCCCCTGAACAGGGCAACGGCGGTGCCTCGACCCACCAGAACCGCCTGTCAATTAGTCAACGTCTTTATTGACAATCAGACTGGACCGCGTAGCTTCAATGGATCGATTCAGGAGCTCACATGGACGCCATCGCGCTGGGCAGGCGCTTTCTCGAGAGCACGAGGGGGCAAGTCGTCCTGCTGCTTCGCCGAGGGGCGCGGACGGTCGAGGAGCTGGCACAGGCGCTGGGTCTCACGGACAACGCGGTGCGGAGCCACCTGGCTGCATTGGAACGTGACGGCCTGGTGCGGCAGGACGGGGTTCGCCGAGGGGCGGGGGTCGGGAAGCCGGCTACCATATATGAGCTGCATCCGGATGCGGACCCACTCCTGTCGCGCGCCTACCCGCCGGTCCTGAAGACGATGCTCGACGTCATGCTCGAGCAGCTCCCCCCCGATCGATCGGAAGCGATGCTTCGCGAAGTGGGACGACGTCTGGCCGCCGGCGTCGGCGGGCGGGCGCAGGGGTCCGCCGCGGCGCGGACGGAAGCCGCGGCGAACGTGCTCCGCTCACTGGGCGGGGACGTGGAGGTTGTCCAGGAAGGGGACGACCTCATGATCAGGAGCAACGGGTGCCCGCTCTCGGTGGCGGTGGCCCATACCCCGGAGATGTGCGCTGCGGTGGAGACTCTCGTCGCCGAAGTCTCGGGGGAGCCGGCGCATTCCTGCTGCCAGCATGGAGACCGGCCCCGCTGCTGCTTTGCGGTAGGTCCGACGAGCGACGACACAGCGGGGATTGTGGCAGAACGCCAAAGGTCTGGCGATCTGCACGATCGCCGCTGAAAAGCGCGCCGTCACCCTGTCCGAAGGGACTCGGTCACGACAACCGAACGTCAGGAAGGGCGGGGCGATTCCGGGACAGGATGACGGGAATCAGCAAACTCGTCCACGTGGCTCCGGCATTGCCAATGAGAGGGGCGCTGCGGAGGGCATTTCAGGCCCGACGTGGCGTCGAGCGCGGCACGGCGGACACGACGTCCCCGGCTGCGACCGGCCTACCTTCCCCGTACGAGAGAGTCCCGAATGCGACTGCCGATGATGGCGCGCTCGAGAGCCAAGACGCTCACCATGCTGGCGGCTGCGAGCCTGATGCTCGCCGCGTGCGCCGGCGAGGCCACCGCACCGGTGGCCCCGACGCTCCGCACCCAGGAGCGCACGTCTCCGTTCGTTCCCAGCGGTGCGCAGCGCGCACTCGTCGGGGTATCGGACGGCACCTACAGCTTCACGATCAATCCCGGCCAGACCCAGACGCTGCAGCTCGGCGCGAGCGGGTTGTACATCCCCGCGAACGCGATCTGCGACGTGAACACTTCCAGCTACGGCATGGACACGTGGAACGACGCCTGCACCCCGCAGTCAGAGCCGATGACGATCACCGCCGTGGTTCGCAATGCGGCGACCGATCATCCGAGCGTGGAGTTCCAGCCGGCGCTGCGGTTCAACCCGACGAAGCAGGTGTGGCTGTACATGTCGGTCACGGACCAGGCGACGCTCGACAACACGAAGGTCCTCTGGTACTGCAACGAGACCGGGTGCATGGACGAGTCGACGACGGATGCGGATCTCACGTCGTACGTCGACACGAAGAACTTCATGGTCTTCCGCCGGATCAAGCACTTCAGTGGCTACGTCGTGGCTGAGTTCAGCACGCGCCCGCTGTCGCTCGATCTCGGCCTGGACCTCGGTTTCTAATCGGGAGGCGACCAGACAATGACTCGTCGCTTCACGATCCTGGCCTTGAGTGCGATCATCGCATTCGGCTTCTTCGGCAACGCGCTCCGTGCGGTGAAGCTGGGCCGCCGGTCGGGGTACATCGTCGCCTCGAGCTGAACATCGCGCGAAGTCAGTCGGTAGCACGCGAAACGGCGGTCGTCCTCGGACGACCGCCGTTTCGCCTTGCTGCCCAGGGGGCAGGGACAGGAGGTCCCGACAGGCGCGAAGCGCCTGCGGGATGACGCGACATGGACTGTCAGATCAAGCGAGCTGGTGGGGAGCCTGACGGGAAACACAAGCCTGCAAAGGGGGTAGGAAAAAGCTAAATTCAATAGTATCAATGAGATGGAGGAGGTCGCTTTGCAGCCAGTCCGTCAGGTGCTGGCGCGTGTCAAGTCACGCGCTGCGTTTCCGGTATTGGGGATCGCCATGGCCCTGTCCACTGCGGTGGTAGGGATGGAGCGGACGTCGTTCCTGACGCGTGCGATGGGCGAACCTGCCGCTACAGCGGACTCTGCCATCTCCGACTCGGCGATCGCCGCGGCCGGTTCGGTGGCGCTGCGCACGGCAGCGTCGCGAGCGGGAGCGGGGGTACCGGTCCCGGTGCCCAGCCTGGATCTCGACGTGAACCACAAGCAGGTGGACAGCTGGGTGAACCGGCTCACGACGTCGCTCAAGGGTGACTTCCAGCTCTCCCTGAACCGGATGGACAAGTACGACGACATGATCTCGGCCAAGCTTGCCGAGCGAAAGATGCCGCGTGAGCTGATCTACCTGGCGATGATCGAGTCGAATTTCAACCCGACGGCGAAGTCGCGGGTGAAGGCGGTGGGGATGTGGCAGTTCATGAGCGCGACGGCGCGCCAGTTCGGGCTCACGGTGGGACGACACGTGGACGAGCGGAAGGATCCCGAGAAGTCGACCGACGCGGCGCTGACGTACCTCGCTCAGCTGCACGACCGGTTCGGGTCGTGGTACCTGGCGGCGGCGGCGTACAACTCGGGGCAGGGCACGGTGTCGAAGGCGATGAAGCGGGTGCTGGGCCGGACGAAGGGAACGGACGAGGATTTCTTCCGCATCGCCAAGGCGCTGCCGAAGGAGACGCGCGACTACGTGCCGAAGCTGATCGCATCGGCGAAGGTGGGAAGCGATCCGGCGCGGTACGGACTCCAGCCGTAAGCTGAAAGCCGAAGGCTGAAAAAGTAATATGAATATCAATTGATGCGAACGACCCACCGACATTTCGGCGGGCCGTTTCGCATGCCGGTTGCTTCGGCATTTGTTCGGTATTAGCATTGCCTCCCCCCTTGGCGGATCGAGCTCACCAGCACGGAGGCAGCACCCATGAAGACCGGACCCGATTTCAACCTGACCGGCTACGCGCCGGTCGCCGAGCGCATCACGCAGTTCTACGACGCACATCCGGGCGGGCGCATCGTGACGGAGCTGGTGAGCCGCACCGCGAGCGAGGTGGTCTTCCGCGCCAGTGTGTATCGCGATGTCACCGAGACTGGACCGGCCGCCACGGGGTGGGCGGCCGAACGCGAGGGCGATGGCGACGTGAACGAGGTCGCCTGCCTGGAGAACACCGAGACCTCCGCCGTCGGGCGCGCGCTGGCCAACCTGGGATTCACCGCGTCTCGGCTGAGGCCGAGCGCGGAGGAGATGGCCAAGGCGGCGCGAGCGCGGGCGCGTGTCGGACGACAGCGGCTGGCCGTCCGCGAGCCGGCGGTCTCGCCGTCACACGCGATGTACCTCGGTGACCTGCTCAACCTCGTCGGCGCCGCCGAACGCATCGGGCTGCGGCCAGCGCGCGCGGCGCGGTGGCGCGAGGAGCTGCACGGCCGGCCGTTCGACGACCGGGAGCTCGTGCAGCTCGAGCGGCGGCTGCGCGACTGGATCGTGAGGCACCAGACGCACCTGGTGCGCTGACGCGCGGCTCCCGTGTCCGGGGCCGGCGACAAAGGGTATGGAGCAGCGAACGGTGAACGAGCGCCGGGTCAGGGCGCTCGACGATGACGCGCTGGTGGACGCGATGCGCGCGGGAGACGAGTGGGCGTTCGGCGAGTTCCTCGCGCGCTTCCGGCCCGTGCTGCTGCTCTATGCCGAAGGACGCATCCCCTCCGAGCTGCATGCCGAGTGCGTGGATGACGTGCTGGAAGACGTGGCGCTGCGGCTCGCCGATCCGCGCACCGTGATTCCTTCACGGTTGCGCGCGTATCTGGTGAGCGCGCTGCGGAAGAAGCATCTCGCGGTGAAGCGAAGCCGTGCACGGCGGCGGCGACATCACGAGGACGCGGCGTACGACGATGATGGATCGGTTGCCGTGGTGCGCAGCGTGTGTGCGGAGAGCACGATCGCTGCGTCGCGCGGTGCGTTGGCGAGCGACTCCCCACACCCGACGGCGCTCGAGCAGCTTGCGGCGGCGATGGCCGCCGAGCTGGATGACGAGACGATCCGGCTGCTCACGTGGATCGGACGTGCCGTGCCGCACCGGACGATCGCCGAGTGGCTGGGGAAGAGCTACGACGCAACGACGAAGCAGATCTGGCGCTTGTGCCGCCGGCTCGAGCGGGCGGCGCCGCAGTACGCCGCCACGCTGCCTCCCGACGTGCAGCGGGAGCTCGAGCGATTCTTTCGCCGCGTGGAGCGCGGCAGGAGACCCGCATGACGGAACCACTGGACCATCCGACGTGGGATGGTGATGCACTGGCCGAGGCGCTGGGGCGCACGTATGCGCAGATGCGTGACGAGGTGTGGACGGACGAGGCGTTTCTCGCCTGGCTCGCCGCCGAGTCTCGTGCGCGCGGGGGGCGCCAGGCGCGGGCGGCATATGATGCCAACGCGATGCTGGCGCGCGGGCGAGCGCTTCGCACGCGAATTCTCGCGCGGCAGAGCGAAGTCGGCGTGGTGCCGGGAGCGCCTCGGCTCACTACTGCGCTGCGAGTGGACATTCCACAGCGCGTGATGGAGGAGGCGCGAGCCGTCGGAGCGGTGCCGTTCCTGGATCTCGCTGCCGCGGCGGGCGCGGGACGAGAGTTGTGGGACGAGCCAGTGGAGGAGTGGCTCATTCCCGCCGACGGTGCGCCGCGACTGCGTGCGCTCGCGATGCGGATCAGTGGCGAGAGCATGGAGCCGCTGCTCCACGACGGCGACACCGTGCTCGTGGAGCTCACGCCGGCGCTGGTGCGCGGGCGCATCGTCGTCGCGCGGCGTCCTGACGACGGCTACGTGTGCAAGCGGGTGGAGCGCATCGGGCGTCGCGACGTGCTGCTGGCGTCGCTGAATCGTGCGTGCGAGGACGTGACGATCCCGCGGGATGAGCGGCTGATCGTGGGGACGGTGCGGGTGGCGTGGTCGGCGCGTGAACCGTGAACCGTGAACCGTAACAGCGAACGGCACACCACACTCGGCTCGGTGTGCCGTTGTCGTTAACGGTTCACGGTTCACCGTCAACGGTTCACCAGTAGTTCCCGTGTCCGGGGCTGGCACCTGGGAGATGACGGATCATGCGGCATCTGCCAGAGCGAAGCGACGCGATGTTGCGACGCGCATGGTCCCTCGCTCGAGAGGACATCGTGTCATGCCACGACAGAACGGAGTACACGGGCGCCGAGTGGCGGCGCTGGAAGCGGTGGATGTGGATGGCTGCAGTACTGACAGCCGTGACATTCGCCGCGACGCTGGAGGCACAGGCGCCGGTACCGTCGCAGCCCCAGCCTCCCGCGCCGGCGCCGATGCCGCAGCAGCCGGTGATTCCGCAACCCGCGCAGCCGATCGTCGGCTATCGCTCACCGGCGATCGCACTCGTACAGCCAGCGGCCGGCGAGCTGCTCGCGCAGGACAAGGCCGTGCTCATCTTTCGCTTCTCGCAGGGGGAGCCCGCCGACCCGCTGGACGCGAGCTCGTTCGCCGTGTGGGTGAGCGGCTCCGCGCGTACGGCGTCGTTCCAGGTCGGCGCCACCGAAGCCTGGGGTCCGCTCTCCGACTCGCGCGAGGTGGCGCCGGGCGCATATCAGGTGACGGCGCGAATCTGCTCGACGCGCGGCGCGTGCGGGACGACGACGGCGACGGTGATGGTGGCGTCGAGCGACGCGCTGCCGACCGAACCGGCGGCACCGAACACGTCACGCAGGCAGCGGGTGATCGACCTCGTGCTGGCGGCGCTGAAGCGGCTGATCGGTCAGTAGGGCTGTGCGCCATCCTGCTGCTCGGCGCACTGCTGGTGGGCACGTCACCAGTGTGGCGCGCGGCGACTCTGGAGGCGCAGGCGATCGGCCAGTGCACCACCATCGACCCACCGTGTCCGCCTCCGCCCACGCTCGGCGTGAACGTGCAGTCCGTGGGCGACACCACCACGAGGGCGACGGTGACCGTCTACTTCGACGTGACCGGCCTGTCGGGAGGTACGAGGTCCACGAGCCTGACCGTGAACGGGAGCGTCCAGTCGAGTCCGTCCTGGACGCTCACGCGGAACCAGACCGACGCCACGGGAAGTGTGCTGGCGAACCTCACGCCGGGCGCGAACAACATCGTCATCACGTTCTGCGAGAGCGGATCATGCCAGTCCGGGTCCACGCAGGTGTACTACGTCGCTCCACCGCCACCGCCCAGTCGTGCCGCTCCAATCGCGTCGTTCGATCGCCTGGCGCAGTACCAACGCACGGTAATGGACTGCGACGGCTGCGCATATGCGACGCTGGGCTACAGCACTCCTTCGTACAGGAGCCTCGACGAGGACCGCTCGCTGACGCTCGTGTACTCGAGCGGCCAGTCGGCGCCGATCGGGCTGGTGTCGCTGGACGTGAATCCGAATTCCACCGATCTGCCGAGTAAGATCTCGCTATCGCTCATCTATAACGGCTCAGCCGTGCCGCTCGTCTCCGGTGGTAGCGAAGCGTTCTACTCGGCCGGAAGCGGTGTGAACCGTGTCACGGCGGCGTTCGATGCCTCCGCATACGGCTCGGGTCCCTACAACATGACGGCGATCGTCCGAAACTGGTGGGCGGACGGCGCCATGCTCGAAGCTCAGTTGCCGGTTCGCGTACTCATCCTCAACGAACGGTCGAGCGGATTCGGCAGTGGATGGAGCATGGCAGGGCTGCAGCGAATTTCAATCCCGAACGGTAGTGCGGGGGATGCCGCTATTACTGACGGAGGGAGCATCACTGCCTTCGCGAATTGCGGCCTGAGCTGCTGGACGCGGCCCGGCAGCTCCGAAACCTTGGCATACGTGGCGGCCAACAACACGGTCGAGCGGCACTATCGCGATGGAACCGTGGCGGTGTTCAACGCTTCGAATGGCCTGCTGCAGCAGGTGACCGATCGTCTCGGACACTCCACGAGCTACTTGTACGATAGCCATGGCAGGCCGACGCAGATCACCGACCCGGCGGGTCTTGCGACTACGATCACCTGGACAGGCGCGCCTGGATCTGCCAGTACCGCATCGATCACCACGCCGGGTGGTCGAACGACGACGCTGCGCACGAACAGCTCCGGCGAACTGATCGACATCACCGACCCGGATGGAGTACGGAATCTCGAGGTGTCGTACTCGGCGAACCGTATCACGTCCGCGACGAATCGCATCGGCGGAACGACCAGCTTCACGTACGACCGATTCAGCGCGCTGGCCTCTGTTACAGGGCCGGCCGTACAGACGGACGATCGCGGTCTCGCATCTTCGACGGTCACCTTCAGCTCGCGCGAGATGGCGTCGCTCCCGGCCGTGGGCCTCGGGAGCACCAGCGCCCCCGCCTCGCGCGTCTGGCCGGACTCGGTCTGGCTGCGCGTCACCACCCAGCGAGGCGACATCACCAAGGTTCGCGCGAACGACGTAGGCGATGCTACGCTCGTGCTGCGGATCGACGCCCTGGGCAAGGCCGACTCGACGGTCGTCAGCTATGACCTGAACGGCCGGCCCGTTACCGTCGCCACCACGCCGGGCAGGCGGATGACCTACACCTGGGACAATGAGCTGCTGAGCGCCGTGACCGACAATGCGAGCCACGTCACGACGTCCTACACGTACAACACCTTGGGGCAGCGACTGACGACGAAGGTGAACCAAGGCCTCGTGGAGCAGAACTACTACTCCACCGCCGCCAGCCGGCTCGACAGCACGAAAGCGGGATCGTCGGTGACCCGATTCACCTGGGACGGCTATGGCCGGCCGCTGAACGTCACCGATGGTGAGGGCCACTACACCTCCTTCACCTACAACAGCAGTGGCTTCAGGAACGTGGCCACGGTCACGAATGCAGGGCACACCACGCAGTTCGCCTACGACGGCTACGGCCGGCCGAGCGGCGTGACCGACCCGCTGAGTCACACGTCGAGCGTCGTCTATGACGCGGTGAACCGACCGACGAGCGCCACCGCGCCGAACATGACGACGTCCACCTGGTCGTACAACGACACGACACGGCGGTATTCCTTCACCGACGCGAAGTCGCAGAGTGACACATCCGTGCTCAACGCGGCCGGCGCCGTGATCCAGTCGATCGATCCTCGCGGGTTGAGCGACTACTACCGCTATGACAGCGATGGCAACCCTTCATCGGGTACCAGTCGAGGGGGAAGGAGCATTGCGATCACGCGGGACACCCTCGGTCGGCCCGTCCAGGTGACGGCTGGCACGCTCGTCACGACGATCAGCTACGACACGGCTCGAAAGTGGACCGCGTACAGCAATGCGGAAGGCGTGGACACGGTCTTCGTGGACGGCGACGGCCGAGTGGTGAACCAGGTGGCCGTGCGCAACAACGTGCGGTACTCCCTGCGTGCCAGCTTCGACTCGGCTGGGCGTCGCCAGACGCTGAATGCCGAAAGCCCGCTCTGGTCGGGAATGAAGACGCTGTACTTCGGCTACGACGTGCTCGATCGACAGACTGCGGTTTACGACTTTGCCGGCCAGGGAACGAAGGTGACGTACAATCGCGACTCGCGCCCGGATACTGTGACGCTGCCCACTAGCAGCACGCCGAGCGCGCGGCTGCGGCAGGTCTACAGTTACGGCTCGAACGATCGCCTGTCGGCGGTAGTCGGCAGCCAGGCCCAGTCCGTCCTGAACTGGGCGTATGGCTACGACGCGGTGGACCGAGCCATCTCCTTGGCGCAGGGCAACAGCGACTACTCGGTGGAGCGCACCGCCAGCTACGACAACATGGGGCGGCTGACCCAGTGGACCGACACCGAGCACTCGCCGGGCGAGCCGTACACGGTGTGCGAGGATCCGACGCAGATCTACGGCGACGGGTGCACGACCTTCTATCCCATCGAGTCGAACACGCTGCGCTCCGAGACCTACACTTACGACGCCGTGGGCAATCGCACCGATCGTGGCGGCACGGTGCAGACCGGAAACCGGCTCACGAGCTTCAACGGCTACACGATGACGTACGACGACGATGGCAACCTGCTGACGAAGAGTGGCAACGGGGTGAGCCAGTCGTTCACGTGGAACGCGCTTGGCCAGCTCGCGTCGGTGACGACCAACGGCAGCACGACGACGTTCGGCTACGACGGGCTCGGCCGGCGCGTGCGGAAGACGACGAATGGGGTGGCGACGTACTTCCTGTACGACGGCGACAACATCGTGATGCAGTTGAGCAGCACCGGACAGCCGCAGCTCGAGTTCAGCTACTATCCCGGCGTCGACCAGCCGCACGCCGTTCGCCAGTCGAGCACGGGGGCGGTGTACTACTACGTGACGAGCCAGCCGGGTCACGTTTCGGCGCTGGTGAATGCGAGCGGGCAGGTGGTGAACCGGTACGATTACACGCCATTCGGGCAGGCGATCGCGACGACGGAGCAGATCGCGCAGCCATTCCGGTATACGGCGCGACAGCTGGATTCGGAAACGGGGCTGTACTACTATCGGGCGCGGTACTATGACCCGGCGATTGCGCGGTTTATCTCGGAGGATCCGATTGGGCTGGCGGGTGGGGTAAATCAGTACGCGTATGTGGGGAACGATCCGATCAATCGACTCGATCCAAGTGGCACGTGCGAGCTATGGGCCAAATATAAAGTGACCACCTACCAACGGCCCGACGGCCAAATTGTGCAAACGCGCAAACTCATTCCGGGTTCCTTCTACTGGGTCAACTGCGATAATAGCGATGGTACTACAGGATCCAGTCGATCCTCAAAGACACGGTCGCAAAAGCCGCCGGTCTGCTCTGTGCCTCTTGCTCCGTATGGAGTTGATATCAACGAGAATATCGGCGCGGCGAAATGGTCGCCTGGACTCGATCTGATGTTCTACTTCTATGTCCGGAATGGTGGACCGTGGGACTATAAGCAGATGGGCAAGCGCTTTGAGGATTTCGGAAACTTCAACTTTGGAGCGACAGGGGCGGCAGCGGGTTATGCGACTCCAGTGCTGTTGCGTGGCGCCGGTTGGGCACAGGTACGAGCGAAGACAAGTAATCCCGCGTGGGGAGTTCCATTCTCCTTAAAATCACCATTCGGCACCGGCACCTTCGGTGACGACCCACACGACCAGGAGATGATTCGGAATGGGATCAATTATTACGAGGCCTATAGTTCTGGCAAGTGTAAGTAAACTCGCGTTCTGGATCTGCCTCGGTGGCCTGAGTAGCCTGGCGACCGGATGCACTTGCTCGAATACTGTAATCGGTGAAATCAAGGCACCGAGTGGAGAGTTCAAAGCGGTTGTGTTCGATCGCAATTGCGGCGCTACAACTGGACACAACCTGCAAGTGTCGGTTGTTCCAGCGGACGCGAACATTCAAGGTGGTGGGAATGTGTTGATCGTAGATGACACGGTTTCCATCGAGAGGGACTTAACACGGCTTGTCTCTGTGAGGTGGAACTCCCCGCGTCAGCTGTCAATCACGCTCGATCCGAAGCTGAGAGTCTTTCTACGTGCTCGAAGTGTCCATGGTGTGAACATCGAGTATTTGCCTCATTAGCCCGAATAGCAACCTGCGCGGCTGAAGATCCCGCTCCGTGGTAGGGGTTACGGGCCGGGTCAGGCCTCAGACTAGAAAGAGAGTCGGCCTGGCCCGTCTTCACCGGGATTATGAACCACTCTGCGGGAAGCCTCGCGTCGCTCGGCCGATGCGCGAGGATTGGCGATGTCATAATCGCCGGCGAGCTCGTAAACGTGTTCTCGAAAACCATCGCTGCAGCGACAAGAACAACGCGCGCGGCGGAAGTGGTTGCCGCGAACGCCAGATGGGTCAAGACGAATAGATTCGCGAACTTGATTGCGCAGCGAGACGCGACATATGCAGTTGGAGGACTGAGGGCTAGCGGGTTGATAGTGGGACGCGTCAACTCTGCGGCCTTTGAAGAAGGGAACCGAACACCAGGATCCAGCATCGCAGACATCATCCCCATTTGGGGCACGTTGGAGAAGGCGGACGCAATGGACGCCGCATGCTCAGGTCAATAGTGAGACTCACATAATGGAAATGTCCGCGGCGATAAAACGGCGAATGCACGTGGGAATTCGTGTGGGCCTGGCGGTAGCAACGGTCATGTCGGTGTGGGTACTTCTTGGACAGCTTTTCGGGGAGAGATACATAGTAGCGGAGCGAGGCACCGATATCGCATCCTTAGTGCTGTCCTACCTTGCTGCAGGAATTGTCGGGGGTGCCATCATAGGTTGGCTCTTGCCCGCGGGTAAGTCGATACCGGGCAAAATGTTTCTCGGGGTCTTGGCGTCGTTGATTCTGTTTTTCTGCGTGCAATCAGCTCGGAGAGGACCGGTGTGGATATGGGATAGAAAGACCGTTCTCGACACGACCCTAATTGCGGTCGTGTTTGGGATCATTGGAGGCCCGTGGGCGGCGCGAGGACTAAAGTGACTGAAGCGTAATCCACAGCAAGCAGCGTGTGATGACAGTGGTGGGAGGGGAGGTAGTGGCGGGGACGCACAGCGAGTTAACTCCTCTGGTCCGTTGATTAGGGCGATCACCTCTTCACCAGCAACGCCACCGCCGACTTTCCTTCCTGCTCCACCTGTGCGATCGTGCACTTCCTGGGCGCCTTGTCCGGCCGCCAGCGCAGGAACGACGTGCCGTGCCTGAAGCGGCCGCCGGAGAAGTGGTCGTACTGCACCTCGACGACGAGCTTCGGCGCGAGTGGCTCCCACTCGCTCGACCGCTCGGTGCTCCACCGGCTGGGCCCACCAGGCGCCTGGCCGGTGAAGCCGGGCGCCTTCTTCAACTTCTCGAGGCGCTTCGTGATCACCGGCTTCTCGTCGTTCGGGATGTTGCTGGTGAATCCCACGTGATGGAGCAATCCACCGTCGTCGTAGAGGCCGAGCAACAGCGAACCGACGACCTTGCCCTTCGACGCGTAGCGGAACCCGCCGACGACGCACTCCGCGGTGCGCATGGACTTCATCTTCTCCATGCCATCGCGGTTGCCGCTCTGATACGGGAGATCGAGTCGCTTGGCGATCACGCCATCGAGTCCGCCACCCACCGAGCGGAACCAGCGCTTCACCGTCACCATCTTCGTCGTCGCCGGCGACAGACGCACGCGCACACCCGTTGGCACGTAGTCGGCGACAAACGCTTCCAGTGCGGCGCGACGCTCGGCGAGCGGCTGCTTCACGAGCGACTTGCCCTTCGCGTCCACCAGCAAGTCGAACACGATCAGCGTGGCCGGATGCTGCCCGGCGAGCAGCAGGACGCGACTCTTCGCCGGATGGATGCGCAGCAGCAGCTCGTCGAACGAGAGCGAGCCGTCGTGCGGGATGACGATCTCACCGTCGAGGACGAATCGCTTCGCGGTCAGCGCGCCGATGGTCTCGACGAGATCGGGGAAGTAGCGCGCGAGCGGCTTTCCCGCCTTGGACATGAGATCCACCTTCGCGCCGTCGCGATAAGCGAGGCAGCGGAAGCCGTCCCACTTGGGTTCGTACTGCCACTCCTTGCCCGTCGGCAGCGCGTCGACGAGGCGCGCTTCCATCGGTTCGTAGCGGCGCGAGAGGGGGAGCGTCACAGCACGCGCTCCAGCTTGAACCGTCCGCGCGCCGCGAGGAGCGGCTTCCACAGGTCGCCGAGCTTCTTCAGGCGCGCGGGGACGTTGTCGATGCGGAAGTCGATGATGGCGACGCCCTTTTCCACTTCCTTCCACGTGAGCGGTGTGGATACCGGCGCGTGCCGCTTGGGCCGGGGTGAATAGATGGACGCAAGCGTGCGTCCCCACGCGTTCTGGTTGTAGTCGACGAGCACGCGACCCTTTGGTCTGTCAGCGATGCGATACTCGGCGGTGAGCAGCTTCGGGTGCTTCGCGGCGAGCGCCTGGGCGAACGCCTTCGCGAACGTCCACACCTCCTTCTGCTTCGGGCCGCGGACGATGGGGATGTAGATGTGCACGCCCGACGAGCCGGTGGTCTTCACGAGGGGATCCATGCCGAGCGTCTCGAGCGCGTCGCGCACCACGAGGGCAGCGTCGAGCACGGTGTCGAACGTCGCCTTCGGCACCGGGTCGAGGTCGAAGTGCAGGTAGTCAGGGCGATCGACGTCGTCACAGCGCGCGTACCACTGGTTGAGGTCGATGCAGCCGAGGTTGACGACCCAGAGGAGCGAGGCGAGGTCGTTGACGACGGGAAAGTGGATGATGCTCCCCGACGCGTGCTCGATGGCGCAGGTGTCCAGCCAGTCGGGGTGCGGCTCGGGGACGCGCTTCATGAAGAAGCACTTTCCCTTCGCGCCGTTGGGGTAGCGCTTCATGACCATGGCGCGGTCGCGCAGGTGCGGCAGCAGCCAAGGCGAGACGTCGGCGTAGTACTGGAGGAGGTCGCGCTTGGTGATCCCGCTCTCCGGCCAGAAGAGCTTGCCGAGGTTGGTGAGGGTGAGCTTCCGGCCGCCGACGGTCAGCTGGACGTCGCCGTCGGTGGTCGGGATGGTGATGGATTTCCGCGGTGCCATGGCGGGCACAGGAGGCAAGTCCTGTGCATTCCGGCTCGTCGCGCAACGAGCTGGAGAAGCGTCAGGAACGGATAACCCCCGGATTGAGCGGAAAAGGCCGGATAGAACAATTGATATTTATCAATTCGGCCTTTTCCGATCTTATCCGATGAATCCGCTTCTCCCGCTTTTTTGAATGGCGCTCAGACGCCTGCCGCCGTGAGCTGGCTGGTGCAGTGGGGGCAGCGGGTGGCGGCCTGGTCGATCGAGGTGCGGCAGAAGGGGCAATTCCGCACGGGGGCGCCGGGGCCGGCGGGCTTGATGAACGCCTTGCTGATGCGCCAGACGATGAAGCCGATGACGAGGAAGTCCACGACCGCGCCGAGGAAGTCGCCGACGCTGAGGCGCACGGTGCCGATGTCCCAGACAGCGGT
>Ga0157373_10002138_pt1 | contig 14954 bp, 28 predicted proteins | sample C65metaG_FD_113460 | JGI IMG/M metagenome (GOLD analysis project Ga0157373, IMG submission 113460) | Corn rhizosphere microbial communities from Kellogg Biological Station, Michigan, USA - C6-5 metaG | ecosystem: Host-associated > Plants > Roots > Rhizosphere > Soil | place: USA: Michigan... | reverse complement strand
TCTTTTACGACGGCTATGTAACCGAAACCGACCGGGCCAAGAACCGCGGCGGCGTCCCCGACTACGGCGTGTACGGCGTCAATGACTTCAAGGTCACGGCTCACCCGTCGATCCCTTACGCGGTTCTCGTGAAGGCCGGCAAGGCGCACGGGTTCGGTGTCACGGACACAGCCACGACCGACCAGACGGTGAACTGCTCGTCGATCAGTTCCGGCACGCGCTGGGACCTGATCGTTGTGCGCCGCAACTGGCAGCCGAACCTTGGCGGCCCGTCCACGCTGGAGGCAATCGCGGGCGGCGTGAATGCGGAGATCCCAACCTCACGTAAGGTCGGGCCCGGCGTGGAGGATGACCAGCCGCTCGCGCTCGTGAAGTGGAAGGCCGGGCTGTCCGCGCCCGAGACCATCATCGACCTGCGCGTCTGGACAGCTAACGGCGGCCTGTTCGCCAAGGATGATCTCGTGCGCTCCTATCTGACCGGCGTCGGCACACGGGTGAACATCAATGGCGTCGACTGGATCCGCACCCTGGGCGCCAACGACGTCGAGGGGTGGGGCGCCGACGCACCCGCGTCGTATGCGCCGCTGACCGTGTCCGGCTACTCGCTGACTGGCTCGATCGACGTCGAACCGGCTGGGGCGAAGCGCCGCGTCACGGTCGACATCAACGTGACGCGCACAGGCGTCGCCGGCATCATCCCGAAGGACGACTACGCGAGCTTCGGCGCCGTCATCCCGTCCCAGGCCCGCGGGGACGCGAAGCCGAAGTACCTCCCCGTCGCGATCCTCGGCGGCAGCGGCAATGTCTACTTCCCCGCCACGGCGTTCCTCAACACGGAGACGGGCATCTTGCAGATCCGGGCGCAGAGCACGTTCACCTGGCCGACCGGCGCGCTCTTCTCCCTCAATCTGTCCTACTACATCTAGGAGGGCGAGTGATTGAGCAGATACCGGCCTTCGTCGGGGTCTCATCCCCGATCGCTACAGCTTTGGCGATGTTCTATCTGGTGTTCACCGGCCGGCTTATCCCGCGGGCCTCGCACGACGCTGTCGTGCGAGTTCTGCAGGAGCGGAATGCCGAGGTGGTCCTCGACCGCGGCAACTGGCAGTCCGCGGCCAGCCTCGCCAACCAGACCAACGCTGACCTTGCCAAGACGAACACCAAGCTTCTGGAGACCGCGGCCTTCTCCACGCATGTCATGTCCGCACTCCAGGAGAACGCCACTGGAGGTACCCATGTTCTTCCGTAAACGGCTCGCACGACGCCTAGAAGTTCCCGAACTGCCTACAGTCGATCACTCACTGGCCAGCGCCGCGATAGACCATGCCGTAGCGGTGCATCAGGCCGCGCAGCTGCAGGCAGCGGAAGCCCAGTAGGTCGTCACGGAACTGAATCGGGTCAACGTCCGGAACGGTTTCGCGCCGGCCATCCGGAAATCATTTGACAGGACTTTAGGAGAGGCCACATGAACGCCAATTACATCGGATACGCCGCGGCGATCATCTGGATCACCCTGCCTCTGGTCTACATGGCGACCGCGCCGGGATGGCGGAAGTCACTGGAGGGCCGGGCCCTGATGTGGCTGCTCGGATCCACGGCCGGCCTGTTCCTGCTCCTGCTGACCGGCGGCATCTTCGGGGATTACCCGTTCAAGGAATGGGTCCGGGGTGGCGTCTTCGCTGCGGTCCTGTACGCGGGTATCCGGCTGTCCGTCCTCTTCGTGAAACTCAGGATCGAAATTGAACGCCGCATCCGGCGGGAACGGGGAGACCAGCGATGAAATTGTCCAACCTAGCCAAGGTGCTCCGCGCCGCGGGCCTGACCGTTGTCGAGTCTCCGGGCTGGGCCACCCGCGGATACGCCGGCCAGGACCTGATCGAGGTCCGCGGTATCCTCTGGCACCACACGGCCACCAACCGGGCCGCTTATGCCAAGAGCAACGCGCCGACGCTGGCAATGTGCCTGAACGGCCGCCCGGACCTTCCCCCGCCGCTCTGCAATATCGTGTTCGCACGGGACGGCACGGTCCATCTTGCCGCGGCCGGGGTTGCTAACCACGCCGGGGCAGGGTCCGCGCCGGGCATCCCGAAGGACATGGGCAACCACTACCTCATCGGCATTGAGATGGAATCCTCCGGCATCGCCCCATGGGACTGGACCGCGGACCAGATCCGGGTCGCGCCGCACCTCGGCGCCGCACTTGAGCGCGCATACCTCTCCGGCCTCCCGGAAGCCCAGCGCCTACAGCTCGGGCACAAAGAGTATTCCTCGCAAGGCAAGATCGACCCCGCCGGCTGGCCCGGCGACATGGACGGGCTCCGGGGCGCCATCAACGCGGTCCTCAACGGATCCGCAGCTATCGCCCCGCAAAGCTCCACCGTCACCCCCACAGCCAAGAAGGAGTCCGAAGTGCCCGACTACACCCGCATCAGCACCCCAGAGAACCACCGCCGCCTCGCGGCCGGCAAGACGTGGACGCTGGTCGATGCGACAAACAAGGCGAACCAGAACTTCGCCGTCCTCGGGCTCGGCCATTACGACGTCGACCTCTTCCTGCAGGGCACAGACCTGCCGGCCGGGGAGACGATCACGGTCCAGTTCCAAATCATCCCCACCGGGGGCAAGCCGTCCGGCTACTTCCGAGAGGAAATCCACGGCTCAGCCGATGGCACGTTCAGCGGCCGGGCGAAGTTCAAAATGCCCATACTGCAGGCGGCCCGCCTCGAGGCGACCATCACCTCGTCCAAGGAATCGGCCTACATCGACCAGTATTCCGCCGACGTCTACGCATGGAAGGCAGCCAAGTAATGGCAGATCACGCAGCAACCACGCAGGCAGCCAACCCGGGCCGCGCCACACTCCGGACCGCCGTGCAGACGGGCATCGGCGCATTCGTCGGACTGCTCGTCATCCTCCCGCTGGTGATTCAGTCCGTCTTGGACAACATCGGCGAGCAGTTCCCCGAGGGTCTGCGGATCTGGCTGGCAGGCCTCGCGCTCACCATCACCGCACTCTCGGCGACAATCACGCGCGTCATGGCCGTCCCGGGCGTCATCGAATGGACCCGGACCTATCTGCCCTGGCTGGCTCCAGACAACAAGTAGAAGACCACAGCCCCGGCCCTCCTAGTGGGGGCTTTCCGCATTTAAAGGAGCCCCCACTAATGGCCTTCACCTTCGACCAGATTTTCGCCGCGGATCAGTCGAACCCGGAGAACGTCGCGTCAAACGGAATCGTGACGATCTACGCGCCGGGCGATGTGAACAAGACGCCGGTCGCCATCAGCGCGCCGGACGGGTCACCGCTCCCCAACCCGATCCCCGTCAACGTCCACGGGTTCGCGTCCGCGTTCATGCACGAAACCCTCGACCGTGTCGCATGGTCCGCCGGCGACCTCTCCGGCTTCTTCACGTCCTACGAGGGCATGAAGTCCGTGGCCGTAGGGGCTGAGCTGGCGGCCACCGCCGCGGCCACCGCTGCCGCATCTTCGGCCGCCGAGGCGAAGGCCGCCTCGAACCTCATCGGCGAACCCGGCATCCGCGAGGACGACCTCAACCGCGGAACGTACTTCATCCTCGCCTCATCCCTCATCCGCGAAGACCCGGCGAACCCTGGCTTCTACCTGATCGGAGCGTGACCAGTGGCCAACCGCCTAGTATCTGTCGGGTCCGACAACTTCCTCCCCCCGTCCGTCCTCGTCGGCGAGGCCAACCTTCCGTCCGGTTTCAATTCCGCTGCGATGGGCGGCAAGGTCGGCAAGGGCGAGCAGGTGTTCAGCGTCCTCGACGAGGGCGCGCTCGCTGACGCCGGCACAACGGGCGGCACGGACAACACCGGCCCGTTTCAGTCCGCCATGGATAAGGCGTGGGGGTCGTTCGGGCAGGGCGGAACCATGCTCATCCCGCCGGGCAATTACCACCTGTTCGGCTATGTCCGACTGCGGTCGAATGTCCGCATCCTCGGCTACGGCGCGACCATCCGGAAGTACGGGCTCAGCGGCTCCACCTACTCCGCGTTCCAGGCGCTCTCCGCGGGCGCGAAGGGGTACGGATCCTCGGCTCGTAACGTCCTGTTCGAGGGCCTCTCATTCCGGGGCAGGTTCAGCGGCTCGGGCACGGGCAACGGCATCTGCGTCACCATGCACCACGCCCAAGACGTGACGTTCCGCAAATGCGCGTGGACTGAGACGAACATCGGCGGGCACGCCATCGACCTGATGGGCTGCAGCGGCGTCCTTGTGGACGACTGCTCGTTCTCCGGGTTCAACCCGTCCCTGACCGATAACCGCGAATACGTCGAGGCGATCCAGCTCGACTACTCCATGGCTGACGGCGGCGGCGACGACACAGCCGCATCGTTCGACGGCCTGCCGACCATCAACGTCACGGTGCAGAACTCCCGCTTCCTCCCCCAGACGATCGGCGCCACCACGTACCCGGCCCCGAACCCGCTCGGCTCACACTCCCGCGTCGATGGCCGCTGGCTCGAAGACATCAAGTTCCTGAACAACTACGTGGAAGGCTGCCACGAACCTGTAAGCACGGACGGATTCGCGGACCGCTGCAAAGGCTGGCTCCACTTCTTCTGCACACGCGGCGTCGAAATCCGGGGCAACCACTTCAAAAACGCGACCGCCCCGGGCGCCACCAAACCACGGGCCGCCCGCGTCATCGCCGCGTACTCCATCACCACCGGCACCTCACTGGCGAACGTTGGAGTGAAGGGCGCCGCATCAGTCGCGATGGCCCACATGTCCATGCAAAACATGACCATCAGCGGCAACACGTTCGAAGGCTTCTCCAGCGACACGGTTGAGCAGATCGTCGACGTCCGCGGCACGACCACCGTCAGCGCCCGCAACATCCATGTCAACGGGAACACGCTCAAGGACTCGTTCCGGACACCGGGCGTTTCCGGGGACAACGGTTCCGACTTCATCTACCTCCAGGACGTTGCCGGCGCGACCGTGAACGACAACTACCTGAACGTCGCCCGGTCACTGCTGTACGCCTTCCGCGTGACAAAGCTCGGCGTCCGAGGCGGGCAGCTCATCAACCTCGGCGCCTACATTGCCCGGTTCAGCACCTGCACAGACATCAGCATCTCCGGCGTCCATGTGGACGGGCACGGCGGCGGCTACTACTTCTACAGCTCCTGCAGCGGCATCGACGTGTCTGGCGGGTCGATCCTGAACGGCCGGGCTGATGCTATCCGGCCTAAGCATTTCTCGATATCCGGAGCCACCGAGTTCAGTATCCGCAACGTCCGGATGCCCAAGGACAGCAACGGATACACCTCCGCCATCGACATCTACAGCACCAGCACTAAGGGCAAGGTCAAGGACATCTTTGCCGTGGGCTGGGGCTCTGACGCCTCCCTGGTGAGCTTCGGGTCGGGTTCCTCCGCGACCGTCTCCGACAACGTCTACTGATTGGAACACCCAAATGACTGACCGTCTCATAGCGGTAGGCGACGACTTCACCTTGCCTGGCATCGTCAAGGTATCCGATGCCAGCCTGCCCGAGGAGTCGAACGCGGCCGCTGTCGCGGCGAAGCTTGCCGCCGATCTCGTGGGCGCGCCGGGCGGGGTGGCGCCACTGGATGACAACTCGGTAGTGCCCGACGCGAACCTGCAGACACGGCTACTGCAAGCAGCCCTCGACGCCCGGTTCGTCCGCAAGGGCGAGATCGTCCTCAACGCCAAAGACTACGGCGCGAAGGGTGACGGCGTAACCGATGACGCCCTCGCCATTCAAGGCGTCCTCGACTTCGCCCAGACAGCGCCCATCCGCGTCCTGTTCCCCGCTGGCACCTACGTGGTTGGGCGGAAGCTGTTCGCATATTCCAACACGACATTGGATCTCGGCGGTGCCACCCTGCTCCGGTCATTCAACACCAGCCCCGGCGGTGTGTCCCTGATGAAGTGGGCTGACAACGCCGAGAACCTCACCGTCCGCAACGGCACCTTGCACGGGAACGGCGCGAACTTCCCGGGCGTCACGGGCTCCGAAGGCTTCGACATCATCCACGGGAACGGAATCAAGAACGGGATCTTCGAAAACCTCGTCTTCAAAGACGTGGTCGGCGATCACGCCCTCGACGCGAACACCATCGACGGACTCACCGTCCGCGGCTGCCGCTTCCTCGGGTTCAAAGACATCGTTGGGGACCGGCCGTACGCCGAATCAATCCAGCTCGACCCGAACGTCCTCAACGGCGCCACCGGGACAAACAATAAGAACGTCCTCATCACGGGCTGCTACTTCGGCCCGTCGACCACGCCCGGCTTCGGGTCCCCTGGCGCCGGCATCGGCAACCACGCCACCGTGCCAGGCCGCATCGACTCTGACATCAAGATCACGGACAACACGTTCGACGGTTGCGGGTTCGCAGGTGTCCGGGCGTTCCGGTGGGACAAGGTCATCATCCGGGGCAACACGTTCATCGGCGGCGCCCGCGGCGTGCACGTCACCCCATACTCTGGCGCCACGTACACCCCGGAGTCCGGCAGCGGCTACACCATCACCGGGAACACGTTCACTGGCTGCGGCGCACCCATCCTGTTCGCGAACCCGACCCTCGGGCCGGGGAATGTGTGGTCGCGGTTCAAGGGCATCGCCATCACGGGCAACACCATTGACGGCGGCGGGGATGCGATCTCCCTGGGGTTCGTTGCGCAGGTCAGCATCACCGGCAACACGATCAGCAACGTCACGGCCGGCGCGATCAAGCTCAGCTACCACGAAGGCGTAACCATCACCGGCAACGTTGGGTCAAATATCGGCACCAACTTTATTTGGATCACCGAGTCCACGGAAGCGGCCCTCGTTGGCACCGGGCTAACTCTGTCCACAGTCATCAGTGGGAACGTGGCGACGAACATTGGGTATCGTGCCGTGCATGTGAACTCGGCGGCGAAATACACGACCGTCGTCGGGAACACGTTCGTCAACGTCTCGACCGTCGCAGCGACCCGCGACGGTATCGCGGTGGACAGCGGCGCGACCGGCGGCATCATCGAGGGCAACAGCATCCTTGATGGCGGAGCGACGAACAAGCCGGTCTACGGGATCAGCCTGACAGCGGGCGCCGTGAACTTCCGCATCGGCTCGAACAACGCATACGGCACGACGCGGGCACTCAACAACCTGTCCACTACGACGACCCTTACCGGTGTACTGGTGACGGGAACACCCGAAGGCGTCATCACGGCCGCTGTCGGGTCCACCTGTACCCGCACGGACGGCGGCGCATCAACGACGCTCTACGTCAAACAGTCAGGCACCGGCAACACCGGCTGGATCGCCAAATAGGGCTGCCGCCTCGTGTAGCCTGTCCGAATGAGCCAAGTGACCCTGACCTTCCACGCTGACGGCGAAGACTACGCCGTTGACTTCCCCTCGGCGCAAGACGCGCTCGACTGGTTCGGCACCGTCCACCCGTACGAAAACACGGTGGCCATCAAGGTAACGAAGGAAGAAGCTGACACGCTGCTAGGACGCGATCCGCACGTGGAAGACTAGACGAAAACGCCCCCGCCATCTCCGGATGGCGGGGGCATTTTTGTGTCGGACGATGAAAGGATCAGGCCGTCCGAACGTGCGGCACAGCCTCCGGGAAACGACCGCTCTTGAACTCGTACTCGTAGCTGTTGCTCAGGTGCCCGATGTCCAGGGCCCACTTCCCATACAGGGCCAGCTCAGCAGCAATAAGGGTTCCTGCCGGGCCCAGCGAAAGAAGGACCAGGTCGGACGGGTCGTCCTTCAATACCTCCACCATCCTGGGGACATCGACAAACGCGCCCTCCGGCATCGAATACTCGAATCGGGAGCTCTTGACGTTGTCGAACAGCTCCGGGGTCAGGTCAAAGCGTGAACCCTTCCCGGTGACCACGGCGACATCAAGGCCATCCCAGATTGTGCGCCAAGCATCCACGGCGTCCTGGCCATGGACTCCGAACATGATCGGGCGGGAGATGTGGCTGTTCGCGAAGCAGCGGATGTCCTCCACCATCGGCTGGAACTGGCCCCACAACTCTCCGTAGATGCCACCCCAGAACAAGTCCCGGTACGTCTGCGGCAGGCCGATGAGCAGCTTGTCAGGGTTGTCCCGGGCGATGTCAATGGACCGCTTCAATGCCTGCTGGAGCGCCGGCGAGTTGCGCTGAAACTTGATATTGAAGTCGAGGCGGAGCATTAGTCGCAGCTCACCGTCACCGAGCCGGGCAAGGTTGAGCCGTTTATCGCGGATCTCATCAATGGTGCCCAGCAGGCTGAGTTGGCGGTCCGCAAGGAACGCCTGCATCGAATCCAGGAGAGGGGCGGCGTGCGTTGCCCTGATCGTTTCCTGGATGACCCGCGACTTGTTAGCCTCCCAATGCATCTTCTTTAGGAGCGCCGTTTGTTCCGTGAGGAGCTCGTTCTGCCTGGCAATCATCTTGTTCTGCTCGGCAAGTGATGCAGCTATCGAGGCGAACGGGGCGAGGATGAGCTCGAGCCCTGACGAGGGGACGTCTGTCATCGGGGTCCTATCGGTGATTGGGTTTGGTGTACCCAGCGTACGGGAGTATCCGAACGAATCCATCCCCCCATTGGGGGGATGTGCAGTCGAATCACCCCCAATTGTGCTGTTTCTGCGGTTTCGATAATCCGGCCCAAATCGGCCTGCTTCCCAGTGCTGGCGCGGCAGGATGGGCACAAAAGGCGCACATTTCAATGGGGTTCAAATCCCCCCGTCTCCGCCCCGGGATCCCCGGTAACTCAACGAAGTTACCGGGGATCCCCCCCAAAACCGAGAAAATCCCCCCAAGACCTGTTAAAGTCAGGTCATGAATCCTCCGGAGCCGCCGCGTTCTAGGGGATTCTTTGCGTTGCCGGATTATCCGTCAGGACTCCCGGCCCAACGACTAGAGGGGGATAAATGAACATCACCGAGTTTCTAGAGGCCCGCATCGCCGAAGATGAGGCAGGCGCACGGAGGGCCGCCCTCGATCGCTGGGGGCAGGCGGCTACCGAGCAATGGGACTGGGCGTCAAACCTGTTGAGCACCGAACGTGACTCAACCGAGGCTCAGGACGCCTATGTCGTGAATTGGTGGCCAGCCCGCGTCCTTGCTGAGTGCGCCGCGAAACGGGCGATCATCAAGCAGCACGAGGAATGGCCGGTGCTTGTCGAGCGCGAGCCGTCCGAACTCGAATCAGTCGCGGCAGGGCTCGAGAGCATTACGTACCGCATGACTCGGGAAATCGCCTGGCTAACAGAGCGCGAATACATCAAGCGCTTCGGCACCCAGCCACCTACGGCGCCGATGATCTGCACACTCGCCGCCGTCTACGCCGACCACCCGGACTATCAGCAGGAGTGGGCCAAGTGATCCCGGAAGCTGCGGTTGAAGCGGCGTGTTCGTGGGAAAGCGCTGGCTGGGTCTGCGGCCTGCCGTCAGGGCATCGGCACAAACATCATGCCATTTCAGACTGGACTAAAGATAAGGACGCCACCAAGTGATCCCGGACGAAGCGGTTGAGGCGGGCCTAGTCGCGTGGGCTGATCGTAAGGCCGTGTGGCCGAGAGACGTTGTTCGCCACATCCTCGAAGCCGCCGCCCCGCACATACTGGCGGAGAAGGTGGCTGAGGCTAAAGCGAACAATGACCATATCGTTGAGGGCGCAGACGGATACAGCGCAGGCTTCCATTACGCGCTCCACTGCATCTCCGGGCGCGAAGAGGATACGACCGATGGCAACGATTGAGGCGCGGAAGAACAGCGCGGGACGGATCACCAGCTACCGTGTCGAGTGGTACGACAAAGGCGAGCGACACCGGCATTCTCTGCCCACCGAGACGGCCGCCGCCCAATGGAAGGGCCTGCTCGAAGCCGTCAAGCACGACACCCAGGCCGCGCAGACAGCTCTACTCCGGCAAGTCTCCCGCTCCCCCTCATTCGAGGACGTCGCGCTCGGCCACATCGAACGGCTCATCAACGTCCGCGAATACACCATCAAGCGATACCGCGGCTACATCAAAAACCACTTCGCCGGACTAGGGCACCTCCCCGTAGACCAGATCACCGAAGACGACCTCATCCGCTGGATCAAGAGCATGACCAAAAAAGGCTGCTCACCCAAGACCGTCGCCAACGTGCACGGCTTCGTCCACGCCGCCATGAACTCAGCCGTCCGCCGCCGCCTCCGCCCGGACAACCCATGCAACGGCCGCCTCCTCCCCAAAGACGACGCCACCGAAGACAAAGCCATGTTCCTGACCATGGAACAGATGAACCTCATCATCGACAAAGCCAGCGAGTGGCACCAGCCCATGTGGCGGCTCCTCATCGGCTCAGGGCTCCGTCTGGGCGAGGCAACGGCCCTCCTCCGCTCCGACTTCCAGCTAGACGCCGCAACACCCTCCGTGCGGATCATGAAGGCATACCAGGAGATGGAAGACGGCTGGGCTGTAGGCGCACCGAAGACGAAGAAAGCGCGCCGCACAGTGGCCCTCGCCCCGTCCACCGTGGCCGTCATCCGTTCGCGGGTCGAATCGGCCAGGGCAGGGACGCCCGTGTTCACCCTCTCGCCGGAGACGGCCGTGTACCCGCAGCACCGCCAATGGCTCGACGCGTGGTACGACGCCGTGAAGGCCGCTGACCTGGCGCTCGAACGCCGGCCCCGGATCCACGACATCAGGCACTCCCACGCATCAATGATGATCGCCGGCGGCATGAACCTCTACGAGCTCGCCAACCGCCCCGGACACGAGTCGATCATCACCACGACCAAGACCTACGGCCACCTTGTTCCGGACGCCCACTTCCGGGCGGCGGCAATGGTCGAAACCGCACTAACCGGAGTCATCGAAGCCTAGACACGCAAAAGGCCCCCGCCATCACGGCGGGGGCCTTTTTGTGTTCTATCTGCGGGATGCGCGGACGGCCGTCACGAGGAGCGCCTCGAGGTCGACTTTCAACGCGGCGCTTATCGCTTCGGCATCGTTCGCAGTGAACGCGGACTCGCCGCGGAGTCGCTTCGACATGTAGCTCTGTGACCGTTCCGTAAGTCGGGCCAGGTCCGCGCCGCTGATCTGCTGACGCGCCATGAGTGCCCTGACCTCCGCGGCGAAGGCAAGGGCGAAGGGGCCGGGCATCGGCTGTTTACCACTGGGCATTCCCATAGCGTATAGCCCCTTTGCGCTGGTTCTCTTGTCACATGGCCGATTAGCCCCATATGTCAATCCCTACCGCATATGGGCTGCCGACGCAACATGTCGCCATGGTCTGGGGGCAAGTGCAAATAGGGTAAATTAACGCAAGAAAAGCGCAGGAAATCCTATTGGCCTGCGCAACAGTGCGACACTGTCAGTGCCAGAAGGTACTGTCATTCGAACACATATCCGAATACCCGGGGGTTCCACACTATGCAGTTCGACCACGCTTACGCACTCGCCCGCCAGACGCCAGCGGCGGCCCTCAGTGAAGCGTGGGAGACGGGCGAAGAGTCCGCACTGCATTGCGCACACGGAAAGCGCCCCATGACCATCCGAGAGGCCGGGGCGCTTGCCGAGTTGCATGGGATGAAGCTATTGGACGTCCTCGCCGTCTAGCCGGCGCTGCGCCCGGCCCGCGAGCTCCAGGTACGTGAGGCCGAGCGCGTTGGCGATTTCAGCGAACGCGGGCAGGGGGATGTCGCGGTCTCCGGTTAGGTAGCGGTGCAGCGTGCTCGTGGGGATTCCCGAGCGTTTCGCGAGCTCTGGTTGCTTCCAGTCCCGTGCCGCCATTTCGGCTTTGATCTGCACGGCCATGGCGGCTTGTATGTCGTGTCCATATGTTCCCATTTGGCAAGCTTAACTCCCATATGGACGGTTAACAATCCATTTCGGGGATTTCGTCTACCTAGCTTCCGCTTGCCCAACTACTTGCCAGCGACACGCCGTGTACTCAAGTAGTGGGTTGCGTAATCCCCAAACGGGGATTACAGTCTCCATATGGACACAAACAACACCGCTGTTATTACCACAGCCACCAACCAGAACATCCTCCTCGGCATCGTGAAAAAGAACACCACGAAAAACGCCGTAGCCCGAACCGCCGGCATCCCCGCCACCACCTTCAACCGCAAGGTAGACGGAAAAGCCGACTTCACACTCCGCGAACTCGGCGCAGTAGCCGACGCCCTCGGCCTCACCCTCGCCGACATCCTCCCCGTCCAACTGCTCGCCTCCCAGGACGCGGCATAGCCATGGGCCGCATCTCCCAGTCGTACGCCACCACGCAGGACATGGCGGCCAAGTACCGGATCGGAGACGACACGGTCCGCCGCAAAGCCCAGACCGGCGAATGGCCCTGTGACCGAATCGGCAGGCTCTACCGATTCTCCCCCGACCAGCAAGACGAAATCGCTCAAATCGTAGCCGGCACAGTACAAGGCGGATACGACAAAGACCGCATCGCCGAAGCACTCCGCAAGCTCTCCGCCTAGCACCACCCGCCGCAGCGCCAAGCGCCGGCACCCAGCCCACATCGGGCAACCACCCTCACCACCCCCGCAATTATCCCGCTCCGAGGTACGCCACGGACGAAGAGATAAGGACTTTTTCGTGCCCGAAAACATGACTACCACCGGATATGAGAAGCGCATCACCGAGTACGCCACTACTCACGGCCACGAAATCGGCAGGAGCAAGGCCCAGCGGCTCGCGCTGAAACTCTGCAAGCGACAAGCCAGGATGACGGACCTCGACCTCGAGCGGATCCTCACCCACTCCGACCCGACGCCGAAAGAGGCGTTCCGCAACATCGAACGGCAGGCCGCGGCATGAGCGAACTAAACACCACCCACCGCGCAACCCGGCGGAACCTGGCCACCCAGCCGATACAGGGCGGTCCGACTAAGGGGCAGAAGATCCGGCACACCCCGATCAGCCCGGACGAGCTCGCGGACATCATCGCCGAAGCACGGGCCCAACGCACCGAAGAAGACATTGCCAGCTACGCCACAAGGAAGAGGACAGCATGAGCGACACGCCAATCTACGACCAGTTGCGCCGCGAGGCCGAGATCGCCGAAGCCGACGCCCACACGCTGCGCCGCATCTACGGAGTGATGGCAGCTTGAAGGCCGCGGTTCTGGAGGAGTCCCGCGAGTTGTGGCTTGCGGATGCGGTGGCTGTCATCCACTCGATAGCGGTTGAGTGCGGTTTCGTAGACGCCGACGATTTGCGCCGGGAAATGCGTCCGCCGGCACACGCGAACTGGTCCGGGCTCGCTTTCAGCAGGGCGTTGGGCCGCGGCTACATCACCTCGCATGGACGTAAGCCGTCCACTTTCAAGTCCCGCAAAGGTTCCCGCATTGATGTGTGGGCCGCTGTAAGGAGCGAAGCATGAACGGTTTCTACGTCTTTGTCCTGGCCGCCACGATCGTCGGCGCCGTCTACTTCATCCCCCGGGCGATCCGGCATGATCAGTTGCTCGCCGAGCTGGAGGCCCTCGACGACGAACCTTTGGCCGCCAACGCAGCAGCCACATGGAACCGGGGGGAATGGTCATGAGCGCCGCACTGGACCTTGACATCGCCGCACTCGTCGGCGAAATGGAAGCGCCACCGTGCGAGCACCCTGAACATGGGATGCCAAGGAAGGCCCATTCCGATGGGCCAGCCACGCATTATGCCCAGTCGCACTGCCCCGATTGCGACTACTCCCCTCCACTCCGGTCAGTGTGCGCGGCATACGTTCACTTCGTAGTCAGTGACGGGCACATGTATTGCAGCGGCTGCGGAACTCGCGGCGGCGCATGGGAGTTCGTCACCATCCTCGGGCCGGTGTCGTCATGAGCACCATCCCGGGTTTTGAGTCTGCCCAGCGCCAGTGGGAAGCGATGGAGCCGCCGGACGATGTTGAGCAGTGCGAGGACGGCGACTGCGACGACTGCGAGCCATGCCTCGCCGCACGGGCCCAGGACGAAGCCGATGAATACGCCGAAATGCAACGCGAAGACGCCCGAATCGAAGCCAGGTGGGGACTGTGACTACTCACAACACGGACTATCCGGTCTACGAGAACGCCGAAGCTTGCGCGTGCAAGGTGCCGGAAGACGAGACAACCGAGGCCTACGAATCCTGGATTGAGGATCACCCGCAGGGATGCTCGGCAAACGAGGACACGGTCCAGATATGCGAGCGGACGCAGATCGGCACTTACTGCGAGGAATGCTCGCACGATCAGGGCGAATGGTCGGAGCACATCACCTACTGCCCGGACTGCGAGTACCCGGACGACGCTTGCCAGTGCGATCCGGCGGCCCAGCCATGAGCTCGTCGGCCATCGATCACGCTTCTGCCGCGGCCGTTGTTACCGCGGCCAACCGTTGCCGGGACGTACTCACTGCCCGCCTCGAAGCCGACACTGACAGCCCTATCGCGAACGACCTGCGCATCCTCGTGGACGCTGCCGGGCAGATCGCCGCCGACTACGAAAGAAGGACCACATGAGCGACCACAGCGAGCACCTGATCAGCATGGCCGGCGGCGAGGGTGAGCCGGACAAGCTCGCCGCCATAGAGGCGCGAGCCGAGGCATATGCCAACCACGGCACCCCGGGACTGGCCGCACCAGCAGACCGCGCTTACCTCCTCGCCCGCGTCCGGGAACAAGCCGCAAAGTTGGACGCTCTCCGGGAACTGGCGGACGGGTGGAAGCCGCCAAGCGAAAACGCGGACCTGAACGACACGCAAGTCTGGTACTCGTTCGCCAAGCACCACGCAGCGCAGGCAATCCGCAACATTGTGGACGCATGAACGCGTATCAGGCGCAGCGTATCCGGTTCGGCATCCTCGCCGCCCGGCACATCCTCGAACGGGACCGGATGACCCCAGACCAGGTCGACTACCTCGAAGGCTGCGAAGTCTCCGGCTGGATCGCTGGGGACGCCGGAACACGGAAAGCATTCGACCACGAAACCGGGTCCG
>Ga0157373_10002132_pt1 | contig 14988 bp, 12 predicted proteins | sample C65metaG_FD_113460 | JGI IMG/M metagenome (GOLD analysis project Ga0157373, IMG submission 113460) | Corn rhizosphere microbial communities from Kellogg Biological Station, Michigan, USA - C6-5 metaG | ecosystem: Host-associated > Plants > Roots > Rhizosphere > Soil | place: USA: Michigan... | reverse complement strand
TGATGGGTGCCGAACGTCAATTGAACACCAGCACTCAGGATCGCGATGCCAGCGAGGTGCTGCTGGAGCAGGTCAATCAGGCCATCCAGGCGGGCCTGCCGCTGCGCATTCAGGGCGCCAACAGCAAGGCGTTTCTGGGCCGTGAAGTCGCCGGGGAGGTGCTCGACACCCGTGTTCATCGCGGCATCGTCACCTACGACCCGACCGAACTGGTGATCACGGCCCGCGCCGGCACACCCCTCAGCGAACTGAATGCAGCACTGGAAGCCGCAGGACAAATGCTGCCCTGCGAGCCGCCAAGCTACAGCGACGGCGGCGTGGGTGATGCCACGGTCGGCGGGATGATCGCTGCCGGTTTGTCTGGCCCGCGTCGCCCGTGGGCAGGCTCTGTGCGTGACTACGTACTCGGTACTCGCGTGATCACAGGCCTGGGCAAGCATCTGAAATTCGGCGGCGAGGTGATGAAAAACGTCGCCGGCTACGACCTGTCGCGCCTGATGGCGGGCAGTTTCGGGTGCCTGGGGTTGATCACCGAGGTGTCGCTGAAAGTCCTGCCCAAACCCCGGTTGTGCACCAGCATCGCCCTGGAAATGGACAGCACCCGCGCCCTCGCCCGCCTCGCCGAATGGGGCCAGCAGCCGCTGCCGATCAGCGCGGCAAGTCACGACGGGCGCGTGTTGCGTCTGCGTCTGGAAGGCGGCGAAGGCTCGGTGGCAGCGGCCCATGATCGTCTCGGTGGCGAATCCATCGACCCCATTTACTGGGGTGCGCTGAACGAACATCGGCTGGATTTCTTCACCGATGGTCGCCCGCTGTGGCGCCTGTCGTTGCCCACTCACACCGGCGTGCTGGACCTGCCCGGTGATCAGCTCATCGACTGGGGCGGCGCGCAACGCTGGTTGAAATCCGATGCGCCGGGCAGTGAAATCCGCGCGCAGATCAGCGCCGTGGGCGGTCATGCCACCTGTTACAGCCACGGTCTGGACGACAGCCCGTTTCAGCCACTCGCCGCGCCGCTTTTGCGCTATCACCGCCAGCTCAAGGCGCAACTCGATCCGCACGGAGTGTTCAATCCGGGCCGAATGTACGCAGAGATCTAACCATGCAGACCACCCTGAGCGAACACGCGAAAAGCCTGCCCCGTGGCGAAGAAGCCGAAAGCATTCTGCGCAGCTGCGTGCACTGCGGTTTCTGCAACGCCACCTGCCCTACTTATCAGTTGCTGGGCGACGAGCTGGACGGCCCGCGCGGCCGGATCTACCTGATCAAGCAAGTGCTGGAAGGCCGCGAAGTCACCGAGAAAACCCAGCTGCACCTGGACCGCTGCCTGTCCTGCCGCAACTGCGAAACCACCTGCCCGTCCGGGGTCAATTACCACAACCTGCTGGACATCGGCCGGGCCGTGGTCGACGCCGCCGTGCCGCGCCCAATGAGCCAGCGCATGCTGCGTGAAAGCCTGCGCGTGGTGGTGCCGAACGCCGGGCTGTTCAAGACCCTCACGCAGATGGGCAGTGCGTTTCGCCCGCTGTTGCCCGGCACACTGAAAGACAAGCTTCCCGACAACATTCGCCCGGCCAAGGCACGCCCCACGCAACAGCACGCGCGGCAGGTACTGATTCTCGAAGGCTGCGTGCAACCGGGCCTGTCGCCCAACACCAATGCGGCGACGGCGCGGGTGCTGGATCGGCTGGGCATCAGCGTCAAATCCATCGCTCAGGCCGGCTGCTGCGGCGCGGTGGATTACCACTTGAATGCCCAAGAACAAGGCCTGGAACGCGCCCGGCGCAACATCGATGCCTGGTGGCCGAGCGTGCAGGCGGGCGCCGAAGCCATCGTGCAGACCGCCAGCGGCTGCGGGGCGTTCGTCAAGGATTACGGGCACATGCTGCGCGACGACCCGGCCTACGCCGAAAAGGCGGCGAAAGTCAGCGCGCTGACCAAGGATCTGGTGGAAGTGATGCGCGCCGAGCCCCTGGAAAAACTCGGTGCCTGCACCAGCGCCAAACTCGCCTTTCATTGCCCCTGCACCTTGCAGCACGCGCAAAAGCTTGGCGGCGCGGTGGAGTCGGTGTTGACTCGGTTGGGCTTCAATCTGACCACAGTGCCCGACAGTCACCTATGCTGTGGCTCGGCAGGCACGTACTCGATCACCCAGCCTGCGCTTTCGAAGCAGCTGCGTGACAACAAGATGAACGCGCTGGAAAGCGGCGCACCGGAGGTCATCGCCACCGCCAACATTGGCTGTCAGACCCATCTGGCCAGTGCGGGCCGCACGCCCGTCAAACACTGGATCGAACTTATTGAGGACGCCCTGAATCCCAGTTGATCATGGGGCGTCTTGATCACTTACAACAATCCTCAGGAGAGCTGCATGAAAATCAAGTCCGTACTGACCCAGACCGAAGTCACCCAGATCCTCGCGGCCGCCCGTGCCGAAGCGCAGAACAACGGCTGGCCGGTCTCCATCGCTGTCACCGACGACGGCGGCCACCTGCTGGGCTTCGAGCGCCTGGACGGCTGCGCACCGATCGGCGGCTACATCGCCATCGAAAAAGCCCGCACCTCGGCGCTAGGTCGTCGCGAGTCCAAGGGCTATGAAGAGATGGTCAATGGCGGGCGTACGGCGTTCGTCACCGCCCCTCTGCTGACCTCGCTGGAGGGCGGCGTGCCGGTGATCGTCAATGGCGAGACGATCGGTGCGGTGGGTGTGTCCGGGGTGAAAGCCGATCAGGATGCGCAGGTGGCCAAGGCTGGGGTTGCGGCAGTGAATGCGGGTTAAGCAGCTGCCACGCTTTTGATTCTGCCCGGAGGGCGTAGTAGCAAGCTTGCTCGCGATCTGTCGCGAAGCGGCAGTGAAACCTGATATCCAGTTTCGCCTGACACACTGTGCAATCCGGGTTTACGACCGGTACCCGGCCGATCGCTGGCAAGGTGGAGCGCCACCCCGGCAGCTCCTACGCCCTCCGGGCAGAAGCGAGTCAGGCGTCATATCACATGTTTTTAACGGAGAGCCCGAGATGACCGAATTCGTCAACTGCCACAACCTCAAGGTGGCAGCCAATCTGAAACGCTTTGTCGACGAGGACGTGCTTCCCGGAACGGGGCTGAACCCGGAGGTCTTCTGGGCCGATTTCGACTCGCTGGTCCATGACCTGGCACCGATCAATCGTGAGCTGCTGGCCGAGCGTGATCGACTGCAGACCCAGCTCGACAAATGGCACAAATCCAATCCGGGGCCGGTCACCGACATGCCGGCCTACATCGCCTTTCTCGATTCCATCGGCTACCTGCAACCGGTGCCGGCCCAGGTGCAGGCGACCACCAGCAAGGTCGACAGCGAAATCAGCGAACAGGCCGGTCCGCAACTCGTGGTGCCTGCCGCCAACGCGCGCTACGCCCTTAACGCGGCCAACGCCCGCTGGGGTTCGCTGTACGACGCGCTGTATGGCACCGATGCGATCTCCAGCGCCAACGGTGCGGAGATCAAGGCCGGTTATAACCCGCTGCGAGGCGCCAAGGTCATCGCCTTCGCCCGCGCCCTGCTCGACGAAGCCGCGCCCCTGGCCGCCGGCTCTCATGTCGATGCCACCGCCTACGCCGTGGACAGCGGCGCGCTGGTCGTCACCCTCGCCAACGGCAGTCAGTCGCCTCTGGCGCAGCCTGAAAAATACGTCGGCTACCAGGGCGACGCAGCGCAACCCAAGGCCATCCTGCTGAAGAACCACGGCCTGCACATCGAGATCCAGATCGACCCCACCAGCCCCATTGGCAGCAGCGACCCGGCAGGCATCAAGGATCTGCTGCTGGAAGCCGCGCTGTCGACCATCATCGACTGCGAAGACTCCGTGGCCGCGGTCGATGCCGACGACAAGCTGGTGATCTACCGCAACTGGCTGGGCCTGATGAAGGGCGACCTGACCGAAGAGCTGGTCAAGGGTGGCAAGACCCTCACCCGTCGCCTGAACGCCGATCGCGAATACACCGCCGCCGACGGCAGCGCCATCACCCTGCACGGGCGCTCGCTGCTGTTCATCCGCAACGTCGGCCACCTGATGACCAACCCGGCGATTCTCTACGACGGCAACAAGGAAATTCCCGAGGGCATTCTCGACGGCGTGATCACCAGCCTCATTGCCCTGCACGACCTGCACAACCGCAGCAACTCCCGCGCAGGCAGCGTGTACATCGTCAAACCGAAGATGCACGGCCCGGCTGAAGTGGCCTTCGCCGATCAGCTGTTCAGCCGCATCGAAGACGCCCTGAAGGTGCCGCGCAACACCCTGAAGATGGGGATCATGGACGAGGAACGGCGCACCAGCGTCAACCTCAAGGCCTGCATCAACGCAGCGTCGGCGCGGGTTGCGTTCATCAACACGGGCTTTTTGGATCGCACCGGTGACGAGATGCACACCTCCATGGAAGCCGGCCCGATGTTGCGTAAAGGCGACATGAAAGCCACGCCGTGGATCAAGGCGTACGAGCGCAGCAACGTGCTGGTGGGCCTGGCCTGCGGCCTGCGCGGTCGGGCACAGATCGGCAAGGGCATGTGGGCGATGCCGGACCTGATGGCCGACATGCTGGAACAGAAAATCGGCCACCCGAAAGCCGGCGCGACCACGGCGTGGGTGCCTTCGCCCACCGCTGCCACCCTTCATGCGCTGCATTACCACAAGGTCGATGTGAAGGCTGTGCAACAGGAGCTGGAGAAGGTCGATCTTGAGAGCGAGAGCGAACAGATCCTGCTGGACCTGCTGAGCATTCCGGTCGCTGCTGATCCGAAGTGGACCGAGGAGCAGATTCGCGAGGAAGTCGAGAACAACGCCCAGGGCCTGTTGGGCTATGTGGTGCGTTGGGTCGAGCAAGGCGTGGGCTGCTCCAAGGTGCCGGACATTCACAACGTCGGCCTGATGGAGGACCGCGCGACCCTGCGCATTTCCAGCCAGCACATCGCCAACTGGCTGCGTCACAAGGTGATCGACGATCACTACGCCCTGGAAACCCTCAAGCGCATGGCCAAGGTCGTCGACAAACAGAACGCGGGTGACGCGGCCTACAAGCCGATGAGCGAGAACTTCGACAAGTCGGTGGCGTTCCAGGCTGCGTGTGCGCTGGTGTTCAAGGGACGCGAACAGCCGAGCGGGTACACCGAGCCGCTGCTGCATGAGTTCCGTTTGGCGTACAAAAAGGAGGCGTGATTTAGTCCCACCACAGTGTTTGTGTCGATCATGAGTCTGTGGTCCGACACGAATCATTGTGGGAGCCGGCTTGCTGGCGAAAGCGGTGTGTCAGATAACCCATTCGGCACAGACAGACCGCATTCGCCAGCAAGCCGGCTTCCACAGGGGATCGGCGCAGGTGTCGAGAAAGTGTCATAACCCCTCCAGCTTCTTGGGCTCCTTGTGCAGATCCATCGCGCTCAGCGGCACATAGCCTTCCTCCCTAGCCTCGTTCGAACCCATTCGCTCCCGCCATGGGATCGGCACCCACCCCGGTTTAAAACTCCAGCTTCGCCCGCGCCACTAACTGACGCGGTTCGCCAATGGAAATCGCCGGCGAACCCAGGCCGCTGGCCGAGGTGTAGTACTTCTCGTCGAACATGTTTTTCAGGTTCAGCTGCAGGGTCAGGTCGCGTTCATCGAGCTTCATTTTGTAGGAGACGAAGGCATCGGCAACCTTCGAGGACGGCAGGTAATACTCTTTGCCCGTACCGTCGTTGACGCCCCAGCGGCTGGCGAAACGCGCACCGGCGCCGGCCCGCAAATCACCCACGCCGACATGGCCGAAGTCGCGAGTCAGGTACACGGCGCCGGTGTGCTTGGACACGCCGTCCAGCGGCTCACCCTTGAGAATCGGGTCTTCCAGCACCTTGGTGTCGGTGTAGGCGTAGCTGCCGGTGACGCTCCAGAACTCGTTAAGCTGGCCAGTGATGTCTGCCTCAAGCCCACGCGAACGCACTTCGCCCGAGACGCGGGTGCAGGTTTCGCTGCCGTTGACGCCGCAGGGCTCGCTGGTCTGCACGTTTTTCTTGTTGATGTTGAACAGCGCCACGGTGGCGGTGATCGCGTCATTCTGGAACTTGGTGCCGATCTCGTAGGACTTGCCCTCTTCCGGCGGCAGGTCGCCAATCGGCGAGGCAATCGAGGTGTTCGGGCGGAACGACTCGGTGTAGCTGCCGTACACCGACCAGTCCGGCTGGATCAGGTAGACCAGGCCCACACGCGGCACGACCTTGCTGTCTTTGACGTCGGCGCCGACCACGAACGGACGGCCCTTGCCGGTCATCTCGTCGAACGCGTCGTAGCGCAGGCCGGCCTGGAAAATCCACTGGTCATTGAGGTGAATTGCGTCCTGCACGAAGAAGGCGTGGGTGCGCAGGTGGTCGGTCTGATCGCTGTTCGGCGCGCTCACGGTGCTAGGCTGCGCGGTCGCGCCGTACACCGGGTTGTTGTAGTTGAAGTCGACCTTGTTGGCGCTGCGGTACAGGTCACCCAACTCGCGGTAGTTCTTCATGTAGTCGGCACCGAACAGCACCTCGTGGCGCACGTCGCCCCAGTACAGGTTGCCGAGCATGTTGACGGTGGCCGTGTGGGCGTATTGCACGGCATCGCGGGTGGCGTCGCCACGACGGGTCACCGCGCCCGTGGTGTAGTTGGCCGAAATGAAACGCGACTGGTAGTCGTTGTAGTAATTGCGGCTGTAGGCGTAACCGGTGCGCAATGTCCAGGTGTCGTTGAAGCGGTGATCCATGCGCAAGTCGAGGGAGTCGGAACGGCCGGTGGTGACGTTGAACGGCTCGTCCAGACGGCGGGTGCGCGGAATGTCCAGCACCTTGCCGGTCTTGGTGTTGATCTGCGTGCCGCGGTCGAACGGCACCGAATATTCCATGTGCTCGTAAGCGGCGGAAACGGTGGTGTCATCGCCATACCAGGCCACCGACGGTGCGATCACCGACTGGTCGATGCTGCCGAAATTGCGCCAGTAATCGTAGTTCTGCTTGTCGGCGATGAAGCGGTAGGCCAGGCCGTTGGTGCCGATCGGGCCGGTCAGGTCGATCTGCTCGCCGCCACCCCCGAAGCTGGTGCCGAACGCGGAAATGGAATGGGCGTCCACCAGTTGCGGCTTCTTGGTCACCACGTTGATCACCCCGCCCGGGTCCTGCACGCCATAGAGCATCGACGCCGGGCCCTTGAGCACTTCTATGCGCTCGGTGGTCGGCGTGAAGTTGCGCGCCTGCACCGATTGCATGCCGTCGCGCATGATCGAGTTGTCACGGTTGGTGCCAAAGCCACGCTTCTGAATCGCGTCCTGAGTGCCGCCCAGGGTATTGCCCTGCTTCACGCCACTGACGGCGTTGATCGCTTCGTCGAGGCTGTTGGGCTGACGGTCTTCGATGACCCTGTTGGTGACCACGTTCACAGTCTGCGGCACCTCCACCAGCGGCGTTTCGGTACGCGTGGCGACCGAGGCCTTGCGCGCCTGATAGCTGGTGCGGCTGTGCTCGGTCTCGCTGATGTCGGCCTGGGAGTTGGCGTCGATGTTCACCGCATCCAGCTGCAGTTCCTCGGCGCAGGCCAGGGACGTCATGCCGAGGGAACACAACAACGCCGTGACCGAACACACCCCCAGCGCGGCGGGACGAAGAGCGGGCAAAGCAGACACGCGAAAACCGGATTGAGCTGTCATGAACGGATAAACCTGAGGTGTCGAGTAGTAAAAGCGTTCGCTACGAAACGAATCTGATTCTCACTACACGGATGCCGGCAGGATTTACCTCACATGGTTTTTGAAAATAATTTTCGATTGCCTGACACCCGCACAGCGGTGAGCAAAGTGCCACCAATCCGCATTTTTGAAACACCCTGTATCATTCGCCGCGCTGACAGGTCTCGTACACGCTTTAGCAGCACATCTGTCACCCACACAACGCCTCCCCCCCTACGTAGCGAAATCAAGGATTGTTCATGCGTATCCGCTCCCTGACTCCTCTGGCATTGATCATCGGCGCGACACTCTGCGGCTCGGCCCAGGCCAGCAGCGACGACACCTGCTACCCCACCTTTTCGCTGCTGCGCGACTCGCTGGACGTCTGCAACAACCTGGCCTTTCTCACTCCCGGCAATGACAGCCGGGTGAACCTGCGTCTGCTGTTGGCCGATCGCAAGGCGCTGCCGCTCAAGCCCAACGCGTTGAGCGACGACGAGCTGTCCGCCGGTTACGGCCCGGTACCGTTCGCCGTGACGCGTCTGGAGGAAGGGGTCATCGAGGGTGACGAGAGCGAAGAGTCTGGCGCTGCGGCCTTGAGTACGGTGCTGGAGCAGCTCGGCATCAAGCGCGAGACCTCGGACAGCGCCGGGCAGGCCTTTCTGCAGGGTGAAGGCAGCCGCTGCCGCAGCAACCGCGACGACAGCGCAGCAGACTTCATCGGCCAGTTGCTCGACACGCCGTCGTTGTCCGACGCCGAACGCCAGTCCCTGGCCCGCAGCCGCGTGCAACTGCTCGACGGCTGCACCTGGGAGGGCGAGAAACAGGCCGCGCTGCTGCCCACCGACATTCAATCGGCTGACGGCAAGGCGTTCCTCACCTACCTGCAAGCGGCGTCGGATTTCTACAGCGGTCGCTTCGCCGCCGCCGAGACCGGCTTTGCCAGCCTGAGCAACAGCAGACAGCCGTGGCTCAAGGAAACTGCGCTGTACATGGTCGCGCGCACCCGCCTCAACGACGCCCAGAAAGACGCGTTCGACGAGTACGGCATGCTCAAGGAAAACATCGATCCGGCGCCGTTCGCCAAGGTCGCCGAAGCCTTCGAGCAGTACCTGGTCGCCTACCCCAAAGGCAACTACGCGCTGTCCGCCAAGGGCCTGATGCGCCGGGTTCACTGGCTCTCGGATGACTTCGACAAACTGGCCGAGGACTACACCTGGCAACTCACCGAGGCCAGTGAAGAGCAGCGCAATATGACCCTGGAAGCGCTGATTCAGGAAACCGACAACAAGCTGCTGATCTTCATGGCAGACGCTGCGCCCTCGGCCCTGATGACGGCCACCAGCGACCTGATGCAGATGCGCCCCGATCAGCAGTACAAACTGACCCGCGACAAGCTGCTGGCGCAGAAAGACATCTTCGCCCAGCAACCGGCAATGTTCGATTACCTGCAAGCGGTCTTCGCCCTTTACATGGACAAAAAGCCTGTCGAGGCGCTGAAACTGCTGCCCAAGGACATTCCCGCGTCGCTGGATTACTTCGCCTTCAGCCAGCAGACCCTGCGCGGCCTGGCCCTGGAAGCCGGCAACGATCTGCCTGGCGCCCAGGACCTGTGGCTGAAACTGCTGCCTCTGGTAAAACAGCCGCTGCAAAGGGAGCAACTGGAACTGGCGCTGGCGATCAACTACGAGCGCAGCGGGCAACTGGCCAAGGTGTTCGCCAGCGACTCGCCGATCCAGTCGGCGCAGGTGCGTTTGATCCTGCTGGGCAAAACCGCCGACGCGCCGCTGCTGCGCCAGCAGATCACCCAGGGCATCAGCGACGAGGAGAAGGCCACGGCGCAGTTCGTGCTGCTTTATAAAGAGCTGCTGCACAGCCAGTTCGCGGCCTTCGGCGACGACCTGAAAGCCCTGCCCGAAAAAACCGCCGAGACCAAGCTGGGCACCAGCCTGGGCTACCTCTACAGCACCGGCCAGACCCTGCAACTGTTCCACTGGAACGGCAGCAAGGCCGAGTCCGACTACACCTGCCCCAGCATCGGCGACACCGCCGCCCTGCTGCTGGCCAACGGCAAAGACCCCAAAGGCCTGAACTGCCTGGGCGAGTTCATCCTGCGCAATGGCCTGGACGGCATGCCACTGGACCAACGCCCCTCCGCGCCACAACTGGGCAGCAGCGAACCCGCGTTCAAGGGCGAAGTGTTTTCGCGCCTGAACGGCTATCAGACCGTCATCGCCGACACCAAGGCAGGCCGTGACGAAAAAGCCTACGCGCTGTACCGCGCCATCAACTGCTACGCGCCCTCGGGCTACAACAGCTGCGGCGGCAAGGACGTCGGGCAGTCGGTGCGCAAGGGCTGGTTCAAGCAGCTGAAGACCACCTACGGCGCCACCACCTGGGGCGAAACGCTGCAGTACTACTGGTGATGCAAAACACGCTGCTGCGCTGGGCGATGCTCGGGCTGCTTTTCAGCGGCTCGGCCGAAGCTGCGGTGGATGCCCGGGATCACGACGCCTTCTGGCTGTGGAGCGGCGTTGCCTCACAGCCCGTGCTGGATCAGGCGAAGACGCTGTACGTGTTGCAGGGCCAGATCTTCGCGCCCCGGCGGGACCGGCAGCGGGTGGACTTCATTGCCCAAGGCATGAGCGTGACGCGGTTGCCGCAGCAGGGTCTCTGGATCGTCTACCGCGCCCACACCCTGCGCTGGCCGGAGTCGGTCTACCGACAGCTATTCGGGCAGGTGCAGCGTTGGCAGGATGCGGACAACGCGGTGACCGGCATCCAGATCGATTTCGACGCACGCACCCGGTATCTGCAGGACTACGTGACCTTTCTCAAGGACCTGCGGGGGCGTATGCCTGCGCGGTACAAGCTCAGTATTACCGGGCTGATGGACTGGAGCAGCCATGCTGATCCTGAGGCGATCGGACAGTTGAAAGGTGTGGTGGATGAGGTGGTGGTGCAGACGTATCAGGGGCGGCACAGTATTGATAACTATGCGGCGTACCTGCCGCGGGTGAGCCGGTTGGGGGTGCCGTTCAAGATCGGGCTGGTGCAGGGTGGGGACTGGGAGGCGCCGGGGTATTTGCAGAGGAGTGCGTGGTTTCGGGGGTATGTGGTGTTTTTGGTGAACCCACGTTGAGGCGTTTTAGCTGGACTGGCGATTGGGGTTCATCCTGACGGCCGAAGGCGAAACGCTTCTGCCGCCAAGTAAAACCAAACCGCGTCTACCCAAAAACCGAATTACTGATGCTCAAGCGCATTCACAAGATCGCAAAACGCCGCCCGATTGGAGTCATTGAGCCCCATCAGGATCTTGTGCGCTTCGAGCACCTTGGCCTTGACCACATCCTCGCACTGATCCTGCGACGGCAGGTCGCTCAGCGCTTCAGGGCGTGGGATCGGCTTGCCGACAATGTTGAACACCTGATCGAAGCCCATCGACTGCAACAGGCGCGTGATGTCTTCGTGGGTGGTCACGACAGTGGGCAACAGCCCCGCTTTCTGACGGGACAGAATGGACAACTTGGCCAGAAGACCGAGGGTTGTGCTGTCAATGCTGCGCGTTTCAGTCAGATCGATCACCACGGTCGAAAAATTCATCGAGGTGAAGATCCGCTCAATCGTCGCATCCAACGCCGAGCAGAGAGTCAAACGCACTTCACCCACGAATTTCAGGACGAATGTGCCGTCTTGCTCGGCAAACTGGATTCTACCGGTACTCATTAAAGGTTCCTGCTCAACACTAACAAGGCGATATCATCCGGCATCTCCCCGAGTGTGGCCAATCCAAACTTCTGACGCAGGCCATCCAGGCTGCCGCCTGCCGACTTCACCCATTCGGGCAAGCTGGCTTCTTTCTCTTTGAGTGTATCACCTGGCAACAGGTCCAGAATGCCATCAGACAGCAGAGTCAGACTAAAGGACTCAGGCAAGTCCAGCACGTGGTCCGAATACGTCGCCTCGTTGAACAACCCTACCGGCAAACCGCGCCCTTCGAGATAGCGCGTCTCGGTCGGCGTGTACAGCACCGGCAGCGGCAAATGCCCGCCCACGCTGTACGTCAGTTTGCCCGTTTGCTCGTCGATGATCCCGCCCACCATGGTCACGTGCTTGCCCAGCTTGCAGCTGATCAGCCCGCGGTTGATGTGCCCCAGCACGTCGGACGGCTTGAAGGCCGGCAACGAGCCGCCACGCTTGGATTCGAACAACAGTCGCGTGGTCATGAACTTCAACAGCACGGTGATGAACGCCGAGGACGCGCCATGGCCGGAAACGTCGGCCAGGTAGAACGCCACACGGTGATCGTCGACCCGGAAATAATCCACGAAATCGCCGGACAGATACAGCGACGGAATGATCTCATGTTCGAATTCGAACGAATCAATCGCCCAAGGGCTGGTCGGCAGCATGTTCATCTGCACCTGACGACCCGCGTCCTGGTCTTCCTGCAGCAAATGCAGGCTGGCTTCGAGCTCGCGGTTGGCGGTCTCGAGCTTCTGGCGGTAAACCTTGTTTTCCTGAAGCAGGCGTGCGCGATCCAGCGCCCGTTTGACCGAGTGCTCCAGCACTGCGAGGTCTTCCAGGGGCTTGATCAGATAGTCGGCCGCACCCAGACGCAACGCCTCGACAGCGTCGCTCATGACACCCGCGCCGGACACCACGATAACCGGGGTTTCCGGGGCAAGACTGGTGACCTGACGGATCAGTTCGAGGCCGCCCACTTGAGGCATGCGCAAGTCGCAGATCACAAGATCAGGCTTGTTTTGCTCGAAGGTCTGTAGACCCTGCAACCCGTTGCTGGCTTGCAGGACGCTGAACCCACTGTCTTCCAAATAGGCCGCGAGACTCGCGCGCACTACTTCGTCGTCATCGATAATCAGCAGCGTGGCACTGGTTTTTTGCATGTGGGCAAACGGCGCCAGATCAGGTTGGCGTAAGCGGTCGGATTCTGTCAGGCCGCTTACTGGATTCGCTTCTAGCCTCTCTGAATCAAAGGTAGCGGACTTTTGGTCAAACGCTTCACTTCGCAGAGGTGCCCTTCAAGGCGCAGACGGTACTCCCATCCGCCGGGCGTTTCAAGCGTGCTCCAGCGGTCGGCCAGCGTCTTTACATCACAAATCGCCGGGAGTTATAAGAACCCATAAATCAGCAACAAAAACGAAGGATGCGCCATGGGTCAGATTGATCGCGACTATGCAGAGAAACGAGATTACATCCGCATGCGTGTCGACGCGGACATCAGCCTGATTTACGCAGGCCAGATCATCCCGGCGGTTTGCGTGGATTTATCCAGCTCCGGCATGCAGATACAGGCGCCACGCTCGTTCAAAGTGGGCGACCGGATCAGCGTGCGAATCGAATCAGAGCACGCGGCACTCAAGGGGCTTGAGGCCGATACGGAAGTGGTGTGGATCGCCGACATCGACGGCAGCGAGCAGAAACTGGGGCTGACCATCCTGACGATGAAGTGATATCACTTCGGAACTACGTCACAGTTTCGAAAAATCCGAAAAAACAAAAAGGCGACTCGAAAGTCGCCTTTTATGTATCTGTGCGTAACGGGCAGGCCGATCAGAAATCGTCGACGACCTTGCCATCCTTGACCTTGAACTCGCGGTTCTGCAGGAAGGCGTTGCGGATGAAAATGTACTTGTCGCCGTTGATCAGCTTCTCGGCCGACAACAGGCTTGCGCGGGTGTCCACCACGCTCACGGCAAATGCCGTGTTGCGGGTCGGCACGTGATCGATGTAGCGGTACGGCTGGGTGTAGGTGTCCGGGTACTTGGCGAACGCGTCACGCACGGTGCTTGGGCCCAGGAACGGCACCATCACGAACGGGCCGCTTGGCACGCCCCAGTAACCCAAGGTCTGGCCGAAGTCTTCGTCGTTGCGTTGCAGGCCCATCTTGGTGCCCACATCGAAGAAGCCAAACAGGCCGAAGGTGGTGTTGACGATCAGGCGCGCGGTGTCGACACCGGCCGCGTGGGGCTTGGCCTGCAGCACATCGTTGGCGAAGTTGGTCACGTCACCGATGTTCTTGAACATGTTATGGATGCCGTCTTCAAGAAACTGCGGCGTGATGAACTCATAGCCTTGGGCAATGGGTTTCAGCGCGTAGGTGTCGACGGTGTCGTTGAAGCGGAAGATGGCACGGTTGACGCCTTCCCACGGGTCTTCGTCAGCGGCCTGAGCAGCCATTGGCACCAGTGCCAAACCGGCCCAGAAACACGTTCGAGCCAGACGATTGATAAAGCCTGCACCGGTCACGGGCATAGCAAAGACTCCCAGTCAAAGTGATGAAGCGGGCGCTACGCCCCCAAACCAAAGGCGAGAGTATAAAGCGTTCTGTAAGTATTTACGTCGGCGAAAGGCGAAGGAATTGCGCGGATTTTTAAACATCTGCTGCCAATGTCATGCGCCGGTCATCGCATTGTCATGCAAATCCCTTAGCGTCATCGGCATTTGAGAGGGAATTTCATGCTTGCCGCCGTCGCTGTGCCCGCCCCGCCGTTTACCGCCGTGCTCTTTGGTCTGAGCGGTTGCCTGGTCGATTTCGGCGCCCAGACACGCACCTTGCGCAGCACCGACGGCAGCTCTTTTTTGTCTCTGGATGCAACGGCTTTCGCCTCCCCTACCCCCGGCGCCCTCGCCGCGCTGCAGAACCTCAAGCAGCAAGGCATCCCCTGCGCCTGGATCGAGGAATACCCCGAAGGCATCGCCGAGCAGTTGGCCGCGCCGCTTGAGGACCTGATTCAACCGACCCCAAGCCCGAACAACCACTGGCCTGCACCGGATGCCTGCTGGCAGGCGCTGATGAGCCTGAACGTTGGCCAGATCGATGGCTGCGTGCTGGTCAGCGGCGACCCGCGCCTGGTCATGGCCGGGCTCAACGCGGGGCTGTGGACCGTGGGCCTGGCCTCGTGCGGGCCGCTGTGCGGTTTGTCGCCGGCGCAATGGGAGGCCTTGAGCGACCTGCAGCGCGAGCGCCTGCGTGGCCGCGCGACCCTTGAGTTGTACGCCTCGGGCGCGCACTCGGTGATCGATCACCTGGCCGACCTTGAATCGTGCCTGGCGGACATTTCCCTGCGTCGCCTGAAGGCCGAAAAGCCCTGATTGATCAGCGTCATGCAGAGTGCCCTGCAGTGGTTTAGTCTTAGCGATAAAGGACCTTTGCCGTTGCGCTGCGGTCCATGCAGAGACTATCCATGAAGGGAGCACCCTATGCCCGCCCGCGAACTGCAAGAACAACTCGATACCCTGCGCGAGCAACTGGAGCAGAACCCG
>Ga0157373_10002131_pt1 | contig 14995 bp, 10 predicted proteins | sample C65metaG_FD_113460 | JGI IMG/M metagenome (GOLD analysis project Ga0157373, IMG submission 113460) | Corn rhizosphere microbial communities from Kellogg Biological Station, Michigan, USA - C6-5 metaG | ecosystem: Host-associated > Plants > Roots > Rhizosphere > Soil | place: USA: Michigan... | reverse complement strand
CGATACAGGAAATATATCATCAGTTTGTTGAAGGAATGAAGGGTACTTCATTGCTTGAATATATTGCTGTGTTTACAGGAATTGCAAGTGTTTTCTTCAGCAGGAAAGAAAATATTTTGGTTTATCCTGTCGGATTGATCAACACGATCATTTACATATATCTTTCTGTAAAAGGACATTTATTTGGTGAAGCAAGTGTAAATTTTTATTACACAGTAATGAGTATTTACGGATGGATTTTGTGGACAAAAAAAGATCAGCAACAACATCACCTTGTAATAATCACTACATCGGATAAAAAAGAACGGATGCAGCAATTGCTATTTTTCGTTGCATTTTATGCAGTGATATTTTATGCGCTTACTTATATAAAAAAATCTTTTGCGCCCGGCGCCATTCCATGGGCGGATGGTTTTGCAAGCGCTACAGCGTACACCGGAATGTGGTTAATGGCAAAGAAAAAAGTAGAGAGCTGGATAATGTGGATAGCAACGAATGCAGCATCTGTTCCATTATATTTTGTAAAAGGTTTTGTGTTCACCAGCGTTTATTATGTTGTGTTGTTGATATTGGCGATAGCGGGATTGGTTGAGTGGCAAAGGAGAGCAAGAGAATATAATAAACAAAGATTGCAGATTGTTAAAACATGACAGAGTTTATTCTCTTCAGTTAAATTTATACTCTGTTTGAAAATTCAATAACCTTTAGAAATGCATAGACTAATCACATATATGAAAGTTGGTTATCTTCTTCATCTTTTCACCTTGCTTGAAATATTTTTTCTTTATACAATTTACAAACAGCTTGAAATAGATGTATGGTTGAATCAAAACAACTTTTTCTTAAAACTGTTATTGCTTGCACCATTTATCAGCATGCCTTTTTTCCCTCAACTGGATGCACGATCAAGATACCAGAATTATAAAATGATTCGTGATCAATTTTATTTTTATAGTTTTCAACCACGCATTGTAAAACCATTTCTAAAATCACGTTGCCAGCGGGATGCAGTTCTTGCTGCGGCGAAGGATCTTGGTTTTGCAGATGTTTGTAAAAAAATTTTTTATGAAAAAGGTTATCGCTGGTATCATCTTTTCCCTGATTTTATTTTTTTACGTCCGCAATTTTTACTAACCAAACATTTTTGGATAACTACTTTCTTCACAAAAAAATATAGAGCGAAAGTTGATGATGTGATGATCAATAATTATAAAAAACAACAAGGTGCAGAATATCATCTTGCTGCATAAAGACACAAAACTTCAACATATTTTTTGTCACCGATTTACCGGTTTATTTTCTGTTGAATAAAATTCGGAACGATTAAGTGAGTGATCCTTCGACAAGCTTAGGATAAACTGCAAGCTCAGTTCCTATAAAAGTGGAACGTTGAACTGAGCGTAGCAACAGGCGATGCTACGAAGAACAAAAGCTCATAACAAAAAAAAATTTTTACAAATTCCACCAATAAGTAAACTTCAACACAACCGCACGATTGCGCACAGAGATAGGAGCCGGAAAATAATTATCAGTGTAAACAAGAAAGAGATCTGATGCAGGTTTGTAGCGCCATTGCAAACGTGTGTTGAGATTAATGTTGTTTAACTGGTTATTGTATTGCATGAAGGCAGTTAAGTAAAGTTTGTTGGTGAAAGTAATATCAACACGCGGACCGATGAGCCAGAAATCTGTTACATTCCACGGCTCAGGCAAATCGATGTGATTATAACTTGCACTTAAAGTGATGCTTACGTAAGGTTGAAAGCGATATCCTACATCGCCTGCAAGATTCAGACGCGTACCATTCGCATAATAACCACCAAGGCGTGTTGAAAAATCATACGTGAATAATTTTTGGGGTTTAGAAACATAATCAATTCCAAAAGAATTCCATCGATGTTCTGTACCTGTTGACAAGGTGTCTTTATTGGAATTTGTAGGATCGAAAGGCTGAAGCAATTGCACATAATCATGCGCTATCCAAACATCGCCTGTGCTTTGATCGCGAAAATTAAAAAGATAGGAAAGGAATGTTGTGTTATCCGTTTGTTCAAATGTTTTATTGAAAAAATAAAGCGAACTTATTTTTGGTCCGTGACTGAGAATGGCACCGGCTTTGGGAAAAAATAAATACGCTATTGACGGATTGATTTTCACATAATTTTTTCGGGGAACATATCCAACTTCTGCAGTATAATTTTCTCCCACAAATTCATTTTCCCAAGAGATCTTCCAATTTCGGCTGAGATATTGAAGGCTATCGGCAAAAACAAAATCTTTATCGGTATTCCCGGGACTAAAAGATTTTAAAAACATTGCTTTGCCGGTCCATAAATTATTTGACGAAGCAAGATTATATTCCACGCCAATGTTTCGATTATATAAAGAATAGGTTGGAACGGTTGAATCTTTCGGTACATCATAATTAAGGGATTGTTTATTTACAAATATGAAGCGGATATTTGAGCGTGAAAATACTCTTCGTTGTAATGCAATCACCGCAAAGTTTTGAACGGGCAAGCCTTCTTCGTCAACACTTTTTGTTTGCATGTCCATCGCACCGATCCTCCAGTTTTTATTAAGGCTTCCGCTCAATCTTGCACCAAAACTGATGGGTACATTCAAACCAATTCTTCTTGAAAAAAAAGGACGGATATTCTGATAACCAAAATTTGCAAACAGATCGCTGTTCTCTAAAAAGAATTGCCGTTTCTCGGGAAAGAATAATTCATAGCGATCAAGATTGGTAACCTGCCTGTCAACTTCAACTTGTGAGTAATCAGGATTCACTGTGAGATCAAGATTGAGTGAAGATGTGATAGCAATCTTTGCATCACCGCCGATATCTTTTCTATAAGTTGTTTTCGTGTTATGTTCATAATCTTTTGACAAACCTGCCAATGCATATGGAATAATAGAAATGTTTAAACCCGGATCGGGCGGAGGCTGATCCCACACAAGCGTGCCTGTATATGCAAGAGACACGGAAGGAAATTGTCTTGGAACCGGAGCCCACGCTGATTTCTCTGCAACATTAATATCAAGCCTGCTGAAATTTATTCCCCAGTGCAGTTCACCTTTTTTATAGCGGATTGTTTTAAAAGGAATAGCGGCTTCAAAAATGTATTTGTCCGAATAATTTTTTACGGAAGAAATCCATTTGTTATCCCAGTTAAGATTGTTTGAACCTCCTTCATACAACATGCCATCATATTGTGCACCTGCTGCATTTGCACCGAAGGTTAAGCCATTTGTACGGTCCTCGAAAGGATCGAGGCAAAAAATAAAATTGTCGTTCTTACCAAAATTCCAATCGCGGCGCAGCGATTCAACCATATAAGGCACGGGTTTTACTTTATAGCAAATCGCAATGATGTAAAGATTTACATTATCATATGTCATGCGTACTTCTGTTGGAACAATAGCATGACTTGTATCCATCGGAATCATCTGCCAAAAATTACCGGCAACATCTGCATCAAGCCATGTTTGTTCATTCATTTTACCGTCAACAACAATCGGCGATACAGCTTTGCGAATATGCAATTGATATGCACTATCCTTTTTTTGTGCAGTTAATGAAAGACAAGCAATGGAAAGACAAAACAGTAAAAGAAATCTCAAAGCAACAATCGGTTTAGCAATATAAGAAAGGGCACAAGTTAAGTATTGTTGAAATTCTTATTTAAAAAGAGGCGCAATAATTTTTTTATTAGTGCACTAGGATTTTATTTTTTCGAATAAAATTTTTTGTGCAGTGAAGCTATAAAATGCATCCATCAACTCGAGCAGCTTTGGCCACGCATCAGCCTTTTCAAAATTGTTTGAATACATTCTTGAAACTTTTATTTTCACTGAAGTTCCATTTGTTGTAGCTGTGCAGTTGAATGAACCCGTTGCATTGCTTAATGATTTATTCATTTCATCAACGCCTTTTACACTGTATCCTTTCGGAATATTGACAGTGATATTCCAGGTTAACATTCTTGCACACGACATGTAAACATCTATACTGCGGCTGCGCTCTTTTTCATCAACCTTTTGATAAGTGCCTATAAGTTTTCCTGCTTCAAGAATATAATTATTACCTGCTTTTTTTACAAAGTTCTCCATACTGAAAGTGCTGCTGTATTCGAAGGATTCTTTACTGCTAAACAATGCCGGTTGATATATTGTGTAGTTAGTGATGTCCTTTGGCTTATTGTCGTACTGCTGATCTATCTCGTTAAAAAAATATGATCTTTGATTGCTTCGTTCTTTTGCAAACGCTGCAGAAAATTCATCAACAAGCTTTTGATTTTTTTTATCGGCACTTAATCTTTCAACAAATCTTTTTTGCGTGATGTTGGTTGCAAGATCTGCTTCCATATCTTCCATCAGCAACAACTGCTTTTGATCATTGTGCCTTAATGCGCCTGTTTGTTGACATGTTCTGCTGATGTGCAGCAATTGTATATTGGAAGAATCAAAAGTTATATCAATGTTTTCTGTTATTGTGTTGTCGTCAGCAGTTGTTACAGGAATCTTGCCATGCCCAATATAATAACTAACGGATTTTTTTTGTTTCTCTGGCTTCATTGTTATTGCATCTTCACCCTGGAATCGTGCAGGTATTTCATCGAACTGTGTTACAATATCATCAAACGCAAGCCAGTACTGCTTTACGGCAGATACTTTTACAAGCGCTTCAAAATCGTTCATGTTCATTACATTTTTTAAACTTGTTGAATTGCGTGAACACACGAGATAGATTGCATTATCTATATCAATTGAAGTAAGCATCCTGCTTAAATTAATAGCACCAACCAAGCTATTGGCATAACTGTAATTAATGTCGTTCGCCATGTTTATATCATCGGTTGCGAAAGAACAAAATGCATTGTATCGCCAGGCATTGTATAACACTTTTACAACACTGTCTTGCGGCGCATCTTTCATTTTTTTTGCACCGCTAAAATAATTTTCGGTTAAAGCGAGCGGATAAAAATCGAGTAAAGCAGAAGATGGTGATTCAATAGTTCTTTTGAACTGATCAACGAGATCGTCACTTAAAGAGCCATGCTTTACTTCACCGCGATTAAAATGTGTATGATTGTCTTCAGATTTTGATACAAATTTATACTGCAACGAAATGTAAGGATATTGCCGCAAAGGCGAAGTCCATAATGTGCTTTGATATTTTGGAAAATCTTTTTGTGTTAATTCCAGGATTATATCACCATTATTATTCTTGCTTTCTTTAAAAGACGGCGCTCCGTTTGCACTGATATATTCAACGCCCACATGTTCATCCAATTGCAACCGGGCATTGTAATAAAGCATCGGGTACTCGCCGCCCATTAAAAAAGTGTAAGGTCCTTGTACTTCATTGCTTGCTTCCTGCACCTTCTCTACGCGAATGTAGTAATCAAGTATATCTCCAACCTGGAGATTTGAGATAGCAAGTTTTCCTTCCTTATCCTTATCCTCATCTCTTGTGAACACTTCTTCGTTTGTATTGACTATCGACTCGGTTCCATCCGGTTTTATAATTTTTGCACCGATGTATGAATCCATTTTATTGTACAATTTCAAAAATCCACGTGAGTAAGTAAGATCGAGTTTTTTTGTGTACTCAAGGGTAGAATATTCATCCAGTGCTGCTTTATCATTTATCTTCACACGTTCATGAATAGTTGTTTGATAAGTTATTCGTTGCGTAAAACCTAATCCGAATTTCAATTTAGATTTAGCCGAGTTAATGATTTCAAAAGAACGGGCAATTATCACAGCACTTTCATTGTTCATTTCACCAGGTACCTGTGTTACTTTAAAAGCTTCTGAAGGATTGCTCCAAATTTCCTTTTGCACTTCAGCAGCCCGCTCATTGTATTTTATTTCCTGCTTTTGTGCAACACCAACGGTGACAGAAAATACAATTAATAAAAAGGCACCAAAAGTTTTTAGCATAGGATTTTATTTAGAGGTTAAAACAATTTGTTCATTATAAGAAGCTTTCAATTTCTGAACGTCTTTATTCCATTGTTCAAACATTGATTTAGAGATCCTGATATTTTTTATCGCAAGATTTTTTTTATAAATAATTTTTCCGTTTGCCTGTGAGTAAGAAATAGAGAATTCATAAGCCGGGTTTGTTATTTCTACGTTTGGAGGAAGACTCGTAACCGAATAACCGTTCGGAATTTCAAGTTCGGTCTGCTTACTGAGATTCATTTTATAATCAAACCAAAAATCAAGATCTCTTTTTGTGGTATCAAAAATAAAATCATTCAGTTCTTTGGTAAAATCAAGATCGACATAATATTCTTTATCAAAAGATGAAACCGCATTTTTATGATCTATGTTGTACATGGCTGAAATATCCTTATCATAATTATTGAGGTTAGAAGTTTTAAGATCTGTAATTACATAATCATTATTGCCCAGAGATAAATACTTTGTAAACGATTCAATTGATTTATCTTTTTTAATTGAGTTAAGTTCTGAAAGCACATATTCTTTTTCTTCTCCTTTCCATACGTGGGTTGCCGTTCCTTTCAAATCTGTCCCGTCAATTTTCAATATTCTTTTTTCTTCATCAAGATTTTGCTGATACGTTGTTGAAGGAATATTGGCAAGAATATAATTATCTCCATCTTCTATCAACACTTGCCTTCCCTGTATGCGTTCTGCATATTCATCAAAGCCAAGATAATTTTCCGTAGCATCAAGAAAATACATTTTGCCCTGGAATTTCAGTGCGCATATCATGTGATTATCCACGGAAAGAGATGGTGTTGAATAATCATAAGCAATATGATTTGTGCCGATCCAGCAAAGCCGCGCATCATAACCAAGACTTCTTAATAATTCTTTTGTTGCGTTAGCCATGCCCTTACAATCACCATATTTTTTGCGTATCACTTCATCCGCCTTATCAGGTTTGAATCCTGCAATGCCATCCTCAAAAGCAACATACCGAACATTGTTTTGCATCCAATAAAACACAGCTTTTATTTTATCAAGATCATTCGTAATACCTGCAGTAATTTCCTGTGCTTTTACTTTTACAATTGCATCATTGCTTCCAATGTTTCCTACTAATTGTTTGTACCATGCATATTGATCAGCAACACTATTGAAATAAGTTTTCTTCACATTCTCGACAGTCGCTTCTTTTGAAAGAACAAGTATGTGCGGATAGATGTAAGAAGGGCCCGGGCATTCGTCTTCATTTTCTCTCGGCGGCAAATTTTTTATTGTATAAGTATAAACATCCGCGTCGTTATTATTATCGTAATTTGAAGTTTTGGTTATCTCATACCCATTAAAATTAATTTCCTTCAATTCAACTTTCATCCAGCGCGGAACTTTAATAGTAACTTCTTTATGCAACACGGGATAAGATTCAGAAAAATAAACATTCAAAAAATAACGCGGATCTGAAATTGTTTTTTTAAAAAGCACGCTGCTTGTACTTCCCTTTCTTTCAAGCGGAAGAGGAAAATAACAGATATGCTCATCAGAATAAAAATAATCATCGACAGAATAATAAGAAAACCGCGGTTTTATATCTTTTGGTTTTTTACCATCAACAATAAAATCCACGTTGTCAATAGATGTTTCGTTATCATAAAATTCTGCGATTGGAATGGTTGTTCTGAAATCGTTACAGAAATATGAAGTGCTCAGGTTTTGTTTAACCTGCACACTGTTCTGAGATTTTTGCCATACAAACTCGTACAGTTCTTTACTGTCAGAAACAACAATATTGGAATCTTTCACCTCACCAAAGCAAGTGGATATAATCAGCAAAAGGGTCAGGGAAAATAAAACACGTACACACATACCGCTAACAATTTTGAACGAACTAAATATAGATTATTTTTCAGTGTATGCAAAAGTGTTACAGTATAATAAGATTTTTATTTAACCGGCGCAGGTGCTGCTATTGGGCTTCCGTTGTGTCACTCCCTTGTGCGTTCAGAACTTTGTTGAGCAAGTCTGAAAGTCCGTAAAGTAATTTCAACATGACGAAAATGCTTTCAGACGTTCGGTCTTGCCAACTTCCCGATTAAAAGCACAAGTGGGAATACTATGCAAGATGAACTTGAGCATCGTTCCTCTTGTTGCCATACGTTCTGCGGATAAAGTGATTGCGACGCAACAGACGATGCTATGGAATACAAAAGCTGGTATCATAAAAATCATTCTAATCATTAAGTTCATTAGTATGGAAGTTGAATAGTTAAATAAAGCCGGGCTCATAATATTTAAACAGCAAGAGCTAACGGCATGAATTATATTTGCAGCCGATTAAAATTGAACTGAATGACGATCTCGTATAATTGGTTAAGTGAATATTTACCTGAAAAAATTAAGCCTGAGAAATTATCGAAAATACTTACTGCAATTGGTCTCGAAGTGGAAAGCCTTGAACATTACGAAAGCATAAAAGGAGGATTGAAAGGATTAGTTATCGGTGAAGTAGTAGAGTGTGCACAGCATGCAAATGCGGATAAATTAAAAGTTACGAAAGTAAATACGGGTAACGGACAATTACTGCAAATAGTTTGCGGTGCACCAAATGTTGCGGCAGGACAGAAAGTGGTTGTGGCAACAGTGGGAACAACAATTTATCCTTTGAAAGGAGAACCAATGACGATGAAGGTTGCAAAGATTCGTGGTGTAGAGAGTCATGGAATGATTTGCGCGGAAGATGAAATTGGTTTTAGTGAAGATCATGCAGGCATAATGGTTTTGCCTGATGATGCGGAAGTTGGCACACCTGCATCAGAATATTTTAAAACATACGCAGACTGGATTTATGAAATCGGGCTGACACCTAACAGAAGTGATGCGATGAGTCATCTGGGAGTTGCAAAAGATGTATGCGCATATTTATCGCATCATGAACAGAAAACCGTGAAACCCAAAATACCTTTTACAGAAACATTTAAACCGGATAATAATAATTTACCAATAATAGTTACGATTGAAAATAAAGAGGCTTGTCAACGGTATTCGGGAATAAGCATTGCAGGCGTTACTGTAAAAGAATCACCGCAATGGTTGCAGGATAAATTAAAGGCAATCGGTCAAAAACCTATTAATAATATTGTCGACATCACGAATTTTATTTTGCATGAAACAGGTCAGCCACTGCATGCATTTGATGCAGATGAAATAAAAGGCGGAAAAGTAATTGTAAAAAATTTACCGGAAGGCTCAATATTCACAACGCTTGATGGAAAAGAAAGAAAACTTACGGCAAATGATCTGATGATATGTAATGCCGAAAAAGGAATGTGTATTGCAGGCGTTTACGGGGGAGTAAAAAGTGGTGTAAAAAATTCAACCAAAAATATTTTTTTGGAAAGTGCATGGTTCAATCCTGTAAATATTCGCCGAACATCTATTTATCACGATCTGCGCACAGATGCCGCTGCCCGTTTTGAAAAAGGCGTTGATATTTCAAATACAGTAAATGTTCTGAAACGAGCCGCACTTTTGATAAAAGAAATTGCAGGCGGTACAATTGCAAGTGATATTGAAGATGTGTATCCAAAGAGAGAAGAAAAAGTAAAAGTTGGATTAAAGTATAGTTATTTGAAAAAATTAAGTGGCAAAAATTATCAGCCAGATGCGGTAAAAAATATATTGGAGAATCTTGGGTTTGATATAATAAATGAATCCGTTAATGAATTGATGGTCACAGTTCCTTATAACAAAACCGATATAAAATTGCCGGCAGATTTAGTAGAAGAAGTTGTAAGGATTGATGGTCTGGACAATATTGAAATACCGAAGGCAATCACCATCACTCCAGCCACAGAAAAATTAGCTTTGAAGGAGAACCTGAAAGAAAAATTAAGTAATTATCTAACAGGTATTGGGTTAAGTGAAATACTTACCAATTCTATCACCAACAGTAATTATTATTCGGAAGAAGAGACAAAGCATGCAGTGAAGATGATGAATAGTTTAACGGTGGAACTGAATGTGCTTCGACCTTCGATGCTTGAAACAGCTCTTGAAAGCATCTCTTACAATATCAACAGAAAGAATGCTAATCTTCATTTTTTTGAATTTGGAAAAACTTATTCAACTGAAAAGACTGGAGTTTACAAGGAAGAAGAACACTTTAGTTTATATCTGACGGGGTCTGATCATTATGATGAATGGAGGAAAAAATCACAGCCCTCGGATTTTTTTGTTGCAAAAGGTATTGCTTCTTCTCTATTAAAAATTTGTGGACTGAATGATATAAAATTTGAGGAGCCGATTAAAGAAGAAAGTGGATTAGATTATACAATTAAATATAATAGTGTTGCTATTGGGAAACTTGTTGAAGTAAGTCCGCAGCGCTTAAAAATTTTTGATATAAAACAACCGGTTTATTTTATTGATCTCAATTATGAAACAGTTTTAGGTTTAGCAAAAAAAAGAGAAATTATTCTCACAGAGCTGGGAAAATTTCAGCCTGTCTTCCGCGATCTTGCAATTATTGTGGATAAATGGTTGCCTTTTAGTGGTCTTGCAAGCACGATAAAAAAATTAAATCTTACTAAGTTGCAGGAAATACGCCTTTTTGATGTATTTGAAAGCGATAAACTCGGTGAAAATAAAAAATCACTCGCATTAAATTTTATTTTTGTGGATGAAAACAAAACGCTTACAGATAAAGAAATTGATGGCATGATGCAGCAAATTATTACTGCCATTGAAAAACAATTGAACGGTGAAATAAGAAAATAAAAGAATTCTCATGGAGGAATTGGAATTACAGTTAGCTAATCTTCAAAATAAACTTCAATTGTTGCTGAAGCAAAGCCAGCATTTAATAAAAGAAAATATCAGTCTCAAAAACGAAAAGGAACTATTAGTTGATGAATTAAACAAAAAAGACGAAGCGATTAAAAAAATGCAACAGCAAATCGATGCCTTAAAGTTTAATAATACCATGGACGAAGATGAAAAGAAGCACCTGGAGAAAAGGATCGATGAATATTTAAGAGAAATTGATAAATGCTTATCCATATTAAATACTTAGGCGTATGGCTGAACTGATTCCTGTAAATATTCTCATCGGTGATCGTACCTATCGGTTGCGAATAGATCCCGCCGATGAAGAAAAATTAAGAAAAACGGTAAAGACCATTAATGATAAGATCGTTGAATTCAAAACCAACTTTGCGGGTAAAGACATGCAGGATTTTGTTTCGATGGTTTTAATTTGGTTTGCTACAGAACAAAATAATTCTGGCAGGGAAAAAATTAAACTGCAGGAAACTTTAGAGAAACTCTCCTCATTCGAAAATGCTATTGATAAAACATTGAAGATATTTCCTCAGTAATCCTTAAAAGGATACATCTCCCTCCTTGTTGTTTTTCATAACAAGGGAAGAAGATGTATCAAAAACTTTTTGTGAATGGAAGTTTTATAACAAGGGTAGACTAAAAACGGACGCCTTTGATTCCCAAATGATATGCCATTGAATTTTATCTACTCTTTTGATTTATTATCAGCACATTATAAAAACCTGATTTTGTTAATCTTCCCATAAAGAGAAAAAATAATTCTCCATAATGGAATAAAGTCAATCCCCTTAATTATAATCGTTTAATTATCTTCGCGTTTATCGCTCATATTATTTCATTTCATCAATGAGCAACGAGAATATTTATATGATTTTGAACTATTTTAAACTCCAAAAGCATGGATCAGAATGTTATTTATATCATAATTGGTTTGCTTGCCCTTTTGATAGGAATCATAGCAGGTAAATTAATATTTGCAAAAAATACCAAAAAGCAAATTGAAGAAGCAGAAAGTCAGGCACAAAAAATAATCAATGAAGCTACGGCAAAGGCAGAAACAATTAAGAAAGAAAAAATCCTCGAGGCTAAGGAAAAAGCGGTACAATTAAAAGCAGAGCATGACCGGGAAGTTTTGGAAAGGAACAAAAAAATAAGTGAATCAGAAAACCGCATCAAACAAAAGGAAATCAGTATTAATCAAAAAGAGGGGGCGCTTGAAAAGCAGATAAAAGAAAACGAGGCGATAAAAGAAACGCTTAACCGGCAAATTGAAATTGTGAACCAAAAGCGAACCGAACTGGAAAAGCATCAGGAAGAACACATCAGACGATTGGAAAAGATCGCCGGTTTAACAGGGGATGAGGCAAAGGCTCAACTTATTGAAAGTCTTAAACAGGAAGCACAAACACAGGCTCTTGCCCTTCAACAGGAAATTATTGAAGATGCAAAGCTAAGGGCAAACAAGGAAGCAAGAAAAGTTATTATCCAGTCAATACAACGTACCGCAGCCGAGCAGACCATTGAAAATACTGTAACGGTTTTTAATTTGGAAAGTGATGAAATAAAGGGCCAGATAATTGGTCGTGAAGGTCGAAACATTAGAACAATAGAAGCAGCAACAGGCGTTGATCTGATTGTTGATGATACGCCGGAAGCCATTGTACTTTCTTCTTTTGATCCTCTTCGAAGAGAAATAGCACGTTTGAGTTTGCAACGTCTTGTCGCGGACGGTCGCATACATCCTGCAAGAATTGAAGAAGTGGTCGAAAAAACCAGGAAGCAATTGGAAGAACAAGTGACTGAGATTGGCGAACGTACCGTTATCGAATTAGGCATTCATGGTTTGCATAAAGAATTAATTCGAATTGTTGGAAAGATGCGTTTTCGTTCATCTTATGGGCAGAACTTGCTGATGCATAGCCGCGAAGTAGCGAATTTATGCGGCATTATGGCGAGTGAGTTAGGATTGAATCCTAAACTTGCAAAACGTGCAGGACTTTTACATGATATAGGTAAAGTTCCTGACGAAGAAACGGAACTGAGCCACGCTCTCCTTGGCGCAAAGCTCGCAGAGAAATATGGGGAAAACCCTGCAGTTGTAAACGCTATCGGTGCACACCATGATGAGATGGAAATGCAATATGTTATTTCGCCGATCGTACAGGCATGCGATGCCATCAGTGGTGCAAGACCCGGCGCCCGCCGCGAAATAATGCAGCAATATCTCCAGCGTATTAAAGACCTTGAAACACTTGCCATTTCTTATCCGGGAGTTGAAAAGGCATATGCGATCCAGGCAGGTCGTGAATTACGTGTTATTGTAGAAGCCGATAAAGTCGGAGATGCAGAAAGTGATAAACTTAGTTTTGAAATAGCGCAAAAAATTCAAACAGAAATGACCTATCCGGGGCAAATAAAAGTTACCGTGATAAGAGAAAAAAGAGCTGTGAATGTAGCACGATAATTATAAACAAGTAATATGATATAGCCGGTGTTGATAAATGGTCGCGCCGGCTTTTTTATGCAACTGTCAATTTGTTTCTACATTCTTTGCCGTATCAGTTAATAAAATTAAAACATCAAAGACTTATTAAATTATATTATCAGCTTGCAAGTACTTCTTGTATTTATTAGCTTTGCTGCTGTTAAAAATTAAGTGTATGTCATTGGAAGAACTCGAACTTGTAAAGGAGGATGCGGAATCTCAGATGAAAAAAGCGATCGATCATCTTGAAGCCGAACTTATAAAAATAAGAGCGGGAAAAGCAAATCCTTCAATGGTTGATGGTATTACCGTAGATTATTATGGCGCTCATATGCCTATTAACCAGGTAGCAAATGTAAATGTTCTTGATGCACGTACGCTAAGCATTCAACCATGGGAAAAGAACATGGTTCAACCTATTGAAAAAGCAATTTTGCAGGCAAACATAGGCATCACTCCCCAAAATGACGGAGTACAAATTCGCCTTTTCATGCCGCCGCTTACTGAAGAACGTAGAAAAGAATTATTTAAAAAAGCAAGCGCAGAAGGTGAACATTCAAAAGTGGCGATTCGAAATATTCGCCGGGATTCAATTGAACATATCAAGCGTTTGCAAAAAAACGGGTTGAGTGAGGATGCTGCAAAGGATGCAGAGCAGGATATTCAGCATGTAACCGATAGATATATTGCGCTTGTTGATAAACATCTTTCCGCCAAGGAAAAAGAAATGATGGCCGTTTAAATTTTTATAATGTTTGATGTAATTGCCACAGTACTCATACTTTATTTGTTGTACAAACTTGTGTTCGATTTTATCGTTCCTGTATCAAAAACCACTTCGCATTTTAAAAATCAAGTGAACCAAATGCGTAAACAGCAGGAAGAACAAATGCACAGACAACAACAAAGTAACACTCCGCAAAATAAAACTTCCCCCAACAAAAAAAATACAACAACTACTGATGGTGAGTATATAGATTTTGAAGAAGTAAAATAATTTTTTTGTCCCCTGCTTTCGATTCTTTATTGATACTTCCATTTTCCGAAGGACTCCTTTGGAGCGTCGCACTCTTCAACGACTTGTTCTTTAATAAACAATTACAACTTCAAATCAAGCACCGTTTCAGGATAAACAAGATGGATAGTTTGCAATCCAACCTGTTTGGCACCTTCAATATTTTTGAGTGTATCGTCAATAAATAAAGTTTCTTCAGGTCTTAATTGTTGCTCATTTAAAATATACAAGTATGATTCAGGATAAGGTTTTCGTAAACCCATTTCATGAGAGTAATACGTTTTTACAAACAGTTTATTAAAATCCTTAAACCCTGTTTGTTCGTGGAACATTTCTGTAAAAACATCATAATGGATTTTATTGGTGTTGGAAAAGAGGAAGATTTTATAGCGTTTACCAATTTCCTGTAGCCACTGTAAACGTTCAATTGGAAAATCAACCAACAACGCAGTCCATGCATTTTTTAATTCTTCGTAAGAAAGATGCAATCCTGTTTCTTCAACAAATGAGTCATGAAATTCTTCAGGAGAAATTTTTCCTGTTTCCAGCAATTCAAAAAGTTCTGAAGCGTGATGTTGTGAATAAAAATCATTGAATTGAACGCCTAAATCAGCAAATGCCTTTTCAGTTTTTGAAAAATCTATATTGAGAAAAATTCCTCCTAAATCAAAAATGATGTTTTTAATTTCTTGCAT
>Ga0157373_10002128_pt1 | contig 15000 bp, 9 predicted proteins | sample C65metaG_FD_113460 | JGI IMG/M metagenome (GOLD analysis project Ga0157373, IMG submission 113460) | Corn rhizosphere microbial communities from Kellogg Biological Station, Michigan, USA - C6-5 metaG | ecosystem: Host-associated > Plants > Roots > Rhizosphere > Soil | place: USA: Michigan... | reverse complement strand
GACATCCTCCGGGAAAACGTTGCGGCCGCCAACGATGATGACGTCTTTGATCCGGCCGCAGATGACCAGTTCGCCGTCGACGAGATAAGCCAGATCGCCGGTCTTCAACCAGCCATCCTCGGTAAATGAGGCGGCGGTTTCCAGCGGTTTATTGAAATAGCCGCGCATCACCACCGGCCCACGCACCTGAATTTCATTCTCCTCGCCGATACGCACTTCAACCCCCGGCAAGGGCTTGCCAATCGAGCCAAAGCGGAAATTGCCCTCTTCCCAACAGGAGACGGTGGCGCAGGTTTCGGTCATGCCATAGCCGTATTTGATGTTAACGCCCATCGCCTGGAAAAACAGGATGACATTGTCGTCCAGTTTGGCGCCCGCGGCCGGCAAGAAGCGTACACGCCCGCCGAGGATACCGCGCAGCTTGCTCAGCACCAGTTTATCGGCCCAGCGATGAGAAAGATCGAACAGCTTGCCCAATGGCTTGCCGGCGCGCTCCTGCAGGAACTTGCGCTCACCGCAAACAATCGCCCAATGGAACAATGCCCGACGCAGCCAAGGCGCACGCGCGACCTTTTCATGCACTGCGCTGAAGATTTTTTCGTAAAAGCGCGGCACCGCGCACATCAGCGTCGGACGCACCGCCGCCATGGCTTCGCGCACCCAATCGGTATTCGGCAAGAACACGTTTTGCGCGCCAGAGTGCATGATGAAGAAGCTCCAGGCCCGTTCAAACACGTGTGACATCGGCAGGAAGCTGAGAGACACATCCTCTTCATTCACCGTCAGCCGCTCATCATGCAGATAAAGCTGCGCAGCCAGGTTGCGATAATCCAGCATCACACCCTTGGGTTCGCCGGTGGTGCCGGAGGTATAGATCAGCGTGAAGAGATCCCGCAGATCGCAATCGGTTATGCGTTGCTGCAATTGGGATGAGAACGCCGCTACGTCGACTTCACGTTCAAAGGTGCTCAGGTGTTGGGCAATCTCACAGCCATGCAGGTCGACGCTGTCATCAAATACAATAATGTGTCTCAACTGCGGACACACACCGCGCAGCGCGATGGCGGCATCCAATTGAGCCTGCTCGCCGACAAACAGAATACGGATATCGGCGTCATTGATGATAAAAGCCGCCTGGGCCGGCGTGTTGGTGGCATACAGCGGCACGCTCACACCCCGTAATTGCAGAATGGCCAAATCCGCCAGCGACCAGGCCATGCAGTTATTGGCAAAAATCGCGATACGTTCCTGCACGTCGGTACCCAATGCCAACAGCGCACTGGCGATGAGATTGATATGCGTATCGACCTGCTTCCAGGTCATTTGGGTCTCCCCCTGGGGAGACCATTGGCGAAAAGCAGTGCGATCGGCACGGTGAGAAATTTGGTGCTGTATACGGTGAGTCAAATGGTATTGCAGCAGATTATTGATCATAGCGCTCTAAGCCTGAAATGAATCAAACAGTTAGCTTGTTGCAGGATGGTCGCCCCACATCTCAGCTTACACGTGTTTACTTTTTTTCGCGCAGTCTACCTAGTCTATGGCGGCGGGAAAAGAGATTTCAGCGTAGAAGTGTGAGCTAAAACTCAGGTTAATTTCACCGCGTCTCACCGTTGGACAGAAGGGGAATGAAAAGGTTTTATCCCGATCGCAAAATGCAGAGCTCGGAGGCGGGTTTATAAACAGAGATAAAAACTAAATATAATTAAAATTGCAGGATATAATTTTATATTAATTTTTTTAATGTGCCTATCTGACAAATTTCGAAAAGAGTTAATGCAGAGTGGAAAAATAAAGACAACTCTTAGTTAATCCCAAGGTAATTCCTAGTAAATCGACAGTACAAATCACCCCCAATAAGAAATCATCATCTCGGGGGTAATTGGTAAGCTGATTTACTCTGGTGTATCAGGCTGGCCAAGCACGATTTTCATCCACTGATGCCCCTTATCACGTTCTGCAGATTCATGCCAAGCAAGGTAACAGGTAGCCTTATTTTCATTCCAGGGCAGCGAAATAAGCTGCAATTGCAATGCGTCAGCCTGCTGCCGGGCCAACCAGGCTGGAACAATAGCAATTGTGTTAGTATTGGAAACGATATTCAACACGCTATATAAATCTGTACATTGCTGAGTGACGAGGCGCTGCATCGACTCTTCTATATAGTAAGGTTTACTGAAAGAGTAAAAACTCTCTAATGAAACTACTGCATGCGGCTCTGCCATAATCTGTTTCGGCGTAATTTCGCCTTTAATTCTAGGATGTTTCTTGGCAGCAACCAACACCAGCTCATCTTCAAAAAGCGCCACGCGTTTAAACTCGGAGCATTCAAAGTTGATATAACCGATGACGAACTCGACCTCTTGATAACGCAATTGATTATCGATGTTATTGCTTATATAAGATTTTATTTTTAGATGAGTCTGTGGCGCAATTTCCTTTAAATGGTTGACTATTGACGCCCCCAAACGTAAATCAAGCGGACTACAAATTGCGATAGAGAAAACGCGCTCACTGGTAAAGGGCTCGAACTCCGCGCCCGGTAACTCATTTTGCACCAGTTGCAATGCCTGCCTGACCGGACCGAACAGCTGTTTCGCCCGTATTGTAGGTTGAATGCCGCGCCCACAGCGTACAAACAGCTCATCGTTAAACATCAGTTTCAAACGTGCGACGGCATTGCTCACCGCCGGTTGCGACATCCCCAAAAGACCCGCCGCTCGGGTAATATTCTGCATCTGCATAACCGCATCAAATACCGTGAGCAAATTCAGATCGACGCTGCGTAAATGAATATCACCAGCGTCTTTATCAACAACAATTTCCGAATTAAATTCCGACATATCCCACTCCACTAAGTCCTGTGTAGATAATTCATCAAACCTAATTAAAACAACGAAATCGCAGTCTTAATTACGTAAGAAAGAATTAGTCATATCTCAGCCGCCAGTTTAAGCCGGGCTCGAGCATCGTCCTATGTACCAACATGGTTTAAAGCCAAAATTCAGTTTTCATTACGTTATCTTCATCGACAGCATAAAATCTTCTGACATCCTTTTAATGGCTTTCATAACAAGCCGTCGTTCTCCATTACTGGTGTCCCACCAGACAGTATTCGAAAGCATACGTCATCCAATAACCAACCTGTTACCTTTGGGTATCTGTTAACTTTACTAACGATTTTAAAAAACACACTCCTCTTATAAGGTATGAATGCTAAAAATACAGAATCCGCCATTTTTAATTTTGGCAAACACGGCTTCGTGATTTTTGCATTTTTAATTTTAACGCAATGACAGTCAGAAGCAATTGCGAGGATATATATTCATTTCGTTTATGCTAACTGGGCCGCAAAACCACCTTTAGTTTTTATCTGAAAATGTCATTTTTTACCGAACTATGTTCTACCGCTTAAGGTCTGTTAATCGGCTACTTAAGGAGTACCCTCATTTTCAATCAGGTGTTGACATAGCCAAGCCAATAACGTATCAAATTAGGCAACGACATTCATTTAGAGAGTTGAACCGCTATGAACCACACTTACCGTCTACTAGGCCTACTACTTAACGCATCTTGTTTGCGCGGTATGCCGGTGGACGGAGTTCAGAGCTGATTCAGCCCACCCTCATAACAAACCCGCGCTACTGCGCGGGTTTTTTTTTACCCGCTTAGCGTGAAATAAACACGATAAGGAACCACCCGATGAGCCAACAAGTCATTATTTTCGATACAACTTTGCGTGATGGCGAGCAAGCGCTGCAGGCCAGCCTGAGCGTGAAAGAGAAGATTCAGATAGCGATGGCGCTGGAGAGAATGGGTGTCGACGTCATGGAAGTAGGCTTCCCTGTCTCCTCACCGGGTGATTTCGAATCCGTGCAAACCATCGCTCGCCAGATTAAAAACAGCCGTGTCTGTGGCCTGGCACGTTGCGTAGATAAAGACATCGACGTCGCGGCCGAAGCATTGCGCGTCGCCGAAGCGTTCCGCATTCACGTGTTCCTGGCCACCTCGACCCTGCATATTGAATCAAAACTGAAGCGCTCGTTCGACGAAGTGCTGGAGATGGCAATACGCTCAGTGAAACGCGCCCGTAACTACACTGACGACGTAGAATTCTCCTGTGAAGACGCCGGCCGTACGCCAATCGATAACCTGTGTCGCGTGGTGGAAGCCGCTATCAATGCCGGCGCGACCACCATCAATATCCCGGACACCGTGGGCTACACCACCCCGAACCAGTTTGGCGGTATTATCACCACCCTGTATGACCGCGTACCGAATATCGATAAAGCCATTATCTCCGTCCACTGCCACGACGATCTGGGCATGGCGGTCGGCAACTCCATCGCCGCAGTACAGGCTGGCGCCCGCCAGGTTGAAGGGACCTTGAACGGTATCGGTGAACGCGCAGGCAACACCTCGCTGGAAGAAGTGATCATGGCGATCAAAGTGCGCCAGGACATCATGAACGTGCACACCAACATCAATCATCAGGAAATCTTCCGTACCAGCCAGATTGTCAGCCAGCTGTGCAACATGCCGATCCCGGCCAACAAAGCGATCGTCGGTTCCAATGCTTTCGCCCACTCCTCCGGTATTCACCAAGACGGCGTGCTGAAAAATCGCGAAAACTACGAAATCATGTCCCCGCAGACCATAGGTCTGAAGGATGTACAGTTGAACCTGACTTCCCGTTCCGGTCGCGCTGCGGTGAAACACCGTATGGAAGAGATGGGCTATAAGGAACAGGACTACAACCTGGACAATCTGTACGCCGCCTTCCTGAAGCTGGCCGACAAAAAAGGCCAGGTGTTCGATTACGACCTGGAAGCGCTGGCCTTCATTAATAAGCAGCAGGAAGAACCAGAGCACTTCAGCCTGGATTACTTCAGCGTGCAGTCAGGCAGCAGCATTATGGCCACCGCCTCAGTGAAACTGGTCTGCGGCGAAGAAGAGAAAGCCGAAGCGGCCACCGGCAATGGCCCGGTTGATGCGGTTTATCAGGCAATCAACCGTATTACCGGTTACCCGATCGAACTGGTGAAATATCAATTAACCGCCAAGGGTCAGGGGCGCGATGCGCTGGGCCAGGTTGATATCGTGGTGTCGTACAACGGCCGCCGCTTCCATGGCGTAGGTCTGGCGACCGACATCGTGGAATCCTCCGCCAAGGCGATGGTTCACGTACTGAATAATATTTGGCGCTCCCAGCAGGTAGAAAAAGAAAAGCAGCGTCTGCAGCAAAACAAACATCAAAATAATCAGGAAACGGTGTGAACATGACGAAGACCTACCACATTGCCGTCTTGCCCGGAGACGGAATCGGCCCGGAAGTAATGGCCCAAGCGCGTAAAGTGTTGAACGCAGTGCGTCAGCGCTTTGATATCCGCATCACCGAAGCCGAGTACGACGTCGGTGGTATTGCCATCGATCGTCATGGCAGTCCGCTGCCACAGGCAACCCTCGCCGGTTGCGAGCAAGCCGACGCCATCCTGTTCGGTTCAGTAGGTGGCCCGAAATGGGAACACTTGCCGCCGGCAGAACAACCTGAACGTGGTGCCTTGCTGCCCCTGCGCAAGCACTTCAAACTGTTCAGCAACCTGCGCCCTGCTCGCCTGTATCAAGGGTTGGAAGAGTTCTGCCCGCTGCGGGCCGACATCGCCGCCCGCGGTTTCGATATTCTGTGCGTGCGTGAACTGACCGGTGGTATCTACTTCGGCCAGCCGAAAGGCCGTGAAGGCCAGGGTATGCAGGAGCGCGCTTTCGACACCGAGGTCTATCATCGCTTCGAGATCGAACGCATTGCGCGCATCGCCTTCGAATCTGCCCGCAAGCGCCGCAATAAAGTGACCTCGATTGATAAAGCCAACGTATTGCAGAGCTCGATTCTGTGGCGCGAAGTGGTCAATCAGGTCGCCAAGGATTACCCAGACGTGTCGCTGTCGCATATGTATATCGACAACGCCACCATGCAGTTGATCAAAGACCCGTCGCAGTTCGACGTGCTGCTGTGTTCCAACCTGTTCGGCGATATCCTGTCCGACGAGTGCGCAATGATTACCGGGTCGATGGGCATGCTGCCGTCCGCCAGCCTGAACGAGCAAGGCTTCGGTTTATACGAGCCCGCAGGCGGTTCTGCACCGGACATCGCGGGTAAAGGCATCGCCAACCCAATCGCCCAGATCCTGTCCGCCACCCTGCTGCTGCGTTACAGCCTGGGTGCCACTGAAGCAGCGGATGCCGTAGAACGCGCAATCAACCAGGCGCTGGAACAGGGTTACCGCACCGCCGATCTGGCAGGTACCGGTAAAGCCATCAGCACCGATGAAATGGGTGACATCATCGCCCGCTTTGTAGCTCAGGGGGCATAACATGGCCAAGACCTTATATCAGAAGCTGTACGATGCCCACGTGGTGTACGAAGCGCCGAACGAAACGCCGCTGTTGTATATCGACCGCCATCTGGTGCACGAAGTCACTTCGCCACAGGCATTTGACGGTCTGCGCGCCATGGGCCGCAAGGTGCGCCAACCTGGCAAAACCTTCGCCACTATGGACCACAACGTCTCGACCCAAACCAAAGACATCAACGCCAGCGGCGAGATGGCGCGTATTCAAATGCAGGAGCTGATCAAGAACTGTGCTGAATTCGGCGTCTCGCTGTATGACCTGAACCACCCTTTCCAGGGCATCGTACACGTCATCGGCCCTGAGCAGGGCATGACGCTGCCGGGCATGACCATCGTCTGCGGCGACTCTCATACCGCGACGCATGGAGCCTTCGGCTCGCTGGCCTTCGGTATCGGTACCTCGGAAGTGGAACATGTGCTGGCTACCCAAACCCTGAAACAGGGTCGCGCCAAAACCATGAAGATTGAAGTCACCGGTGATGCCGCCGAAGGCATTACTGCCAAGGACATCGTGCTGGCGATCATCGGCAAAACCGGCAGCGCCGGCGGTACCGGTCACGTCGTGGAATTCTGTGGTAAAGCGATTGAAGCGCTGAGCATGGAAGGCCGCATGACCCTGTGCAACATGGCGATCGAAATGGGCGCCAAAGCCGGGTTAGTGGCTCCGGACGACACCACCTTTGAATACCTGAAAGGCCGTCAGTTTGCCCCAACCGGTAACAACTGGGAACAGGCCGTCAGCTACTGGCGCACCATGAAGTCAGATGACGACGCCAAATTTGATACCGTAGTGACCCTGCGCGCCGAAGACATCGCGCCACAGGTTACCTGGGGTACCAACCCAGGGCAGGTTATTGCCGTTAATCAGGCAATCCCGGCGCCGGAATCGTTCAGCGATCCGGTTGAACGTGCCTCGGCAGAAAAAGCGTTGGCCTATATGGACCTCAAACCGGGCATCAAGCTGACCGAAGTGCCGATCGACAAAGTGTTTATCGGCTCATGTACCAACTCACGTATCGAAGATTTGCGTGCGGCTGCGGCAATCGCCAAAGGCCGCAAGGTTGCCAATGGCGTACAGGCGATCGTGGTGCCGGGCTCCGGCCCGGTGAAAGCTCAAGCGGAAGCGGAAGGCCTGGATCAAATTTTTATTGAAGCCGGTTTCGAATGGCGTCTGCCGGGCTGCTCAATGTGCCTGGCGATGAACAACGATCGTCTGAACCCCGGCGAGCGCTGTGCCTCCACCAGCAACCGTAACTTCGAAGGGCGTCAGGGCCGCGGTGGACGTACTCACCTGGTCAGCCCTGCGATGGCAGCGGCGGCGGCCGTTGCCGGTCATTTCGCCGATATCCGTGATATTCACTAAGGGGCTAACGTGTCTAAATTTACTCAACATATTGGTTTGGTCGTGCCTCTGGACGCGGCTAACGTCGACACCGACGCCATCATTCCAAAACAGTTTTTACAGAAAGTGACGCGTACCGGCTTCGGCCAGCACCTGTTTAACGACTGGCGCTTCCTCGACGACGCCGGCCAGCAGCCAAACCCTGAGTTCGTGCTGAACAAGCCGCGCTACAAGGGTGCCAGCATCCTGCTGGCGCGCGAAAACTTTGGCTGTGGCTCCTCCCGCGAGCACGCTCCGTGGGCACTGACCGATTACGGTTTCAAAGTGGTGATTGCACCCAGCTTCGCCGATATCTTCTACGGCAACTCGTTCAACAACCAGCTGCTGCCGGTAACGCTGAGCGAACAACAGGTTGATGAACTGTTCAAGCTGGTTGCCGACAACGAAGGAGTCGAATTCGTGGTCGATTTGGAGAATCAGACGGTCAATGCCGGCGGCAAAAGCTACCCGTTTGAGATCGACAGCTTCCGTCGCCACTGCATGATTAACGGATTGGACAGCATCGGCCTGACGTTGCAACACGAAGCGGATATTTCACGCTACGAGGCGCAGCAGCCCGCGTTTCTGAACTGATCAGCGGCTAATACCCTAAATAATTGGAGCAGCGGCAAGGCGGCAAGTAAGTAAATCCCCTGGAGCTTAGTGAACTAAGTGACAGGGGTGCGCTTACGCAGCCAACACAGCGGCAGCTTCAAGTATGACGGGCATCACCAGTAACCCAGCCACTTCCACCAGGCCCCGCCAATTAACATCCAAATCAGCAGGTTAATCACGCTCATCACAAAACCGGCTTTCCACCATTCGCCCAGCGTCACATAGCCGGAACCGAAAATGATCGGCGCCGTCCCGGTACCATAGTGGGTCAGTGACATCATCAGAGAAGACGAAAACGCCAGGATCAGGCCCAACAGCGCCGGTGGCGCCCCGAGCGCAACGCCGGCGGCAAAGAAGGCGGCAAACATGGCGGTGACGTGTGCGGTGGTGCTGGCAAAGAAGTAGTGTGAATACAGGTAGATGATGGTTAACAGCACGGTGCCGCCCACCCAGCTCATCCCCATATGATCAATACCGCTGCCCACGGTCTGCGACAGCCAACTAATCAGCCCCAACTTGCCGAGGAAACTGGCCATCATCACCAGTGCGGAGAACCACACCACCGTATCCCAGGCCCCTTTGTGCTTCAAAACGTCTTCCCAACTCAGCACGCCGGTCGCCAGCAGAACAGCCAGGCCAATCAGCGCGGCCGTGGTGGGGTTAACCGCCAGCGCCGGGCCGAAGATCATCGCCGGAATGCCGGCCCATAGCACGAGCAACAGAGCAAACACTGCCAGGGTGATTTTCTCCGGCAAGGTGATTGGCCCCAAAGCCTGTAGCTTATCGCTGGCGAAGCGCGGCGCGTCCGGGGTGCTTTTCACCTCCGGCGGATACAACAGATAAATGACCAGCGGCATGACGATCAACGAACACACGCCCGGCACCAGAGCGGCAATTGCCCACATTGACCAGGAGAGTTCGAAGTTGCCGTGCGTACCCTTGGCGATCAGGCTGACGATCAGCGGGTTAGGTGCAGTCGCGGTGATAAACATCGCCGACGTGATAGGGTTGATGTTGTAATTCACCAGCGACAGATAGCGGCCAATTTTGCCTGAGGTATTCAGATCGGGCCGCGAGCCGAAGCTGTCGGCGATTGACTTCATGATCGGATGGATAATCCCGCCGCCTCGGGCGGTATTGCTTGGGGTGACTGGCGCCAGGGTGGTTTCCGCCAGCGTCAATGCATAGGCGATCCCCAACGTCTTCTTACCGAACAACGAAATAAAGTAGTAGCCAATACGCGCGCCCAGCCCGGTTTTGTTCAGGCTAAGGGAGATCATGATCGAAAAACCGATCAACCAAATCAACTGGTTGGAGAACCCGCTGAGTGCATCATTGAGCGCCGCGCCCGGTTTGCCGGGGTTAGTGACACCGGTTACGGCCACCAGTGCGATGGCCACTATCGAAACCGCACCAATCGGCATTGCCTTGCCGATGATGGCGATGATAGTGCCGATAAACAGCGCCAGCAGATGCCAGGCATTGGGCGCAACCCCTGCGGGAACCGGGATCACAAACCAGATAAGCAGAGCGACGACGACGGCACATAGGGAAGGGACAGGTTTGAGCGGTGTTAGTTTATCCATAACATACCCACTTTTCTAAACGGATCGGCATCTCAGCAGCAAGATGGGCGGGAGCACAGCGATCGGGCTCCGGTTTCGTTTAGCTTGGGCCGTTGGCGTAATGTTCTCAATGACATGCGTCAATGTTGACGACGTTTAAACTCACACTTCTCGCACGCGGGCGCTCATCCATAACGCCGCCACCGCCAGCAGTGCCGCCAACCAATACACCGCGTAATGACCCAGGTTTTCCACCAACGCGCCCTGCAGCACCCCGGCCAGGATCACCCCGGTAGAAATACTGTTGGTAAACAGCGTTGTCGCCGCACCGGGCCGCCCTGGCATCAGGTCCTGGAAATAGAGCATGCCGATACCGGCGATGATGCCGATAAAGATGGCATTGAACAGCTGTAATACCATCAGCGCCAGCTTGAATTTAAACACCACCAGCCCGGCATAAAACAGGATGCCTGCCGCCACAGCGAACAGCATCATATTGCGTTTGCCGAAGCGCTTGACGTAATAACCGGCCAGCAGCATCGCCGGGATCTCCAGCCCGGCCGCCGTGCCCATCAGCAGTCCCGCCAGGTTCTCCGGCAGGCCCAGATCGGCGGTGATATACAGCGGCATGTCGATGATGTACATGGTATTGCAGGTCCACATCAGCACCGAGGCGATAAACAACCGCCTGACATCCGGGTTCCGCCAGGCGCTGACTGGGGCAATTGGTGCCGAAGGCGCTGCGATTAGCGTATCGGCAGGTTCTACCGGCGCGACACGCGGCACCGAAGGCAGCGTAAACCACACCAGTAATGCACAAATTGCAAAGGTCGCCGCGGCAATAACAAACATCACCGTAAAGCCGTAATTCAACGCCAGCGTAAACGAAAGCGGCGGGCCAATCACCCAGGCCAACGACAGCTGCGCACGCATGACCGAGCTGAACATCACCACTTCACGTGCCGAGCTGTCAGCATATTCCCGCGCCAGTGCGAAAATCTGTGGCATGGCGGTGTTGGCAATCGCCGACAGCAGCACCCCGGCCGTAATCAGCGTCAAATAGTCACGGTTGAAGGCAAAAAGCAGGCAGTTGCCGACCGCCATCAGGCAGCACACCAGGATCAGCTTGCGTCGATCGCCGCGCGTGTCCGAACGTTTGGCCAGCAGAAAACTGACCGCGATGCCGACAATGGCGTTAACGGTATAGAACAGACCCACCCACAGCGGCCGGACCTTAACCTCGGTGGTTAAAAACAGGCTCAGGGTCGGCGCCAATAGCGCTCCGGCAATACCGGAAAGGAAAGCAATCAGCAGGAAAGCGGCAAAGACGGGATTAAAGCGGCGTGGCAGCCAATGCAGTCGTTTCATATCTTCGTCTCAGGCCCTTAATGCGGAAGACAGAACCTTAGGCCAAGGGGAAAAAATTGCAAGAATATCCCCGCAGCCCACAATAAAAAAACCAGTGGGTATAACCCCACTGGCTGGTGAACAGCACCATTACTCAGAAACACTTTCGCTACCGAAGCCTCAGAGGTGCTCGCGGTATTGCTTGTCCGTCATTGACGCGATATCCCATTGGGTCAGGTGGGCCAACATCTCCAGCCGCGCCTGTTCAGGTACCAGTCCCAACCAGTCAGCGTGCTGCCGGCGTACTGCGCTGAAGTAGCGCTGATAGAACTGTTTTGACAAGAAAACTTTCATCCGTCGCCCTCCCCCTTTCATTGAGGAAAATTATCGGCGTAATATAGGGAAAGATAAATTGATGGGTTACCGCCGGAGCCTTCCTCTTTTATGTCCACTTCCAGATTGCAACAGCAGTTCATTCGCCTGTGGCAGCGCTGCCATGGCGAACCGACCGAAACCACGTTACAAGAGCTGGCCGAAGTGCTCAGTTGCTCGCGTCGCCACGTGCGATCACTACTGGGCGCCATGCAGCAGCAGGGCTGGCTGACCTGGCAGGCAGAATCGGGGCGCGGCAAGCGTTCGCAACTGACCTTTCACTATACCGGTCTGGCGTTGCAGCAACAGCGTGCCGAGGAGTTACTGGAGCAGGATCGTATCGATCAGCTGGTGCAACTGGTCGGCGATAAAAATGTGGTGCGGCAGATGCTGCTGTCCCAACTGGGCCGCAGTTTTCGTCAGGGTAAACATATCCTGCGCGTGCTCTATTACCGGCAACTGTACAATCTGTTGCCGGGCTCGGCGCTGCGCCGCTCGGAAACCCATTTGGCGAGACAAATTTTCAGCGGCCTGACGCGGATAAATGAGGAAAACGGGGAACTGGAATCCGATCTTTCTCATCACTGGCAAGCTTTAACGCCGTTGCATTGGCGCTTTTATTTACGCCCGGCCATTCATTTCCACCATGGGCGTGAGCTGGAAATGGAAGATGTCATCAGTTCGCTCAGCCGGTTGATGCCACAACCGCTGTTCTCCCATATCGAACGCGTGACGTCGCCGACGCCCTACGTGATTGACGTGCATCTGCACAGCCCCGATTACTGGCTTCCGTGGCTGCTGGGCAGCGTGCACGCCATGATATTGCCGCGCGAGTGGCAGAGCCTGCCGGAGTTTTCGCGCCATCCGGTCGGTACCGGCCCCTATAGCGTGGTGCGCAATCACCGCAGCCAGATGAAAATTCACGCCTTTGATGATTACTTTGGCTATCGCGCACTGATCGACGAGGTCAATATTTGGGTGCTGCCAGAGGTAACCGAAGAACTGGTACACTCCGGCGTACAGCTCCAGGCGGACGATACCGGGAAAAACGAGCTGGAAAGTCGACTGGAAGAAGGCTGCTATTTTCTGCTATTCGATCAGCGCTCCCCGCTGGCGGCCGATCCGGTCATCCGCAGCTGGTTATGCGAACTGATCAACCCTATTTCGCTCCTGAGCAACGCCGGCCCTGTTTATCAACGCTATTGGTCACCGGCCTACGGCATTCTGCCGCGCTGGCACCACAATCGCGCGCTGGCATTGCAGCCCAAACCGGCCGGATTGACCGAACTGACCCTGACCTACTACAGCGAACACTCGGAGTTCCACGCCATTCAGCAGGCCATCGAGCCGCTGCTGGCGCAGCACGGCATTAAGCTGAATATTCAGATTGTCGATTACGCTACCTGGCATAAAGGCGACGCGAGCACCGATTTGTGGCTCGGCAGCGCCAACTTTTACCTGCCACTGGAGTTCTCACTGTTCGCCACCCTGTATGAACTGCCGCTGATGCAGCACTGCATGAGTGAGGACTTGTCCGAAGATGCGGCGCTGTGGCGCGCCAATGCCCTGCCGCTAGCGGACTTTTGCCAACGTCTGGTCAGCGGCCATCAATTGCATCCTCTGTTCCACCACTGGCTGCAACTGCATGGCCAACGCAGCATGCGCGGCGTGCGAATGAACACTCTGGGTTGGTTTGATTTCAAATCCGCCTGGTTTGCGCCGCCGGAAGCATAAGCACCTTTCACCGGCGCCTGTTAGTCTTTACAATGGCGCCGTCTCAACGGGGTGCGAAAAACGATTTATTGCTGAGATATACCCAAAATAATTGGCGTTGCAGGTAGGCGGCAACCGAGCGACAAATCGGTCGGGAACCGATTTGAACAGCGCTTGCGTTGGCCCGAAGGGCGAGCCTCATGGACGAGGCTCATAAATCCCCAAGAACATAGAATTCCTATGTGACTGGGGTGAGAGAGAGAAGCCAACACCGCTGCAACTTCAAATATGAAGGGGATAAACCCGTCGAACCTGATCCGGTCAATACCGGCGGAGGGATTTGAGCCCAGCGATCCGGCATCAGCCGCTTGCCCCCTCAGATACCCTTGCCCCCCTAAATTTTCAGGAGTGCAAAGTGGTCAAAAAAAGCCTGCCCTTGTTACTGTTGCTGTGCGCCGCACCGGTGTTCGCCAAGCCCACGCTGACGGTCTACACCTACGATTCCTTCGCCGCTGACTGGGGCCCTGGCCCGGCGGTCAAAAAAGCCTTTGAGGCCCAATGTGATTGCGAGCTGAAATTTGTCGCGCTGGAAGACGGTGTCTCACTGCTTAACCGCCTGCGCATGGAAGGCAAAAACAGCGCCGCCGACGTGGTGCTGGGGCTGGACAACAACCTGCTGCAGGCGGCGCAGCAAACTGGGCTATTCGCGCCAAGCGACGTCGACAGCAGCAAATTGAACGTACCGGGCGGCTGGCAAGACAAAACCTTCGTCCCCTATGACTACGGCTACTTTGCCTTCGTTTACAACAAAGAAAAGCTGAAGAACCCGCCCAAAAGCCTGCATGAGCTGGTCGAGAGCAGCCAGAACTGGAAAGTGATCTATGAGGATCCGCGTACCAGTACCCCAGGTTTGGGTCTGCTGCTGTGGATGCAGAAAGTGTATGGCGATCAGGCACCGGCAGCCTGGCAGAAGCTGGCGAAGAAAACCGTCACCGTGACCAAGGGCTGGAGCGAAGCCTATGGCCTGTTCCTGAAAGGCGAAGGCGATTTGGTGCTTAGCTACACCACCTCCCCGGCCTACCATCTGATTGAAGAAAAAAAAGACAGCTATGCCGCGGCCAACTTCAGTGAAGGCCATTATCTGCAGGTGGAAGTGGCGGGCAAACTCAAGGCCAGCAAGCAACCTGAGTTGGCGGAACGCTTTATGCAATTTATGGTATCCCCGGCGTTCCAAAACGCCATTCCTACCGGCAACTGGATGTACCCGGTGATCAAGACCTCACTGCCGGCCGGATTTGACCAAATGACCGTCCCGCAGACCGCACTGCAGTACAGCGCAGAAGACGTGGCCAAACAACGCAGCAACTGGATCCGGGCATGGCAAACCGCCGTCAGCCACTGATCCCGCGTTGGCTATGGCCCGGGCTGCTGGCCGCCGGCCTGATCCTGACCATCGCCGTGCTGGCGATGGGGTCGCTGTGGCGGCACGCGCCGGACAGCGATTGGCGTGGTATATGGCAAGACAGCTACCTGTGGCACGTAGTGCGCTTCACGTTTTGGCAGGCCCTACTGTCCGCGCTGATCTCGGTGCTGCCCG